>Ga0164290_1001834_pt1 | contig 22327 bp, 21 predicted proteins | sample Micstemetagenome_FD_108782 | JGI IMG/M metagenome (GOLD analysis project Ga0164290, IMG submission 108782) | Contaminated culture microbial community from soil near Moab, Utah, USA - Microcoleus steenstrupii SON62 (Illumina Assembly) | ecosystem: Environmental > Terrestrial > Soil > Soil crust...
AAGCTCGTCGTTCCCAAGAGCTGGCCGTTGAGATACGTCGTGTCGGTCTCCGCGATGCGATTTAGGACGAGGCGGGCGGTGCCGGTCGGGACGGATGAGGGGAGATCGATCTCGCGCCGATACCAGGTCACGCCGTTCGATGCTAGGTTGGCTTCTCCCGAGGGAACGGTGACCCGCTGCCAGCCATCGAGAGCGGGTTCGGTGCGACCCCAATCCCGCCCAGGGTCGTTCTCGTGCAGCCAGAGGTCGTACTGGGTGCCGTACGCGGGACCGCCGGCGTTGCGGAGCGTCTCAATTCGGGCTAGGTCGGCGTCGAAGTCGCCCAATCGGAGCAGCGCATCGCGACTGGTCCAAGCTTCGGCCGCGGTGCCGCCCCACGCGACTTGGATGAGGCCGATCGGCACCTTTAGGCGTCGCTGGAGCTCGCGGCCGAAGAAGTAGCCGACTCCGGAGAAGCCGCCCCATCCGCCCTCAACCACCGACTTCGGCGTCGAGACCTTCCAGTCTCCCGTGAGCATGGGCGAGGGGGAGTAGGCAACCTGACGCCCACCCATGAAGAGCCTCAGGTTTGGCTCGTCCGCAGCCGCGATCTCAGCTTGAGCGTTCGAAACCGTCGAGATCCCCATCTCCATGTTCGATTGTCCGGCGCAGATCCAAACGTCGCCCACCAGGACGTCTTGGAGTTCAACCCGGCTCGGACCCTCGACGAGCACTCGGTACGGGCCACCCACCTTTGGCGGCGTGAGGCGCGCGGTCCACTTGCCGCTCGAATCGGCGATCGCCTCGGCGGATCGTCCTCCCACTGACACGCGGACGCGCCTGCCCGGTACGGTCCAGCCCCAGAAGGTGTTCGGCTTGTCGCGCTGGAGAACCATGTGGTCTCCGAACACGGGGCTCAGGAACGGAAGTGCAGGGGGTGCCGAGGCAGCCGTGATGAGGGTGAGGGCAAGGGGGGCGAACATCGCTGAACACCTTCGGCCCGTTTGGCGGGCCGAAGGTGACCATACCCACTCACTCGGAGTGGTGCTGGGCGGCCGGTCGAAGGCTTAGTGTCGCTCGGATCGGCCGAGGGTGACGCCGACCATGACGGCGCACATTCCGACGAGCACGCCCATGAGCATGCCCATTCCGAGGCCGGTGCCCGTGCCAGCGGCGGTGCCGACGGCCGTCGCCGCGACCTCGCGGGCGGCCTGTGCCATTCCGCCGGCCATACCGGTTGCGGTTCCGGTCGCGAGGGCGGCTGCCTCTCGCGCCGATTGGGCGGTGCCGGCGGCCATTCCGGCGGCAGCTGCGCTGGTGGAGGCGGCCGCTTCGCGCGAGGCCTGAGCCGTAGCGGCGGCCATGCCGGTCGCGGTGCCGGCGGCGGTGGCCGCCTCTTCACGTGCGGCCTGAGCCGCACCAAGGGCAACGCCCGTGCTCTGGGCGTCAAAGGGGGAGGTGTTCTGATTGTTGTCCATAAGGGTCTCCGCTGACGGAAAGCTGGGCGTTCCGATCCCCTTCAGGAGGATGGTGCGCCTCAGATTGGACCCTCAGATACGTGATATGTTCAGGAGAATGCCAGCAAAAATACTTGCTGCCTTCGGCTCTACTTCAGGCTCAAGCGATCGAACGCCGAGTAAATAGGGGCTTCGGGCGCCGCACACACGGGGAGCCCTCGAAGCCAATTGCGACCTCGAAGGACTTAGGCGCAAGTCACTGACTCCGGGGCAGTTAAACCTGCCCCGGTGCCTTCCCATGAGATCCAGATCTCGCGGGAACGATGCGGTGATCGCTCTCGAGACGGGTTCGATTAGACGATCTGAACGTCTTGCGACCCGGACTGCACTTCGCCGATGACGGCGGCCGACTCGCCCGCCTCGGTGAGGCGCTGGACGATGCCGGCGGCTTCCATACGGTCTACGATCATCACCATGCCGACGCCCATATTGAAGGCGCGGTACATCTCCACGTCGGGGATGTTGCCTACGGCTTGGATGAGCTGGAAGATCGGAAGCGGAGTCCACGATCGCTTCTCGATCACGACCTTAACCGTCGGAGGGATCACGCGCGGGATGTTGTCGTAAAGGCCACCTCCGGTGATGTGGGCGACCGAGTAGGCGCGCTCGACGTCTTGGAGGATCGGATAAATCGCGTTGAAGTAGGAGCGGTGAGGACGGAGGAGCTCCTCGCCGATGCTGCGGCCGAGGCCAGGAACCTCGTCGCGAACGGACAGGTTGCCCATCTCGAAAAGGGCACGCCGGGCGAGGGAGTAGCCGTTGGTATGAAGGCCGTTGCTGGCAAGGCCGATCACCGCGTCGCCCGGCTGCACTTTGCCGCGGGGCAGCTTCTTTTCTTGGTCGACGATGCCGACGATGGTGCCGACCACGTCGATCTCGTCCTCGTTGTAGACGCCCGGCATCTCGGCCGTCTCGCCGCCCACGAGCGAGCAGCCGACCTCACGGCACGCGTCGGCCATGCCGAGAACCACATCCTCGAACTGAAGGCCCTGAAGGCGGGAGCAGCCGTAGTAGTCGAGGAAGAACAGCGGGCGAGCGCCCTGGCAAAGGATGTCGTTAACGCAGTGGTTTACGATGTCGTGGCCGAGGTTGCTGTAGTCGCCGACCATCGCCGCCACCTTCGTCTTGGTGCCCACGCCATCGATGGAGCTCACGAGAACGGGGTTCGCCATCTCGGGGAACGACGCTCGGAAGAGGGAACCGAAACCGCCGACGCCGCCGATGACTCGGTCACTGTAGGAGGCCTGAATGCGGGCGGAGACGGAGCGGAGGGCTCGCTGGGCCTCGTCGATGTCGACCCCCGCGGAGCGGTAGGTCAGCGGCTGGTCCGACATAGGCCCAGAGATTACCGCGCCGGCCCAGGCCGGCAGGGATAGGCCCGAACCGATATCGGCTGGGTACACTCGAATCGATTGGGGGCCTGTAGCTCAGTGGTAGAGCAAGCGGCTTTTAACCGCTTGGTCCAGGGTTCGAGTCCCTGCGGGCCCACCAAGATCCTCCGCCTACCTCGCCAGGATCGGCCGCTTCCCCAGCCGCTGCAGCACCGCTTCCAACTCCTGATCCTCGCCGCGCGCGATCGCCTCGATCGTCGGCTTGATAGCGATGTCGGGCTCGACCCCCGCGTCGGGCTGCGACCCCGGCGCGAAATATCCGATCAGCGGAATGTCGACCTCGATCTTCGAATTCGGCAGCGTCATGAAGAAGAACGCCCCGCCGTTGATGCCGCGCCGATTTCCGCCGGAAGTCTGGCCGACGAGGGTCGCGAGCCGCATGCTCTTGGCCGCATCCAAAAACGCGAACGTCGCTGAGCTGTTAGTCGCTCCCATTAGGGCGAACACCCGACCAGTGAAGCGGGGCCCTTGCGGGTTGATCGGGGCGGCGTCTTCGTCGAATCCGCGTCGTAATCGGAATCGGCCCGGACGGTCGTCCTTCGCGGCCGTTCCCCAATCGTAGAAGCTGCGGTCCCAGGTGCTCAGATACGGTCGAAGATCAGCCGGGGCCGTCCGATAACGCACGACCTGATCAAAGGAGGAACCGGGAAGCGGGCCGGTGGTCAGGCGAGCAAGAATGTGACGGCCGACGCTGTTGCCACCCTCATTCCCTCGAAGGTCGAGGACAAGCGTCGCGCGTGGATTCTCGGCCAGCCGATCGAAGACGGAATCGAGGTACCCACGCCAGTTCCACTTCGAGTTGTAGAGCGACCAACTCGGCATCGAGAGAAGCGTGACGTCGGGCGCAATCTCACGGTCGGTCCACATCGGCGCGTCCGCTTTGGGGGGAACGAGCCCGGTCTGAGCCGCCCTTCGGCGCGCGAGATCGATCGGCTGGACGCGGACGAGCCGTGTTGTGCGAGCGCCAGGGGCGCGCACCTTCAACTCGAATCCGGATTCCCGAACGGGAAAGAGCAGTGGGTAGTAGATGTCGAACGCTTCAAACCGGTCACCGCCGGTCACCGCAAGATAGTCGCGGCGCTTGTTGTCGTTTCCACCGTCGGCTCGAGCGACCTCCATCAGCGAACGCAGGATTTGGCCGGCCGGTCTGCCGTCCACCGCGACGATCTCGGTGCCGCGAGGAAGGTCCGCTTCGGGTGCCAAGGAGGTCCGAACGACCATCCGTTCTCCGAGCCACCGGAAGGTAAATGGGAGGCGGTTCCGCCCCTCGAACAGCTCGGACTGGACTTCCTTCGGCTGGTTGAAGAAGTTCGGGTACGTGTGCCCGCACTGGATCTTCGCCAAGAAGCGTGAGAGCGAGACGAATCCTTCCGCCCGCGAGCGCGGACGGTCGAAGCTGCTCTCCAACTCTCGCCAAGCGGCGTCGAACTCCAATGGGGATAGGTATCGATTAAGGCCCGGGTGCAACTCCGTTAGCCCTCGCCGCAATACAACGAGATCGTCTCGCCATCGTGAGGCCGGCAAGGTTGTGACCCGATTAGGTGCGGACGTCAGGGTCAGTAGCAGCGCAACGGTCACCATGCTGAACCTAATCTACGACAACGAGCTGCACGAAGTCTGGAGGTTGGCGAAACCCCTTCGGAAACGTTGAGATGGGCGCCAAGCCCTCCCTTCGGAACGAATCCTCGAGCTCCGGTTGAGCAGTGAGGACGATGACGGGTGTCCGGCGAAGTCGGGGGACCGCGCGCATGAGGCGCACGATCTCGATCGCATTGAGGAAGGGCATCATCAGGTCGAGAATGACGAGGTCAACCTCGATGGCCTGAAGCCGCTCCCACGCCTCGCGCCCGTCGCTCGCGGTCGTGACGGTGTGCCCCCTGCGGACGAGGTCCGTCTCGACCATGCTGAGAATCCGTCCGTCGTCGTCCGCGACGAGGATTTGCATCGGGTTGCCCGGGCTCATAGTCGGTTGTGTGGTGTACCTTGCTCTCCTCGGCGGGCACGGGCCCGTCTGATCGTACGGCATCAATCGCCTCCAAATCCGGCCAGCCACGTCGTCGCGTTGGCGGGAACCTGAACTCGGCGAGCGCTATCCCAGCGTCTATGCTCAAGCCCGACCGCGTTCTCGGCAACACCGGAGTCCACGTTCCCCTCATCGGATACGGGACCGCTCCCCTTGGGAAGCCGGACGTAACGGTCGAACACGCGGCCCGCTGCTTGAACCACGCCATCGACCTCGGCATCACCTACCTCGACACGTCGCCCGACTACGGAAGCGAGCCGAAGGTCGGTGAGGTGATGAAGACGCGAAGGGACGAGGTGTTTCTGGCGACGAAGGTGAATCGTCGCAGCCACGACGGGGTGCTCCGCGAGATCGACGAGTCGCTGTCGAGATTGCAAACCGACCACGTCGACTTGATCCAGGTGCATGCCGTGAACGCTTGGGCAGACCTCGAGCAGGCGCTGGCTCCCGATGGTGCACTGAGTGGGCTCGAGCGGGCACGCGAGCAGGGCAAGGTCCGTTTTATCGGGATCACAGGCCACGCAAGGCCCGAGATCCTAGGCCACGCGCTGACCCTGTACCCGTTCGACACCGTGCTGGTCGCGCTCGGGATGGCGGATCGGCTCGTCAGCAGCCCCGAGACGTTCCTCCTTCCGCGCGCGATCGAGCGCAAAGTGGGAGTGATCGCCATGAAGGCGCTCGGCCACGGACAGTTCAAGAACGTCGACTTGGCGCTCCGGTACTCCCTCGGTTTGCCCGGGGTCTCGCTTGCCATAGTGGGCATGGACGTGCCGGTACAGATCGACCAGTTGGTCCAGATCGCGGCTGACTTCCAACCTTTGGAAGAGTCGGAGGAGGCTCGCCTGATCGAAGAAGTTCGGCCGCTCGTGGAGAAGGACGCGCAGGAGAGCCAGGAAGGGAAGGGCTCGCTGTTCTGGCTGCACGACACGAACGTAATGGGCTGGAAGGAGCATGACGAGCCGATGATCGTGAAGTACTAGGGGATTGCTGAGGGACGCTGGCGCTCCTTGCCTCGTCCGGAAGGGGATCTGATGGAATGGCGGGTCCCCTCGACCAGCGATCCCCAGCGTCCAAGAAGAGGCTCCGCGCTCTTGTGGTGAGTCTCTCCCGTCGGCTGCACTAGCTGAGGGTAGGTCCTAGATCGGGGGGCTCACGCCACGGCGCAACGGACGCCACCGGGTGGGCGGCTCAGCAAACTCACTCACCTGGGCGGTGATGGTTTATCGAGCTTCGCTCGATCCGCGGCAGGAATGCCGCAGCCACGAGCGCCTTACGGTTCCCACGATATCTGCGACGCCCAGCCGCCGTGCCAGAATCCCAGCCATGAGCACGACCGTCACGCTCCCTCGCGACTCCAACCAGGCGCTCGGCATTGGGCAGTTCGCCATCGACTTCCTTCGTGGGGGGCTTGGCGAGGGGCCGTCGGTGGCGGTGCTCGAGCGGGTTCGGCTCTTCCACACGGACGCCGTGCTGTGCGGCGTCTCCGCACTGGCGCTCCACACCAACGCCCCAACCATCCTTCGGAACGAAGCGCTGGAGTATGCCGACCCGAACGGCGCGACCGTGTTCGGCTCGGCCGTCCGCGTGAAGCCGGAGAAGGCGATCGTCGCGAACTCATCCGCCGTCCGCGAGTGGGACAGCAACGGGACGAACTTCGGCTACAACCCGGGGCTCGGGCACACCGCCGGCGAGTTCGGGCACAACGACTTCTATCCGGTCGTGATCGCGGCCTGCCAGCAGAAGGGGCTCGATGGGCTCACCGCTCTGAAGGCGATGGTGCTGCTCGACGAGATTCGCGGACGCCTCGCCGAGGTGTTCAGCCTCAAGACGTACAAGATCGACCACGTCGTGCACGGCGCGATCGCGTCGGCGGCCACCTACGGCGCGCTCATGGGAGCGAACGCGGAGCAGATCGAGAGTGCGATCGGCATGTTCGTGGCGCACTACATTCCGTGGCGCGCCATCCGAGCCGGCAAGCAGCTCAGCGACTCGAAAGGAGCGTCGGCGGCCATTTCTACCGAAGCGGCAATCCTCTCGATGAAGCGGGCGATGGCCGGCTTCATCGGTCCGAAGGACATCTTCCGAAATCCGGAGAGCCTCTTCCGGCAGTTCATCAAGACGAAGGGGGAGTCGCCCTTCGACCTGGTTCTCAGCCACTCTGGCGACGACTTCGCCGTGATGGGGATGCACTTCAAGCTCGGCCTCTACGAGCACCAGTCGGCGGGTGCCCTCCAGGGCGCGATCAACCTCGTGGCAGAAAACACGGAGCTGGCTCACCTCGATCGAATTCGCAAGGTGACGATTCTCGCCTACGAACCCGCGTTCGGCATCATCGGCGACCCGGCGAAGCGCGACCCGCACACGCGCCAGTCGGCCGACCACTCGATGGTCTACATCGTCGCGACGCTGCTGCGTAAGGCGATGGAGCACCGGAAGACGGTCGTGTCGGGCGGGTCGGACGACCTCTGGAAGGGCCTGATGCTCTCCCCATACGACTACAGCCAGGACGCGATCAACAACCCCGACACACGTGCTCTGATGGCGAAGATCGACTTCGAGCATGGCGGTCCGGAGTACGACGCCAAGTACCCCGACGGTATCCCGACCTCGGTCCGGATCGAGGACGTCGACGGCAAGGTGTTCGACAGTGGGCTCGTGATGTACCCGGGCGGGCACGCGCGCAACGACACGGCCGACCTGAAGGGGATCCTCGGTCACAAGTTCGCGATGCTCGGCGGTCTTGGGGTGCCCGAGGGGAGCGACGTGCACGCCCTGATTCAGCGCCTTGAGACGCTCGGCGACCTCAGCGGCGATGAGATGCTCGGGCTGCTCGACTTCGAGATCGCCTCGCGCCCGGGTTTCGAGTAAAGGACTGGAACAGCGTGCTGCCCGCCTAGCTGGGTAGGGCGGCACGCCGTGCCGGGACACCGGTCGGATGAAAGCAAGACTGCGGCGAATGGCTACAGTCGGTAGGATGCTTGGATATGGACGGCTTCTCCGCCAAGTATCGCGGCATCGCGCTCGGCACGCTGGTGTTCCTCGTGGTGGTCGTGGGATGGCTGATCGTGCAGCCGTTCCTCCCCGCGCTCCTGTGGGCAACGGTTCTCACAATCCTGACCCTTCCGCTGACCGGGCGACTTCAGAAGCGATTCGACCGCGTCAAGTGGCTCAAGGGCGACCGTTCGGAGACGGTCGCGGCGTTGGTCTCCACCCTGCTCACGCTGGTGATCCTCTTGATTCCGTTCGCCATGGTGGGCTTTGGCATCTTCCTCCAACTCGGCGGCGTCACCAGCAGCCTCGAGGGGAACGGCGATAAGGTCACGTTCGACAGCGTCCTCACGCAGATCGATGCCTCCGTCAAGCCGATCGCGCAACGCCTCGGAGCGGGTGACTTCAGTGTCGGCAAGTACGTGAACGAGAACCGGGAGCAACTGGTCAGCAGCATTCGGCAGCCGCTCACGAACTTCGTTCGCCAGGGTGGCTTCACCATCTTGACGATCGTGATCGCGCTGCTTACGCAGTTCTTCATGCTCCGCGACGGCCACCGATTGCGTCAGCCGGCGATCGATCTCTCGCCGTTCGACCGCGAGCGGACGGAAGGACTCTTCCACCGGATCAGCGAGACCGTTTGGGCAGTCTTCGTCGGCACGGTGCTCGTCGCCATTATCCAAGGCGCGATCATCGGCATCACCTACGCCTTCGTCGGCGTCCCGAACGCGCTGCTCCTCGGAGTGATCTCGGCGGTGCTCTGCATCATCCCCTTGCTCGGCGCGCCCGTGGTCTACATCCCAGTCGGACTCATCCTTCTGGCGCAGGGGAAGGTCACCGAGGCGCTGGTCATCCTCGGCGTCGGCTTCATCATCGTCAGCAACATCGACAACGTCCTGAAGCCGTTCCTCATCGGAGGGCGAGCGAATCTGCACCCCGTCGCGATCTTCTTCTCGATCCTCGGCGGGGTGTTCCTGTTCGGACCCATCGGCGTAATGGCCGGACCGATGGTGCTGACGGTGCTTCTCTCCGTCATTGAGGTGCTGCGCGAGATGCGTGGCGAATCGACGTCAGTAGCGCATGCCTAGACTGATGATAAACGGCGCCGGACGCGGCCCGAGCACGGTTCCCGCCTCGACGAAGAGCGGGGACCGGAGAATCTGGGTGCCCACGAAGAGTCGAGCGCCGAGACCACTGTCCCCCTCGCTGCGGTAGAGCGAGGGGCCGACGCCGAAGTAACCCAGGAAGCTCAAGGGAAACACCAGCGAACCGGAGAGCGCGGTGCCGTTCTCGCGCCCGAGGTCATTGAGCCGGGTCCAGTACTCCGCCTCGAACCGCACCCCACGGATGCCGCGGATGAACGGCACGCGCAGCGTCACATCGGCGCCGACGGCTACCGCCGTCCCGTCCCAGTTCCCGAGGCCGACACGGAATCCGACGCGAGGCTTCGTGAGGTCGAGGGCAGCGATCGCGAGATCCGTCGGTTGCTGGACGACGGGCGGCTTGGAGGCGAGGAGATCGGCAGGCAGAAAGGGGAGCATCGGCATTTGGAGTGCTTGACTTGCCAAATGGTTACGGTTGTTTCCCCGGCGAAGGTGTTTGCGTCCGCTGGGCCCGCACGGATCCGGAGGAAGACTCGCGCCGAGACGCAAACGGGAGGCGGCCGTACCTCGGGCAGTCGGAGCCTCGGCAGCGAAGTCTCGACCGGAAGGAGCGCATTCGCTCCGGCTTGCTACACTGCCTGACGTGGAGTGGCCCCTGACCGAAGATGAGCGTGCGACGTTGCGCGCGGCAATAGACCGCATTGTGCCGGCGGATGACTTCCCCTCGGCGTCGGAGGCTGAGGTCGACGAGTTCATTCGGCGGCTGCTGCTCGCCGACGCCAAGCGGCTCACCCTGTATCGCGAGGGGCTGAGCCGACTCATGAACGTCGGCTTCCTCCAGGCCGAGCCGGAGAGGCAGAGTGCTCTCCTCGCTGAGGCCGAGGGCACGCCGTTCGTGCAGTCCCTCATCCAGCACGCGATCGAGGGTTACTACAGCGACCCGGGCAACGGTGGCAATCGCGAGGGCGTGGCTTGGTCGATGGTCGGCTTCCAGGTGACGGCGTGAAGTACGACGCGATCGTGGTCGGCGCGGGAGCTGGGGGAGGCATCGCCGCTTGCGTGCTCGCGGAGGCGGGGAAGCGCGTTCTGCTGCTCGAACGGGGGCGATGGCTGTCGTTCGGCGACGTGCCGCGCGACCATCTACGCAACCATCGGCTGTCCCAATACGGCCACGGGACCGGACCGGAACTCGACGGCAATCCCCGCGTCCACGACAGTGCGAGCGGCACGGCGATCGTTCCGCCCTATGACGGGCGCTGGCACAACAACGCGTCGTGCGTGGGCAGCGGCACCCTGGTCTACGGAGGTCAGGCTTGGCGCTTCCACCCACTCGACTTCCGAATGGCGAGCACCTACGGCGTGCCCGTCGGAAGCTCCCTCACCGACTGGCCTATCTCGTACGAGGACCTCGCGCCGTACTATGAGCGCGCCGAGTGGGAGATTGGCGTCGCGGGCAGCCCGCCACCTCCGCAGATGCCCGCTCGGCGGGAATATCCGATGCCGCCACTTCCTCGTGGCGAGAAAGGGCGTCGGCTTCATGCCGGTGCGGAGCGGCTCGGATGGGCCACGCAGCACGTTCCTTTGCTCATCAACTCGGTCACGCGCGGTGGGCGAGACGCCTGCGCGCACTGTCAGCACTGCGTCGGGTTCGCGTGCCCGACCAATGCGAAGAATGGCACCCAGAACACCGTGATCCCGCGTGCGATCGCGACCGGCCACTGCGACCTAGTCACGGGCGCGTTCGTGACGCACCTGGAGAAGAGCCCCGCGGGCCGCGTGACTGGCGTTCGTTACGTGATCGACGGCACGCCTCAGACCGCCGAGGCGGACGTGGTGGTGCTTTCGGCCGGAGCCATCGAGACGGCTCGACTCCTCCTGAACTCCGGCGTCGGGAACGAGCACGATCAGGTCGGCCGGAACCTCCAAGGGCACTACTACGCGGTCGCGAGCGGCATGATGGCCGATCCGGTATGGGACGGTGTCGGCCCGGGCGCCTCGATCGCCACTTTGGAGTTCAGCCACGGAAACGACGGAGTCGTCGGCGGCGGGATGCTGGCCGACGACTTCCTCGTCCTTCCGATCGTGTTCGCCAAGTGGCACCGGCCGACGCACATTCCGGCGTGGGGCATCGAGAACAAGCGCTGGATGCGGCACGCCTACCCACGCACATTCCAAGCCATGGGGCCGATCCATGAGATTCCCAACCCCGATTGCCGCGTGACCCTCGACAAGGGTGTGAGAGATCGGTACGGGATGCCCGTAGCGAGGCTCAGCGGGACGACGCATCCGGAGACCGTGCGCACCACCCTTTACATGATCGAGCGTGCGAAGGAGTGGCTCGTGGCGGCGGGTGCCGTCGAGGTCTGGTCGAGGGAGCCGGAGCTTCATCTCAGCGCGGGTCAGCACCAGGCGGGCACCTGCCGGATGGGCGTGGATCCGAAGGCCTCCGTCGTCGATCCGAGTGGCCGATTGCACGGCCATGACAACGTTTACGTCGCCGACGGCTCGGTCCACCCGACGAACGGAGGATTTAATCCGGTGCTCACGATCATGGCAATGTCGTTCCGAACGAGCGAAAAACTCGCATCCGTGTGGTGATCGCTGCCGAAACCACGTAGCATGTACACTATGCGCCGAGGCTTCACCCTCATCGAGCTCCTGGTTGTGATCGCGATCATCGCGATCCTCGCCGCCATCCTGTTCCCAGTCTTCGCCCAGGCGAAGGCGGCGGCGAAGCAGGCAGTCTGCCTCAGCAACATGAAGCAGCTCGGGACGGCCTCCATGCTGTACTTGGGCGATCATGACGACGTCTGGTACCCAGCGGTCCGGTACGAGCCGCTCGAAGGTTTTGCTCCTCAGCAGACCTGGATCGGGTTCGACAACAACAACGTTCCGGACGTGGGCGACGCGTTCCGCGGGGATGTCTCGAAGCCGGCTAAGAACCCGGTCCGCCCTGGCTTGATCGACCCGTACCTCAAGAGCGAGGGCGTGAAGCGCTGCCCCAACGTCCAGAATGGGTGGCAACTCGCCACCGCCCTCGGCGGCTTCAACGAATCGATCGACTCTACGTACTACGCGCGAAACCCTGCGGCCAAGGGTGCCGAGTTCTCGCCGACCATGCGCACCTGGCGAATCACCGAGGGCGTCGCGGACACGACTGGCGCTGGGAATGGAGAGCTCGAGGAGCCAGCGGGAACGATGCTGATGTGGGAGCACGGGGCTCAGGCGCCGATCTGCAACTTCCTCCAGCGCGAGGACTGGTTCGCCACCCCGCCGAACAACGAGGCGCTGCGGGACCACTTCAACTTCCTACACAACGGCGCGACGAACACCGTCTGGTGCGACGGTCACGCGAAGCGCGTGGTGTACGGCCAACTCCGCCGCCCGATGTTCGTGGCTCGCCGAGACATCTACCAGTAAGAGTTGACTAACGGGGACGAGTAACGAGAGACAAGCGATCCTCGTCCCTCACCCCCCGTTACTTGCCCTAAAGGACTCCGACGTGCTCGAACTTGCCGCCGAGCACGATTTGGGAGTCTCCTCCCATCCACTGGTCGAGCGTCGTGGCGTAGACCTGGCGGAAGTCTATCTTGTGCTTGAGGTCGCCGTTGTGCAGGTCCGCCAGATCCGGCAGCGGACCATGGAGGCCGCCCTTCACCGGCTTGCCCACGACGAACATCGGGCCGGCGGCGCCGTGGTCCGTTCCCATGCTCGCGTTCTCTGCCGCGCGTCGGCCGAACTCGGAGAAGACGAGGGTCACGACCTTGTCCGCCTTCCCGATCGCTTCCATCTCGCGCTGGAACGCGAGCATCGCGTCTCCGAAGCCCTTCAGGAGCTTGTGGTGCTGGTCCGGCTGACGGGCGTGCGTGTCGAACCCGCCGGCCGAGAAGTAGACCACGCGGGTGGCGGGTGACGTGGCGATCAGCTGCGCGATCTGCTTGAATCCCTTGCCGAAAGCGTCGTTGGCGTACGCCTGCTTCGGTTCATATCCTCCGAGCTGCTTTTGGAGGATGCCGATCGCGTCCAGCGCCGACTTGCTGGCCTGCTGGACCGCGCGAGTGGGGCTGCCGCTGATGGCGTCCGTCCCCTGAATGTCCCGGAGCATGCGCTCGGCGTCGGGATCTCCGACCATGTTGCGGAGGTCGGCGAGACTCGCGAAACACGGAATGCTCGCTTGCTTGGCGGTGAGAGCGATCGGCTTCTCGGTGCTGAGTCCGAGCGCGACGACGGGGTTGAGCGGATGCTGGCCCAGTTGCTGGTCGAGATGCCGGCCGACCCAACCTCCCTTCAGCGACCCCTCGGGGCTCGCCGACTGCCAGATGTCCATGCTCTTGAAGTGGGAGCGGTTCGGCTTCGGGTAGCCGACGTTCTGGACGACCGCGACCTTGCCTTCCTTGTACAGCTCATGAAGGCCGGCGAGCGCCGGGTTGAAGCCGACCGCTTCGTCCAACTTCAGCACCTTCTCCTCGGTGAGGCCGATCGTCGGCCGCAGCGAGTAATACGCCTTGTTCGCGTAGGGAACTACCGTGTTGAGGCCGTCGTTGCCTCCAGTAAGTTGGCAAACAACGAGCACGGTGTCACCCGCGGCCTTGCCTCCCTTCACTTGGCGGATCACGTCCGCCTCGGCGATCGTGGAGAGCCACCGCGGGGCCACGAGCCCGACGGCGATCATGGTGCCGCCCTTGATAACGTCGCGTCGGCTCAGAAGGTCGCTCATGGTGTGTCCTCTATTGTCGGCCACGGGTCCGGGAAAGTTCAGGCTCCATGACGCCGGCGGAAGCAATGACGCACGACTCGGAGCACGGTTCAGTGGTGGGTAAGATGACCGCCATGGAGGGCAGGTCTCGGCGGACGTGGGCGTACGTCGCCGCGGGCACCCTGGCCTTCGTGACGCTCGGCACCTTTTCGCTTCTGCAGAGCTCCGGGCCGGAGAGCACCCTTCGCAGTTTCCACGCCGCCTTGGAGCGTCGCGACGTCCGCGAACTCCAGCGTGTGACGAAGCAGGACCTCCGCACCCAGAACGCCCAGATTCTCATGCGTCAGGTGAACACCTACCTGCGAAGCGGAGCGAACTACCAGCTGGTGCGGATGGAGCGCCAACCGAGGCTCGTGAGGGCCGCCGTGGTGTACACCCTCCCGGCTGGAGACCAGATCGGCATGATCTGGGTGGTCGAAAAACCGAATTCCGTGTGGCAGATTGACGCGGATCGCACCGCAACGATTCTGCGTGACTCGTTAGGATTCTAAGAGCAAGGTTTAATAACGAAAGATGAAGCAGTCTGGGCGAGTGAGCCTCCTGACCCTGATCGCCGGCGCGAGTGTGTTGCTCGTGGCGGCATTGCTCCTGTTCAGCCGCGAGTCGCTGACTACGGTGGGAGCTCGATTCATGGGTGCGCTGGCCCGAGGGGACGTCAACACCCTGACGGAGATGTCGTTCGTGGGCAACCGCGACAAGGAGCAGGTGCGAAAGGACTGGGAGTTTGCCGTCAACACCGCCGGCCGCTACTACAACTTCCGTTACCGCATCCTCTCGTCCGTCCAGCACGACCCGAAGACCGCCTCCGTGCGGATGCAGGTGATTCGCGACGCGGACAACCCCAGCGCCTACGAGGAGAACCGGCAGCTGCCGCTCGTGAAGGTCGGCGACGACTGGAAGGTGGACGTGAAGGGCCTCAGTCGCGACATCTACCCAGGGCTTCCGCGGTGAGAAAGAAGGTCAGCGAGACGCGGCTCTACCGCGCCGAGATGAACGACAAGATTCTCGGGGCGGGATTCAAGGAGTTCAACAAGTTCTTCGCGTTGGACACGAACGCGTATCAGCCCGGTGCCATCTCGGTGCAGAACAAGGAGCTCATGGGCCTCGTCGGTTCCATGGTTCTGAGATGCAACGACTGCATCTTTTACCACCTCGACCGATGTGTCACCGAAGGCTGTTCGCGACAGGAGATCTACGAGGCGATGCACATCGCTCTCGTGATCGGCGGCTCGATTGTGATTCCGCATCTGCGGTACGCGTTCGAGATGCTCGACGAGCTGATGGCAGCGGGCGAGGGAGCTTCGTCCGCTCCGGCGCAGGCCTGATACAATAGCGCACCGATGTCATCGGACCTAGGGCTCCTGCTGGCTACGATCGCGCTCATTCTTGGGAACGCGTTCTTCGTAGCGGGTGAGTACGCGCTCGTCTCCGCGCGTAAGAGCCGCATCGAGGGGCTCGCCCGCAAGGGGAACAAGACGGCCAAGCTGCTCCTCTCCGCGATGAACGACCTCTCGCCGTACGTGGCGGGCGTCCAGATCGCGATCACGATGATCGGCATCGGCGTTGGCTCCATCGCCGAGCCGTTCGTCACCGGGCTCCTCACGAACGCCTTCGGCACGTCCGTGCCGCGCGCGCTCAGCGTCGCGATCTCAATCATCATCGTCACCTTCGTGACGGTGGTCATCGGCGAGCTCGTGCCGAAGTACCTGAGCCTCCAGCGCGCCGACGCGATCGCGCTCTTCACCATCCGGCCGCTCACGCTGATGATTCGGGTGCTGCGGCCGCTGGTGTGGCTCGTCCAGACCGCCGGAGCGGCGATCCTTCGGCTTGTCGGAATCCGGATCGATCAGGACAACGAGGAGGCGGTCCCAAAGGAGGAGTTGCTGATGCTCGTGCGCAGCGGCGGCAACGCCGGCGTGCTGGACAAGACGCACGCCGAGATGGTCACGCGGGCGCTCCGCCTCGACGTACTCGACGCCCGCGACATCATGGTCCACCGCCTGGACATCAAGTGGCTCGCCGTCGACCTCGACCGCGCGTCTCTGCTCCGCCGGCTGCGAGACATCCCGTACAACCGGATTCCGGTTTGCCGCGACGACATCGACGACGTCGTCGGCATCGTCTACCTACAGGATCTCATCCGTCACCTCGACGATCCCGACTTCCGGCTGGACGCGATCACACGTCCGATCGTCGCGATCCCCGAGAACCTCTCCATGGAGAAGATCGTGGAGACGATGCGCAGCGAGAAGACGCAGATGCTCGTGGTGATGGACGAGTACGGCGGCACGAGCGGCATCGTGACGCTCGAGGACGTGGTCGAAGAGGTGTTCGGAGAGCTCGAAGACCGGCTTGAGAGCGAGCGGCCGGTAATCGAGTCGTTCCCCGGCGGCCGGGTCTCGGCCCGCGCGGACGTGCGCTACGACGAGCTCGTGGGGCGCCTGGGTCTCGAAGTCGACCCAGGCGACAACACCGACACGCTGGCAACGATGGTGGTGAACGCCCTCGAGCGCGTTCCCCGGCCCGGCGACGCGGTCGACACCGAACTCGGCATGATGCGCGTGGAGAACATGGCGCGCCGCCGAATCACGCGCGTCTCGATCCAGCTGCATCCGGAACTGCTCACGCACTCGAGCGCGGATGGCTAGGGCCGGCAGAGGACTCCCTGCCGGCTCCGTCTCGCACTAGTGCGAGTGGATCATGCTCATGCGCGACGCGATGGCCACCGCGTTGTCGGCCACGTGCTCGAGGGCATGGAAGCACTCGATGCATCGGACGAGCGTCTCGGTACTCGACGGGTTCTGCCGGATGAGGCCGAACACCTCGTTTCTCGCGCGAGAGTAAGCGGTGTCCACCGCTTGGTCGCCGGCGATGATCTCCTGGGCGAGAGTCGAGGAGAAGTCGCAGTAGAGGCGCAGGGCACCGCTGAACTCTTTACGGGCGAGTTCGCCGAGCTCTTGGAGCGCGACGCGCATCTCGGCGGGGAAGTTGCCGGACAGCTTGGTCGCGCGGCGCGCGAGCTTCACGGCATGGTCGCCTACCTTCTCGATCTCACCCACGACTCCGAGGGTGCAGACGAGGAAGCGAAGGTCGGCGGCAACGGGCGCCTCTTGCATCACGGCGACGATCGTCTTGCTCAGGGTGCTACGCTCAAGGGCGTCGACCCGATCGTCGGCCGCCATCACGCGGGTCGCGAGGTCGAGGTCGCCGTTGAGGGTGGCGTCCACGGCCATTCGGACCATCTCGTTGGCGTCGTTGCCCATCCGGATGACATCGCTCCGGATTTCATCGAGTTTTTCCTGAAAGTGCAGTCGTAGTGGCAAAGTCTTCTATCCGTACGTTTCGCTCGCTGTGGGAGCATCGGCTTCTTGCCGACGTCCCATCTTATATCACGTAAAATTCGCAGTGCGCATGACCCGTTCCGAAGAACCCAATGAACGTGACGCCGGCGGCAGCGAGGTCAATCCGCTCCGTCGGCTTCTACCTGAGCTACGGCCGTTTCGGCGGCTGATGGCACTTTGTGCGGTGCTTACGATCGCCCAAAGTGGCTTCGGGTTCCTGCCTCCTCTCGTGCTGGGAGACATCGTTAATCGACTTCAGCGAGGCGAGTCGATCAACACGATGCTCTATCTTGTCACCATCGTTGGCCTGGCCGCCGCGCAAGCCCTACTGGGTTATGGTCTCGCCGTCGCGATGGCGACGCTCGGCCAACGATTCCTGCTCCACATTCGCGAACGGATGTACGGGCACATGCAGTCGTTGCCGATCGCGTACTTCGAGAAGAATCAGACCGGCAAGCTCGTGTCGAACGTGATGAACGACGCGAACACCGTGCAGCAGCTGATCGTGAGCCATCTGCAAACGATGATCTCGGACGCGGTGCAACTGGTCCTCGTCGTGATCGTGCTCTTCTCGATCAACCCGATCATGGCGCTGATGAGCCTGAGCATCGCTCCGCTCTACATTGCCAACTTCCGCCGGTTCTACGCGCCGCTCCAGCGAACGAGCGACGACATCCGCTCGAAGCGCGACTCGATGTTCGGCCAGATGCAGGAGAAGCTCGCGGGCATCCAGACCGTGAAGAGCTTCGGTCAGGAGCGATGGGAGGCGCGAAGCTTCATGGGCACCACGCGCGAGCTCATGGGCCTCAACGTTCGTCAAGGCGCCTTGGGAGGCGGCCTCTGGACGGTGGCCGACGCGCTCTGCGGCGTGGCCACTGGACTCGTGCTCTGGTACGGCGGCAACCAGGCGCTCCAGGGCAAGATGCCCGCCGGAACCCTCGTGATGTTCCTGTTGTACGCCGTCACCTACGTGTACGGCCCGATCGTGCGCTTCCTGGTAGTCCTGGATCCGATCGCGCGTGCGCAGGCTGCGCTCTCTCGTATCTTCCGCACGCTGGACACCAAGAACCACGTGGTGGACGAGCCGAACGCCCTTCCAATGCCATCGATTCGAGGCGAGGTGCGGTTCGAGGACCTCTGGTTCGAGTACGAACCGGGACAGCCGGTCCTCAAGGGGATCGACCTCAAGGTCGAGCCGGGCCAGATGGTGGCGCTCGTCGGCTTCTCCGGAAGCGGAAAGACGACTCTCGCGAGTCTGCTCCTACGCCATTACGACCCGACATCCGGCCGAATCACGGTGGATGGCGTCGACCTTCGCGAGACGCAGCTCCTCACCTACCGCGCCCAAGTGGGAGTCGTCGCGCAGGAGAGCATCCTGTTCAATTCGTCGATCCGGGACAACATCCGGTATGGCCGACTTGAGGCGACCGACGAGGAGATCGAGTCGGCGGCACGCGCCGCCAGCATCCACGACTCGATCATGGCGCTCCCGGACGGGTACGAGACAAAGCTCGGTGAGGAGGGCATCAAGCTCTCCGTCGGGGAGAAGCAGCGTCTGGCGATCGCCCGCGCTCTGCTCGCCGATCCGCGCATCCTCATCCTGGACGAGGCGACTTCGTCGCTCGACTCTCAGACGGAGGCGTTGCTCCAGAGCGCGCTGGACGTCCTGATGCAGGGCCGCACGAGCTTCGTTGTGGCGCACCGACTCTCAACGATCGTGAAGGCCGATCTCATCGTGGTCCTCGAGCGCGGCGTGGTTACGGAGAAAGGGACTCACGCGGAGCTTCTCAGCCAGGACGGGCTGTACGCACGGCTGTACCGGGAGCAGTTCCGCGTCGCGCTCGCCGCGGCGAGCTGAAGGGGTGAGGGATGCCCGAGCTCATCCCTCACCCATGGCTTCTCGTTCTTCCTAGCCTTGCGGGCTGAACTTCGGCGTGCCGAAGTCGCCGTTCGAGCCGGTGAGCGAGCGAAGGCCTGATCCGTCGGCGTTCGCGATGTAGATGGCGCGCTTGCCGCCCTCACGCTTCACGAACGTCACGCGGTCGCCGGCGGGAGCCCAGGAGGGCTCTTGAACCGCTCCGTCGGCGATGATCTTGGGCTGGGCCGAAGGGTCCGGCTTCGCCGGCACGGACACGAGGCGCTGAACGTTCACGCTGGTCCCGTCGAAGGAGCCGAACGTGACGAGCATCCGCTCTCCGTCTGGGCTCAGCGCGATCTGCGAGAAGGCGATTTGCTTCTCGTCCGGCGACCGGGTGACCACTTCGAACTTGGGGCCCTGAAGGCTCCATCGGGCGATGTAGTGAGCCCCTCTGACGATCGGCACGGGATCGGGCGTCGGCGGGATCTGCGACGCGTTAGGCAAGTCGTTCGAGAGCACGGCGAAAACGACGGTCCCCGTCGCGGGATGGACATCGAACTCGATGCGGTCGCCCGAAGCGATCACGACGGGCTGCGTCAGCTTGCCGCCCTGACCAGGGAGCTGCTGGATCAGCAGCACCTCACCCTCTTCCCGCAGCATGACGGCGGCGATAGCGCTGCGGTCCGCGTCGAGCCACTTCGCGGCGCGGAAGGAGCGGCCGAGTCGGCCGTACGTTGCGGTGAAGACACCCGAGGCACCGCCGTCCTCGCCACCTTCTCCCACGCTCGCGTCGGTAGTGATCTCCTGCGCGGTCGGCGGCAACACCTGCTGCATGGAGGCCTTTCGCGGGTCGTACTCCAGCACGAAGCCGCCGGACATCAGCAACGCTTGGTTGCCGCCCGGAGCGAAGTACGGGCTGCTCTTTCCGCGCGAACCCGTGGATTTGATCTCGACTTTGCCGCCGTCCTTGGATGGGTTCCAACGGAACATCTGGAAGCCGTTTCCTTCCCGATCGCTCACGAAGAAGAGCCGGTTGCCATCGGGTTGCCAGGCGAGGTCCCGATCGATCACTCCGGGCTTGTGGCCCGGGTTGCGCACCACGTTGCCGTCCTGATCGACGAGGACCGCCTGCTGGCCGTTCTCGAGAAACTCGACCGCCGCGATCATGCCGCGGGTATCGGCTTCGCCGATGCCGCCGAGGTCCTCGGAGAGGTGCTGCCAAAGGCGGAACCCTCCGAACAGGACGACGAGGCCGAATAGCGCGCCCAAGGTCCGTACGGCGAGCTTTTGGTTGATCTTCGCCTGAGGCGAACCCGATGTCGAATTGGGTGTGGATGCCATGGGTCTCTAAGTGAGCAAGCTCTCTAACTGAGCAAACGGTCTCCGGCGCGCAAACGTGCCCCGTTCGCGAAATCGGACCCCCGCATCCTCTTTTTACCTTCCGGCTGAAGCTCTTCTAGAACGAGGGCTCCAGTCTGGAACGCGACGGTGAAGGGATTCAGATGAAGCACTGTGCCGGGCTCGGCCGTTTCGGGAGAAAGCTTCGCCTGCGAAAGCTTCAGTGTTCCGAGCCGCGTTCGAAGGAACGCGCCCGGAGATGGGGTGAAGGCGCGGAAGCGGTTGTACTCGGCCTGGGCATCTCGCTCGAACGCGAGCTCCGCCTCTGCCTTCTCGACCTTCGGGGCGTGGGTCGCTGCTTCGGCGTCCTGCGGAGTCCGCGGGTAATCCCCGGCGGCGATCCGAGGCATCCAGGCGAGGGCGAGCTCGGCCGCCACCTCGGCGAGTCGATCCTGCAACTCGCCGTACGTCTCGTCCGGCCAAATGTCGAGGCGGGCCACGTCGATCATGTCGCCTGTGTCCATCCCCTTGTCCATCTGCATCAGCGTGACGCCAGTCTCGGTGCGACCGTCGAGGATGCAGCGCTGGATCGGAGCCGCGCCCCGGTACTCCGGCAAGATCGAGCCGTGCAGGTTGATGCCACCACGGATGGCGGAGTCCAGCACCTTCTGCGAGAGGATCTGACCGTAGGCGGCCACCACCAGGACGTCCGCCGCCTCGGCGCGCAACCGATCGACGAACTCAGGTGTTCGGCTCTTCTCGGGCGTCTCCACCGGCAAGCCGAGCGCGAGCGCGGCCTCCTTCACCGGCGCCGCCTGCATCCGCATGCCTCGGCCGCTGGGGCGATCGGGTTGGCACACCACGAGCGAAACGTGAGGGGCTAGTGCGCGGAGCGCCGGCACGGCGAACGACGCGGTCCCGAAGTAGATCAGTTTCATGGTCGCAAGTCGTTCATCGCCAAGCGAGGCAGGCAGCGCCGGACACGGACCCGTGCTGCCGTCTACTCTTCGTCCGCGAGTGCCTGATCGGGGTGGATCCAGTGCAGTGTCTCAGGAATCACCTTGTCGGTGAAGAGCACGCCGTCCAAGTGGTCGACCTCATGCTGCAGGACGCGCGCGGGCATTCCCTCCAGTTCGTAGACCAGCTCGCGTCCGCGACGGTCCTCGGCTTCGACCTCGACGTATTGGGCTCGCATCACGTCGCCGTACAGTCCGGGAATGCTGAGGCACCCCTCCTGTCCCAACTGCTCCCCCTCCATCTTGATGATGCGGGGATTGATGAGCGCGGTGGGGCGCATGTTGTCCGGAGCGATGATGACGAGCCGCTGCAAGATGCCGAGCTGCGGCGCCGCCAGGCCCACGCCGTTGTTTCGCCGCATGATTCGCATCATGTCGTCGATCAGGAGCTGGGTCTTCTTCGAGACCTTGGGGATCGGCTGCGCCTTCTGACGAAGGACGTCGGCCGGAATCTTGATGATCGGCCGCTCGGGAGTCACCTCGTACAGGTAGCGAAACTCCTCCGGCACCACGATCTGCATAGCTACGAATTATGGCAGAAGGGCTCGGCGTCTAATCGATGGCGCAGGCGAACGGGTATCGCGCGACGACCACCCGCGGCACGCCGGTGAGGTCCAGTACCGTGCGGTCGTGCTCCCAGCCTGCGGTCTCGAAGATCTCGCGGACGGCGACGGCCTGCCGGTAGCCGACCTCCACCATGATCGTTCCGCCGTCATCGAGGTGCGCCGGAGCCTCGGCGGCCAAGCGGCGATAGAAGTCGAGACCATTCCCGCTTGCGTACAGCGCAAGTTCGGGCTCGTGATCGGCTACCTCGGGGATCAGGGACTCGGACCGGTCGATGTACGGCGGGTTGCTCACGATGAGGTCGAACGACTCGCCCAGCAGCTCGGCGAAGGCGTCCGAGCGGACGAAGCGCACGGCGGCGCCGAGATTGTCGGCGTTCGCCTGGGCGACTTCCAGGGCAGGCGAGGAGACGTCGACCACCGAGACGTCCCAACTGGGTCGTTCCAGCTTCAG
>Ga0164290_1001835_pt1 | contig 22319 bp, 15 predicted proteins | sample Micstemetagenome_FD_108782 | JGI IMG/M metagenome (GOLD analysis project Ga0164290, IMG submission 108782) | Contaminated culture microbial community from soil near Moab, Utah, USA - Microcoleus steenstrupii SON62 (Illumina Assembly) | ecosystem: Environmental > Terrestrial > Soil > Soil crust...
AAGTCCCGTTACGCCGATGGTACTGGAGTCGCATCCGGGAGAGTAGGTAGCCGCCTCCATAATATAGCGTAAAAGCAAGGCAAGAGCCGCTGGTGAATCTCACCAGCGGCTTTTTGTGTTTTATAAACTTAAGCAAAAGCGGTAAAAAGCGGGCCAATTTGCCTTATTCGGGTAAAGAAGCAAAATATGGCATTAGAACAAACCTGGCGTTGGTTTGGCCCGAACGACCCGGTAAGCCTGGCCCACGTTCGGCAGGCTGGCGCAACGGGTATCGTTACCGCTTTACACCACATCCCGAATGGTCAGGTCTGGACCAGCGAAGCCATTCAGGAACGAAAAACGATGATTGAAGCGGCAGGACTTAGCTGGTCGGTCGTGGAGAGCGTTCCTGTTCATGAAGCGATCAAAACCCGGACCGGCGATTTCTCCCGCTATATCGAAAACTATAAGGAGTCGCTGGTTAACCTGGCTGGGTGCGGCATCGATACGGTTTGTTACAACTTCATGCCTGTGCTGGACTGGACGCGGACCGACCTGGATTTTCCCATGCCAGACGGGTCCACAGCGCTGCGCTATGATGCGACTGAATTTGCGGCTTTTGACCTGTTTATCCTCAAACGCCCCGGCGCCGAGAAGAACTATACACCAGAGCAGTTAGCCAAAGCTAGAGCCTGCTTTGAAGCCCTAGACGAAACGTCGGCCCGTCGGCTCCAGCGGAACATCATTGCAGGCCTACCCGGCTCGGAAGAAAGTTATACCGTCGAGCAGTTTCAGCAAACGCTGGATACCTACGCTTCTGTCGGCGACGCTGAACTGCGCCAGCATCTTTATTTATTCCTGCAGGCCATAACACCGGTAGCTGAAGAGGTCGGTATTCGCCTGGCCATTCATCCTGATGATCCCCCTTATCCGATTCTGGGTTTGCCACGCGTCGTCAGCACAGAAGCCGATGCCCGGCAACTGCTGGCAGCCGCTGATAGTCCGGCCAATGGATTATGCTTCTGTACAGGCAGTTACGGCGTACGGGCCGACAATGACCTGGTAGGCATGGTCGAGCGCCTGGGTGACCGCATCCACTTTGTGCACCTGCGGGCGACCCGCCGGGATGCGGAAGGCAACTTCTACGAGGCGGATCACCTCGATGGTGATGTCGATATGTACGGCGTCATGCGGGCGCTGCTGCAGGAACAAAGCCGCCGCCAGCACGAAGGGCGTACGGATCTGCGCATGCCGTTCCGACCGGATCATGGCCATAAAATGCTGGACGACCTGAACGCCGCCAAACGCACTAACCCTGGGTACACGGCAATCGGCCGACTGCGCGGCCTGGCGGAACTCCGCGGGCTGATGCTCGGCATTGAACGCAGCCAGGTTATCTAACTTCTCTGACACTCCTATTACACGCTTTCATGAGCCAGCGCACCTTTATTACCGACGATTTCCTGCTCCGGACCGAAACCGCCCGGCGTTTATACCATGATTACGCGGCTGAGATGCCGATCATTGATTACCACTGTCACCTGCCACCCGATCTGATTGCGGCAGACGCCCAGTTCGACAATCTGACCCAGATCTGGCTGTACGGTGATCACTATAAATGGCGGGCCATGCGCACAAACGGTGTCCCGGAGCGGTATTGCACCGGCGATGCCTCTGACTGGGAGAAGTTCCAGAAGTGGGCAGAAACCGTCCCGTATACGGTCCGGAATCCGCTTTACCACTGGACGCATCTCGAACTGCTGCGGTACTTTGATGTCGATCAGATCCTGAATCCGTCGTCCGCACGGGAAATTTACGAGGAATGCTCCGCCAAGCTGCGGACGCCGGAATACAGCGTTCGGAACCTGCTGCGTAAAATGAACGTCCGCGTAGTCTGCACAACCGATGACCCGATCGATACCCTGGAGCACCACCAGCAACTGGCCGGGCAGGATACAGACCTGCGCATGTATCCGACTTATCGTCCCGACAAATCCATGGCTATCGACCAGCCCGAGGCTTTTCGGGCGTACGTGGACAAGCTGGCGGCGGCATCGGGCGTTCGCATCGAGACGTTTGACGACTTACTGGCGGCCCTCGACCAGCGCCATGACTACTTCGGAAGCCTTGGCTGCCGGGCGACGGACCACGGGCTGGAGCAGGTATACGCGGAAGATTGTACCGTGGACGAGGCCCGGGCAATCTTTGCTAAGGCCCGAAGCGGACAGGCGTTGACCGAACGGGAGGCGCTGCAGTTTAAGTCGATCCTGCTGCTGCATTTCGGCCGGAAAAACTACAGCAAAGGCTGGGTGCAGCAATACCACCTGGGTGCCCTGCGGAACAACAACAGCCGGATGCTCCGGACGCTGGGCCCCGACACGGGTTGGGACAGCATCGGCGATTTTTCCCAGGCTCGCTCGTTGTCCCGGCTGCTGAACAAGCTGGAAGATACCGGCGAACTGACGAAAACCATACTATATAACCTCAATCCGGCCGATAACGAAGTCTTTGCAACCATGATCGGTAACTTCCAGGACGGAACCGTACCGGGCAAACTGCAGTGGGGAAGCGGCTGGTGGTTCCTGGATCAGAAAGACGGTATGGAACGCCAGATAAACGCCCTGTCGAACATGGGGTTGCTGAGCCGGTTCCTGGGCATGCTGACCGATTCCCGGAGTTTCCTGTCGTTTCCGCGCCATGAGTACTTCCGGCGGATTCTTTGTAACCTGATCGGGCAGGATGTGGAAAACGGCGAATTGCCGCAGGATCTCCCCTGGCTGGGCAAGATCGTTCAGGATATCTGCTACAACAATACCGAGGCTTATTTCGGGCTGGCCCCGACGCCGAAGCCCGTTGAACCGCTGGTAACGGCGTAATGATTGACCCTTAACCTTTCTCACTCCATGCGCGCTGCGTTTGCACTGACGGTATGGCTGATGGGCTGGCTGGCGGGCTGGAGTGTGGCCGGGGATGTACGCCCCGACCGCCTCAGCTGCGAGTACCAGGCAAACCCCCTCGGCATTGATACACCCCGGCCCCGGCTGAGCTGGACGCTGGCTTCGGACCGGCGTAACCAGCAACAGTCGGCCTATGAACTACAGGTCAGCGAACGGGCTGCGGATCTGGGAAAGGAAAAGGCACTGCTCTGGGCCAGTGGACGGGTAACCTCCGGGGAATCCCTCCATATACCGTACGACGGACCGGCCCTGAAACCCTTTAGCCGCTACTACTGGCGGGTACGGGTCTACGACGCGGCCGGTCAGCCTTCGGCCTGGAGCCCGGCCGCCTGGTTTGAAACGGCGATGCTGAACCCTGCCGACTGGCAGGCGCAGTGGATCGGCGACGGACGGTCGCAGTTCACCCGGGATGAGGACTTTTACGGCGATGACCCGATGCCGCTGTTCCGAAAGGCCTTCGAGCCCGCCCGGAAAGTCGTTTCGGCCCGTCTATACGTTTGTGGCCTAGGCTATTACGAGGCTTACCTGAATGGCCAGAAGGTGGGCGACCACGTCCTGGACCCGGGCTGGACAGCGCACCGCAAACAGGCCCTCTACGTTACTTACGACGTTACCAGCCTGATTCGTCCGGGAGCGAATGCCCTGGGCGTGATACTGGGCAACGGCTGGTACAATCCCCTGCCGCTTCGGCTGTTCGGGCGGTTTAACCTGCGGGATGTGCAGCAGACGGGCCGACCCGCTCTGAAAGCCCAGCTTCGGCTCCAGTTTGCCGACGGTACCAGCGCGGTCATCGGTACGGATGCCAGCTGGCAGACCGCTCAGGGACCGGTCGTGCGGAACAATGTCTATCTGGGTGAACACTACGACGCCCGGCGGGAGCTGGCGAACTGGTCTCAACCCGGCTCCGTAGGCGGAACCTGGAAAGCGGCAGCCCTGACGGAAGGCCCGAGCGGTGCGCTGGCGCCCCAGATGCAGCCGCCCGTCCGGGTGACGCGGGTCGTTAAACCGGTACGCATTCTGGAGCCTAAACCGGGAGTATACGTATTTGACCTGGGGCAGAACTTTGCCGGTATCGCCCGCATCCGGGTGCAGGGACCGGCGGGGACGCGCGTAACGCTTCGCTACGGGGAGGACATCCATCCCGATAACTCCCTGAATTATCTGACGACCGTGGCCGGACAGATCAAGCAGATCTGGAACCTCAAGGGTGGTCCGGGCGCGCCGCCAACGGCCTGGCAGGAAGACAGCTATGTGCTCAAAGGAAGCGGTGGCGTCGAAACCTGGTCGCCGCGGTTTACCTTCCACGGGTTTCGCTACGTGGAGGTGACCGGCTGGCCCGGTAAGCCGGACTTAAGTGCCCTCGAGGGCCTGCGAATGAACGCCGATTTGCCGGCGGCCGGTACCTTTGCCAGTTCCAACGACCGGCTCAACCGGTTGCAGGAGGTGGTTCAGTGGACGTTCCTCAGTAACGTCTTCAGCGTGCAGTCCGACTGCCCGGGGCGCGAAAAAATGGGTTATGGCGGCGATATGGTGGCGACGGCTGAGGCCTTCATCTTCAATTACGACATGGCCCAGTTTTACCGGAAGACGGTCCAGGACTTTATCAACGACCAGCAGCCGGACGGGGGCATTACCGAAATCGTGCCGTATACCGGCATTGCGGACCGGGGCGTAGGGGGTGAATCCGGACCCTTGGGCTGGCAACTGGCTTTTCCGTATCTGCTCAAGCAACTGCACGACTTCTACGGTGATCGGCAGGCGCTGGAAGCGCATTACCCGGCCTTCGTCCGGCAGATCGCCTTTCTGCGCAGCAAAGCCGACCGGAACCTCTTTCACTGGGATATCAGCGACCACGAAGCCCTGGACCCCCGGCCGGAGGCCCTGACGGCTTCTGCCTTCTACTACCACCACCTGAACCTGATCAGCGAGTTTGCCGGCATTCTGGGTAAGAAAGACGACTCCACGGCCTACGCCAAACAGGCCGCTACGGTCAAAACCGCCTTTATCCGGAAATACCTCGTTCCCAAGACCGGTCGTTTCGACAACGCCACCCAGACGGCCCAGATCTTTGCGCTTTGGTACGGTTTAAGCCCCGAGAAAGACGCTTCCTGGCGGCAACTGGAGCAGGAACTGGATCGCCACCAGGGTCATTTGTCGACCGGCATCTTCGCCACTAAGATGTTTTTCGACCTCATGCGGCAGGAAGACCGCAACGAGCTGGCGTACCGGGCGGTCAACACGCCAACCTACCCCGGGTGGGGCTATATGCTGGAACGGGGGGCGACTACGCTCTGGGAAACCTGGGCCTACCCGGACAATGCGCCCTCCCAGAACCATCCCATGTTCGGTTCCGTAAGCGAGTGGCTCTATCGTTCCCTGCTGGGGATCAATCCGCTGGCCCCGGGATTTGCCCGGGTGCAGATCCGGCCGCAACCTACGGGTGACCTGCGCTGGGCGAAGGGAAGTTACCGCTCCGTGCGGGGTCTGATCGGATCTGACTGGAAACAGGACGGAACTACCTTCCGGCTCACGGTGGATATTCCGGCCGGGACGAAAGCGGAAGTCTGGGTACCGGCCGAGGCAAACAGCCCCATTACCGAGTCGGGTAAGCCCCTTCCGCCGGAGGCTCGCCTGCTGCGCTACGAAAAAGGGTATGCCGTTCTGGAGGCCGGTTCGGGGCATTATGCGTTCGAAAGCCAGCGAACCCGCTGAAACATACCGACAAATAGGCGGGAAGGAATATATTTGCCGGGAGGTTCATCCTTTCCCGCCTCCGACGCTATGGCCTCCGTGCTAATCCAATTTGCGCATCCGGCACTCGAAAAATCACGCGTAAACCGAATCCTGATGGAGGCGGTTCAGGACCTGCCGCGGGTGACGGTCAATGATTTATACGAGCTTTACCCCGATTTCGACATCGACGTGGACCGGGAGCAGGAGTTGTTGCTCGGGCACGAGGTGGTGATCCTGCAGCACCCGTTTTACTGGTACAGCAGTCCGGCGATGATCAAACAGTGGGAAGACCTGGTGCTGGAGCACGGCTGGGCCTACGGCCGGGAAGGCAACGCCCTGGCCGGAAAAACCATGCTTAACGCCATGACGGCGGGCGGCCCTCAGGAAGCTTACCAGACAGAAGGGTATAACCGCTATACCATCCGGCAGTTTCTGGCTCCCTTCGAGCAGACGGCCCGGCTCTGCAAAATGCATTACCTGCCCCCGTTTGTCGTCCACGGAACGCACCGGCTCGACGAAAAGAGCATTCAGACCGCCGCGGAGCAATACCGCCAGTTGGTTACCCTGCTAACAGAAGCCGCCATTGAGCCGGACCAGGTGCTGCAATTGGCTTACCTGAACGAATTCCTACTGCAACAACCGCTATGAGTCAGACCGTTTTGTTTCAGGCCCTGGTGTACCTGGGGGCTGCTGTACTGTTTGTGCCCATCGCCAAGCGGTTGGGCCTGGGTTCCGTTTTGGGGTACCTCCTGGCGGGTATTGCCATTGGCCCGGCCGTACTGGGGCTGGTAGGCGAAGAGGGACAGGATGTGATGCATTATTCTGAATTTGGAGTCGTCATCATGCTGTTTCTCATCGGGCTGGAACTGGAGCCGGAACTGCTCTGGAAACTCCGGGTGCCGATTCTGGGGCTGGGCGGCCTGCAGGTAGGCCTGACGACAGTACTGATCGGGGGGCTGGCGCTGCTGACGGGTCTGCCCTGGCAGGCGGCGCTGGCCGTGGGCATGGTGCTGGCCATGTCGTCGACGGCCATCGTGCTGCAGACCATGAACGAGAAAGACCTGATGCCGACAGCAGCCGGGCAGAGTACTTTTGCCGTCCTGCTTTTCCAGGATATTGCGGTGATCCCGATTCTGGCGGTACTGCCGCTGCTGGCAACGTATCCGCCGGTCGGCGGGGGGGAGGCACACGCCTCGCTGTTCGAAAACCTGCCGGGCTGGGTGCAGCCGCTGGCGGTGGTCGGGGCCGTGCTGTCGGTGGTGGTGCTGGGCCGCTTCGGGATGCGTCCGCTGTTTCGAATCATTGCCCGAACGGGGCTGCGGGAGGTGTTCATCGCTACGGCCCTGTTGCTGGTGGTGGGGGTAGCCTTGCTGATGGAGGCCGTGGGCTTAAGTCCGGCCCTGGGGGCTTTTGTCGCCGGCGTGGTCCTGGCCACGAGTGAATACAAGCACGAACTGGAAAGCGATATTGACCCATTCAAGGGGCTGTTGCTGGGGCTGTTTTTCATGTCGGTAGGGGCATCGATTGATTTCGGGCTGATTTTATCGGCTCCCTGGCTGGTTGCCGGCCTGGTCGTCGCGATCATGGCTGTCAAGGCGGTTATTCTGGCTATCCTGGGCCGCCGGTTTGGCCTGGGTACCGACCAGAACCTGACTTTTGCGCTGGGCCTGTCGCAGGTAGGCGAGTTTGCCTTTGTCCTGCTTTCGTTCACCCTGCAGAATGGCGTCCTCGCTCCGGAAACCGTCGGAGTGTTAACCGCCGCCGTGGCCATCAGCATGGCCCTGACGCCGATCGTCTTCCTCCTCAACGAACGCCTGCTCCTACCCCGGGTAGGCACCCTGGCCGAGCCGGAGCGGAAGGCTGATACGGTGGAGGAGAAGAATCCGGTGATCATTGCCGGTTTTGGGCGCTTCGGTAACATTGTCGGGCGTTTTCTGCGGGCCAACGGAGTGGAAACGACGGTCCTGGACTTCGACTCGGACCGGGTCGACGTGTTGCGGCGGATCGGGCTGAAGGTGTATTATGGCGATGCCTCCCGTTACGACCTGCTCCGTTCGGCCGGGGCCGAGGGGGCGAAGATGATCATCATTGCGCTGGATACACCGGAAAAATCGCTGGAAATGGTGGAAACCGTCCACAAACATTTCCCTCATCTGAAAGTACTGGTGCGCGCCAACGACCGCGACGACGCCTACGATTTAATGGATGCCGGCGTCGAGCATGTGTACCGGGAAACTCTGGACACTTCGCTCCGGATGGGGGTCGACGCCCTGCGGCTGATGGGGCAGCGGGCCTACCATGCCGAACGGGCCGCACGGGTGTTCCGGCGGTACGACGAAGATGCGCTGTCTGAACTGGCCGCCGTCCGGCAGGATCGCAAGCAGTATTTCAGCACGGCCCGGCGCCGGATCCGGGAACTGGAACAACTCCTGAAGTCCGATAAAAACGATCGCTGGCTGAAGGACGTCGGTGAAGGCTGGGATGCCGAAACGTTGCGCCGGGAAGCCCGAAACTGGTAGGAAGCGGCCGGTTAAGAACCTAGGCCGTTAGAAACCCGGCCCGGAGGCCTTCTCGTGCAGAGAATCGCTGCCTGACCTTTCTTATCCTAAGCTTATGATCCTGCTGGCATTTACCATGCAACTAAAGCCCGGCGTAGAAGCCGAGTACCGGCGTCGCAACGACGAAATCTGGCCGGAGCTGTCGGCAGCCCTGACCGAAGCCGGCGTGTACGACTACAGCATTTTTCTGGAACCCGATACCGGTAAACTTTTCGCCGTACAGAAGCGGACCGACGGCAATACCGCCGACGACCTGCCCAATCTGCCCGTAATGAAGCGCTGGTGGGCTTATATGGCCGATCTGATGGAGACCAACCCGGACCAGTCGCCGGTCGTTCGTCCGCTTCAGCCCCTCTTTTATCACCCGTAACCTTCAGGTCTGGGCCTGAAAGGCGGTAGCCAGCGCCCGGAGCGTGGGGCTGTCGTTGGTGCTTTTGTAACAGACTGCCGCCCGGATGGCCACTTCGGTGTAGGGGGCGCCGTCGTCGTTGACCAGTTCCCGGCAGAGGACGCCCGGCACGCGGGAGGCGTCGTAGAAGGTCGGCACCAGGGCCACCCCAATGCCCAGGCTGACCAGGCCGGTGAGCAGGTCCATGGACGAAACTTCCTGGACAATGGCTCCTTCGCGGCTGAAGCCCGCCTGGCGGCAGGCCCGTTCGATGTCATCGTAGACCGTATGAAGCGAGCGTTTGATATCCACCCATCTGACGTCTTTCAGCGCGCTGAAGGGTACCGTCTCCTGCCGGGCCAGCGGGTGCGAGTCGGGCAGCATGACTTTCAGATAACCCGTCCGGAGCGAGATGCCCGTCAGCTGCGGATATTTCAGCGGGAGAAGGGTGACGCCCAGGTCAATTTCGTCGTCGAAGAGCGCATCCTGCACGGCCGTATGGGTGGGCAATTCCACCAGCTTGATTTCCAGGTCCGGAAACTGGGCGGCGCAGATGCGAATGAGCTCTAGAATGCGCTCCCGGATCATCATGCGGTAGACGCCCAGGGTCACCACCCGCTGCTGAAGCCCGATGCGCCGGGCGGTCTCGACCGCTTTTTCGGTCAGCTGGAGAATGCGACGGGCCTCGATGAGGAAGACCGTACCGGCTTCGGTGAGTTCAACGCGCCGGAGCTGGTTGCGTTTTGCCCGGACGAAGAGCTCGACGCCGATTTCGGCTTCCAGCAACTGAATCTGCTGGCTCAGGGCCGGTTGGGAAACAAAGAGTTTCTCGGCCGCCCGCCGGAAGTGCAGTTCGTCGGCCACGCCCACAAAATACCGTAACTGGCGTAATTCCATAGGATGGGTCCGTCCGGATCGGGCTATCCACCCAAGCGGGGGACAGCGCTCCGGTGTCGCGGCCCCGAATGTAAGCCAAATGCGGACAGCGACAAAGCGGCCGGGGCCGGCGTCTCCTTCCCGCTCTCGCCGGCACTCGTCCCCGGAAATCCGGCTTTCGTCGCCTTCGGTTTGGGTAAGTCCGGTGGCTTGCTGACCTTTATCCTTAGCCTAGACTGTACTTTGTATGATCGCACCACTGACTTCCCGGCAGAAATGGCAGCTGGCTTTCCGGCTGTTGCTGCTGTATTCCCCCCTGATCCTGTACGTGAAAGTGCCGGAAGCGGCCTGGCGGGAGGTAAGTGTGCTGTATATGTTACCGCTTTTCGGCTTGTTCAGTGCGGTGGCCCTGGGCATGTATTTTGTCTGGATTACGGCAACCGACTGGATCCAGCGAAAGTTATTCGAGCGTTACGGCGAGACGTTTCTGCAGGAATTCAACTGGAAGGCACTGGCCATGACGGTACTGATCGCGCTGGGCCTGGCGGTGCTGTACATCCTGGTGCTGCAGCAGATAATCCGGGGGATCGGTTTTGTGTTCTACCAGGGTCCGGGTCCGCCTCCGGCCCGCCCGGAACTGAAGGAGTTTCCCGCCGAGGCCATCGCCTACTTTCGGCGGGCGAACAACGGTCTATCCGTGTCCATCATGCTGTCGGCCTTTTACCTGACGATCAACGCCCGTTCGTATCAGCAACTCCGCCACGCCCAGCTGAAGGCCGAGCGACTGGAAAAGGAAGCGGCCGTCAGCCAGTTTGAAGCGCTGAAAAGCCAGGTAAGCCCGCATTTTCTGTTCAACAGCCTGAGCATCCTGACGTCCCTGGTGCACGAAGATGCCAACCTGTCGGAGCAGTTCATCAAGCACCTGTCGAAGGCTTACCGTTATATCCTCGAGCAACGCGACCAGGATCTGGTGCCGCTCAAAACGGAGCTGGAGTTTATCCAGGCGTATACGTTTCTGCTGCAAATCCGCTTTGAGAACAAGTTTTCGGTGACGATCGAGGTTCCGGAAGACGTCCAGCAGCGCAGGAAGATCGCCCCGTTATCGCTCCAGATGCTGGTTGAGAACGTGGTCAAACACAACCGCATGTCGGTGCGTGAGCCGCTCTGGGTCCGGATTTACGCCGAAAACGATCGCTTACGGATAGAAAATCCCCTCCAGCCCCGCTCCCAGCCCGAGGTGTCGACCGGGGTCGGACTGCGCAACATTACCAACCGCTACGCCCTGCTGACGGAACGTCCGGTCCGGTTTGGGGCGCAGGCGGCGGTGTTTGGGGTGGAATTGCCGCTGTTATAATTGAGTGAAAGAGTGAAAGAGTGAAAGAGCGAAAGAGCGGGCCGCCGCTGCTGCGAATGGCTTTGCCGATAGCTTACTTTTGCGAAACTATTCACTCTTTCGCTCTTTCACTCTTTCGCTCTTTCTCATGACCCTCCTAATCATCGAAGACGAAGACCGCACCGCCCGGCAGCTGGAGCGGTTGCTGAAAAAGTACGATCCGGGTATTCAGGTCCTGGCGCAACTGCCGTCGGTGGCGGAGGCGGTGGACTGGCTGCGGACGCATCCGGCTCCGGACCTGCTGATGATGGACATCCATCTGGAAGATGGTCTGGCGTTTACCATCTTCGAACAGGTGCCGCTGACCGTACCGGTGATCTTTACAACGGCCTACGACGAGTACATGATCCGGGCCTTCAAGGTCAACAGCATCGATTACCTGCTCAAACCCGTCGACTACGACGAACTGGTAGCGGCCCTGGAGAAGTTCAAAACGGTCCGCAGCCTGGTGGCCCCGGATCTGCAGGCGCTGGTCCGGCTCATTCAGGAGCCCCGGCAGGCCGGTTTTAAGGAGCGGTTCATGGTCAGCATCGGTACGCGCATCCGGAGTGTAGAGGTTCGGGACATTGCCTGTTTCTTTTCGGAGGAGAAGGCGACCTTCCTGGTCACCCGGGAGGGGCAGTCGCTGCCGCTGGAATACAGCCTGGACCAGCTGGCCGGTCTGCTCGACCCCAGCCAGTTTTTTCGGGTGAACCGCCAATACCTGGTGGCACGCCCGGCCATCGATACCATTCACGTGTATTCGGCCGGCAAACTGAAGCTGGAACTGAAGCCGGCGGCCCGCCACGAGATTCTGGTTAGCCTTAGCCGCATCACGGAGTTTAAGGACTGGCTGGGACGGTAAGGGGAGCAGGCCGGACCTCTAGCGCCCTTCATTCGTCACCCCGAAGCCCGCACTCATCCGGCTCGATCCGCTAGTCGTCGCCTTTCATTTTCTACCGGTCGTGAAGCGTAGCACTTTTGTCTCAACAAAGACAAAGCTATGAACACGAACGCTTTAGTACTCGCTACCTTGCTGACCGCCGCAGCCCTGACGACGCAGGCCCAATTGATGGTGGGCGGTTCCGGTTCAGCACCGGCCAAAGCTCTGCCCGGTACGGCGGGGGATACCAGCCCGAAGGGAACAGTCCGGATCACGGGTTCGGTGGTCGACTCGACCCAGGCCACTCCCATCGAGTACGCCTCTATCGCCCTTTACGATAAGGTATCCGGGAAAGCCATTGACGGTACGGTAGCCGACGAAAAAGGCAAGTTTTCGCTCACCAGGCTCCCTGCAGGTGACTATCGGCTGCTGGTCACCTTCATCGGCTACCGCAACCAGACCGTCGATAACCTGAAGCTGGCCAACGGTCAGAGCCTCGACCTGGGTGCGGTCCGCGTCAGCCCCAATGTCAAAACGCTGGCGGAAGTGACCGTAACCGGCCAGGCGGCACTGATTGAGGAGAAAGTCGACCGGCTGGTGTACAATGCCGACAAGGACCTGGCCGCCAAAGGAGGCGATGCAACCGATATCCTCCGGAAGGTGCCGATGCTGACGGTGGACCTCGACGGCAACGTTTCGCTGCGGGGAAGCCAGAACATCCGGGTCCTGATCAACAACAAGCCCTCGACCATCGTGGCCAGCAGCGTGGCCGACGCCCTGAAGCAGATTCCGGCCGACCAGATTAAGACGGTCGAAGTGATTACCAGCCCCTCGGCCAAGTATGATGCCGAAGGCTCGGGCGGGATTATTAACATCATCACGAAGAAGAACAGCCTGCAGGGCCTCACGCTGAATGTCGACGGCGGGGTGGGTAACCGGGGTTCGATGCTGGGCCTGAACGGCAACTACCGCAAAAAGAAAATCGGAGTTACGCTGGGCGGCTTTGGCCGGGCCGGCTACAACACGATCACCAAAACCAGCCTGGAGCAGACCAGCTTCGCCAATGGCGTGCGGACGCTGACCCGCCAGACCGGCGATGGGCAGACCAACATGCTCTTTGGAAACTACAACCTGGGTTTTGATTACGATATTTCCAAGAACCAGAGCCTGACGGCGGGCGTCCGCTTCGGCGTCCGGAACATGACCAACCAGCAGGATCTGGTTACCAGCCTGTTTACCAATGGTCTGGCCGGCTCAACGGCCCGGCGGTCGGTGGACCTGAAGAACCTCTCGGGCACGGTCGACGCCAACATCGACTACCTGCACACCTTCAAACCCGGGCAGGAGTGGAGCATCTCCACGCTTTACAGCCGAAACGACCTCACCAACAACTTTTACGCGGATCTCTTCGGGGCAGAAGGCGGCCTGACCGGCCGGCAGAAGAACCTCAACAAGAACGTCAACCAGGAACTGACCCTGCAAACGGACTACCAGACGCCCATCCAGCGCAACCAGCTCTTCGAAATTGGCGGTAAAGTGATTCTGCGCGAAGTCAACAGCGACTATCAGTACCAGCTGGCGGGCCCAACGGGTGTTTACCTGCCGGAAAACAACGGCACGGCGGGCAGCCTGCTTTACCACCAGAACATTGCCGCGGCCTATTCGTCCTACACCTATACCACGAAAAACCGCTACATGCTGAAGGGCGGTCTGCGTTACGAACACACCTTCATCGACGCCAGCACGGCGGAAAGCGGCCGGCTGGGGGTTGGAAACTACGGGGTGCTGGTTCCGAGCCTCAACGCCTCTAAAACGATTAGCGGCACGACCTACAAACTGGGGTACAATCGGCGCATTCAGCGGCCGGGCCTCCAGCAGCTGAATCCGAACGTCAACGCTGCCAACCCGCAGAACATTACCATCGGAAACCCGTCGCTGAACCCGGAACTGACCAACAACCTGGAACTGGGCATCAGCAAAACCATCGGAAAGACGTTTGTCAACGCTACGTTCTTCGGCCGGTCGACCAATAACGCCATCACCCAGGTCCGGCAGGCGTCGGACACCCTGCAGGGAGCCGTGGTCACGACCTTCGAGAACATCGGCCAGCAGCGTGCCTACGGGGTCAACCTGTTCAGCAACATAGCCGTCAGCTCCAAAATCAGCGTCGGGCTCTTTCTCAACAGCTTCTACACCAGCCTGACGGGCCAGGAAATGGGGCTCGACGGGCGCTCGGCCCGAACCCGCAACCAGGGCTTTACCATCGGTGGCGGTTCGTTCATCTCGGCGCAGTTCGGCAAAGGCTGGGGCGCGCAGGGCTTCGGAATGATGCAGGGGTCGCAGGTGCAGCTGCAGGGACGGCAGGGCGGCTTCGGCTTCTACTCGCTGGGGGTGAAGAAGGATTTTGCCAACAAGAAAGCCAGCCTGGGCCTGGCGGGCGAGAACTTCCTGAGCAAACGCTTCCCGATCCACACGACCCTGAATTCACCGCAGTTTAACCAGGTGCAGAACGTCTACCTCTATAACCGGGGCGTCCGCCTGACCTTTACCTACAAAATCGGCAAAATGTCGATGGAAACCAGCCGGAAAAAGGCCAAAGGCGTCAAGTACGACGATGTGAAGAGCGATTCGGATGGTCAGGCGTCGCCGGGACCGGGAGGGAGGAATTAGGAATGATAAATTAAGAATGAAAAATTAACAATTGAAGGTTATGAAACTAGTTAACAGGTTGCTGATTAGTGGATTGTCTGTGGCGCTGGTGGCCTTGGCGGTTGGGGATGTGAAGGCGCAGACGGTGGACGAACTGGTGGAAAAACACGTGGCGGCGCTGGGTGGAGTGGATAAACTGGCGGGCGTGAAGACGCTGGTGATGGAACGCTCCCTTTCGGTGAACGGTATGGATATTCCGAGCAAGACAACGGTCGTAGTCGGCAAGGCCATGCGTTCGGAAACCTCGATGATGGGCAATTTGATGGTGCAGGTAATCGACGGATCGACGGGCTGGATGATCCGGCCGGCGATGATGGGCGGTACGGGCGATCCCGAGGAGATGCCGGCGGCCATGGTCGCCCAGCAGGCGGAGGCCGTCGATCCGTTCGGACCGCTGGTCAATTACCGGGAAAAAGGCCACAAGGTCGAGCTGGTCGGGAAGGCCAAAGTGGACAGGAAGGACGCCTATCACCTGAAGGTAACGACCAAAGGCGGCCGGTTGGTGGATCAGTACCTCGACGCCACGACTTACCTACTGATCAAGAGCACCTTTACCACACCAAACGGTGAGCCGGGCGAGGTCATCTACACCGATTACAAGGCGTTCGACGGCATTCATTTCGCCCGAACGACGGAAATGACCGGTGGCCCCATGGGCACGATTGCTTTCCTGCTCAGCAAGGCCAGGGTAAACCCGGTGGTGGACGAGCAGATTTTTAGAAAAGGAGTGAAGTGACTTTTTTTAGACAAAAGAGGAGAGACAATAGACAAAAGAGGGTGGATTGTCAAGGTCGATGCACCTGGCTAATAATCAGAGCCTAATGTCTATTGTCTTTTGTCTATTCTCTTTTGTCTCAACATCACCTGCAGTAGGTTGAAGCGCGGAGGGGGAGGGGATTACACAGGGGAGGCGGGAAAACCTTACTTCTCTGTTCCCTCTGCGTTGACTACCTCGGTTCGAATCCAGCGGTAGAGGTAAGGCGCTTTATTGGCCGCGCCGGTGTACTTTTTTTCCAGCCGCTCCAGCACGTTCATGTCCAGGATCTTCTTCTGGAAATTATTGCGGGCAAAGGGGCGGGCGTAGATGGCTTCGTACAATTCCTGCAGCTCCTTCATCGTAAAGGTTTCCGGCAGCAGGTTGAAGGCCAGCAGCTTCTGGTCGAGGTTGAGCCGAAGGGCGTCCAGGGCCCGGGCAATGATCTCGGGATGGTCCATGATCATCGGCGGGAGCTGCCGGATGTCGTACCAGTCGATGGACTCGTCGATGTCGATTTTCTGGGGAACCACTTTGTGGATGTCGACCAGGGCGTAGTAGCCGATGGAGACGAAGCGGCGGGTGACCCATTCGTACTCCTTCTGGTTCATCCACCGGTCCCCGACCTTATCCACGTTGAGCTCGATGAGCCGGTCGAGGAAGGTCGCGTTGGAGCGCTGGGCTTCCCCAAACACCCGGAATTGTTCCAGGTAGATGTCTTTAATCCCGGTCCGTTCCTCCAGAATCCGGCGGGCCGCCTGGTCGATGCTTTCTTCCTGCAGAATGAAGCCCGCCGGCAGCGCCCAGAAATCGCCCCGGAAATTCAGTTTCGGCACCAGTACCTTCAGTTTTTTTTCCTGATAACCGAAGATAACGCAGTCAATGGAGAGCTGTTGAATGTAATCCTTTTCGCTGGGGGCGTGCATAAGCGCTGGTGGGAAAACCGGAACGGTCCGCGTCGGCAAAAATAAGCATTTGGCGGACCATTCGGTTGCCCGTAAACGGGGAGACGGGGTTTATGGTTTAGTCCAGCGCGTCCGCAGGTACTGGTCGGCAGCCTTGGGTTTGCGGTCGCGGGTAAAGACGCCCTTGTAGTTTACGCCTCCGAATCGGATCAGGCCCTGTCCGGTTTTAAAGTCCGAGAAAGCCCAGACGTGCATGCCTGCCATAAAGTCCCGGCTGGCTGCAAAGTCGAGGTACATCTTAATGAAATTGGTTTGAAACTCTTCCGTGAACATTTCGGGGTCTTCGGCATGCATGCCTGGATAGGTGTCAGCCCCGAATTCGGTAATAATGACCGGTTTGTTGAAACGCTTGTGCAGGGCGTCCACTTCCATAGCCAGCAGTTTGGCGGCCGCGGGCAGGTCGCCCTGGTGGGTGTACCAGCCGTAATAGCGGTTGATGCAGATGACGTCCGAGAGTCCGACCCATTCCGGGGGGCCACCCATCACCCCGACCAGAACGGCCAGCCGGGTCGGATCCTGCCGCTTCACCTGCGAAAAGAGCTCTTTGAAGAGGGCGATGCTCTGAGGGGTGGCTTCCCGGCCGGCGCCCCCGCCGGTAATGCTCAGGTCGCGGGGGAAGGGTTCGTTGGCGATGCACCACATGATGACCGAGGGGTGGTTTTTATCGCGGGCGATGAGTTCGGTGATATACTGTTTACACTGCGCCTGCCGCTGGGCGAGCTCGGTTGTGTCGCCGTGGAAATAAAGGCCGACCGCCGGGATTTCGTCAATGACCAGGAAGCCTTCCCGGTCCGCCATGCGCATGAATTCCTCGTCGTAAGGGTAGTGGGAGGTACGGAACGAGTTGGCGCCAACCCATTTCATGAGGGAAAAGTCCTTAACGATGACCGGATTGGCGGTGCCCCGGCCGAAGATGGGAAAGTCCTCGTGTTTGCCGAAACCTTTCAGGAAGATGGGTTTTCCGTTGAGCAGCAGTTGGTTGCTGGTGGCGGTGATGGTCCGAACGCCGGTTTCCAGCCAGTAGCGGTCGAGGGTGGTTTTGGCATCCCCCAGGGTAACCTCCACTTTATAGAGGTAGGGATCTTCAGGTGACCAGAGGCGCACATTCGGCAGGGTGATGGTGGCCGCGCCGCTGCCGGCCGTGAGGCGGAAAGGGGCCTGGTAGGACTGGCCGTTTCCCGTAACGGTCACTTTGCCGGCGGTTGCCCTGCCTTCGGCCCGGACGCTGACCTCCATGGTGCCGGTCGTACCCGCAAAGCCGGTTTTGACCGTCACGTCCTGGATGGAGGCCGTCGCCGGCAGCGAATAGAGCCAGACATCGCGGTGCAGCCCGGCGAAGGGGAAGAAGTCGTAGTTAGAGCGCGGGTAGTTCTGGAACGGGGCGCCTTTCACTTCGCCGGTCGGGACCCGGTTGGGCTTGAGGATATTTTCGAGCTGTACCGTAATGCGGTTTGAACCGCCCCAGTTCAGGTAGGGGCTGATCTCGAAGGCAAAGGGCAGGTTCCCGCCCTCGTGCTGACCGACGGGCTTGCCGTTGATCCAGAGCCTGGCGGCGTAGGTAGCCGACCCGAAGCGGATAAAGATGCGCTGGCCTTTCCAGCCGCTGGGGACAAAGGTTTCCTTTTCGTACCAGACCAGTCCGAGGTAGTCGCGCAGGTCGGTAAACTGCTCGTTCCAGCTCCCCGGAACGGCAATGGAGCGGCTGGCGGTCAGGCCGTTAGCCCATCCTTCCTTTTCGCCCAGGTTCAGGGAGTCTTTTTTGAACCGCCAGATACCCGACAGGTTCAGCGTATTGCGCAGGTCATTCTGCTGCGGAAACAAGGCAATGCGGGCCGGTTCAGCCGGGGCAAAGGGTTGGGCCAGACAGGGTCCAAGGATCAGGCAGAGGAAGAGCGTAAGCAGTTTGGTAACAGACATGGGAATGATTGTCGGGCAGGTTGTCAGTGCATTTCAGGAATTGTACCACAAAAGTATAGAGTTGGATCAAATTTATTGTCTAAATTTTAGACAATAGGCATAATCTTTTTTTACCTTTGCTCATCATCCCCAACAGTTGTCATCACTATGAATCTGAAATCGTCTAGCTGTCGGCTGCTTCTGGCGGGTCTATGGCTGCTGGTGCAGGCGTCATTTGCCGCCCCGCCCAAAATCAATGTTCTGGTCTTCAGTAAGACAGCGGCCTTCCGGCACCAGTCCATCGAAGCCGGCAAAAAGGCTTTGGCGAAAATGGCTACCGAGAAAGGGTTCGGCGTCAGCTTTACCGAAGATGCGGCCCAGTTTACGGAAGCCAATCTGAAGAACTTCCACACGGTCATCTTTCTCAACACGACCGGTGATATCCTGAACCCGGAGCAGCAGGCGACCTTCGAGCGCTACATCCAGGCGGGCGGCGGTTACGTGGGCATCCACGCGGCGACCGATACCGAATACGAATGGCCCTGGTACGGCCGGCTGGCCGGGGCTTACTTCCTGGATCACCCGATGCCGAATAACGTGCAGAAGGGGAAATTCATCGTAGCCATGAAGAATCACTGGGCCACGAAGGGTATGCCCGACGAATTCGAACGCTCCGACGAGTTTTACAGCTTTAAAAGCATTTCGCCGAAGATCAACGTCGTCCTGAAAATCGACGAAAAGACCTACCAGGGCGGCAAAAACGGCGCCGATCACCCTATGAGCTGGTACCAGGAGTTCGACGGCGGCCGGGCTTTTTACACGGCCATGGGCCATACTGACGAAACTTTCGCCGAGCCCTTGTTCCTCAACCACCTCTACGCGGGCATTCAGTACACCGCCGGCGGCGATGAGCCCAAACCGGTGGATTTCAGCCAGGCCCGCCCGGAAGAAAACCGCTTCAGCAAGGTCGTTCTGGCCGAGAAGCTGGACGAGCCGATGGAACTGAGCGTGCTGGGCGACGGCCGGATTCTGTTTATTCAGCGGAAAGGGGAAGTCCGGCTTTACAACACCAAGACCAAAGAACTGAAGACCATCGCCAAGCTGCCTGTAAACATCAAATACGTCAGCAAGGAAGGCAAGGAATCGATGGGCGAAGACGGGCTGATGGGCCTTAACAAGGACCCGAATTTTGCCCAGAACCACTGGATTTACCTGTTCTATTCGCACCCGACAGAGTCCAAAAACATCCTGTCCCGCTTCGAGCTAAAGGGCGATGAACTGGTAATGGCTTCCGAGAAAGTGATGCTGGAAGTCGCGACCCAGCGCGAAGAATGCTGCCATACGGGCGGCTCGATCGCCTGGGATCGCCAGGGCAACCTCTACCTTTCGACCGGCGATAACACCAATCCGCACGCCTCCAACGGCTTTAGCCCCTCCGACGAACGCGAAGGCCGCGCGGCCTGGGACGCCCAGAAGTCGTCGGCCAACACCAACGACCTGCGCGGGAAGATTCTGCGCATCAAGCCGCAGCCGGACGGTACCTACACCATTCCGGAAGGCAACCTGTTCCCGAAAGGCACGGCGCAGACCCGCCCGGAAATTTACACCATGGGCCACCGGAACCCCTTCCGGATCTCGGTAGACCCGAAGACGGGCTATGTCTACTGGGGCGAAGTTGGTCCCGACGCCAACAACCCGGACCCGAACCGCGGTCCGGCCGGCCACGACGAAGTAGGCCAGGCCCGCAAGGCGGGGAACTTTGGCTGGCCGCATTTCGTGGGCGATAACAAGGCCTACAACAAGTACGATTTTGCCGCCCAGAAAGCGGGCGAAAAATGGGATCCCGCCGCGCCGACCAATACTTCACCCAACAACACGGGGCTGAAGGTGCTGCCGCCAGCCCAGAAGGCCTTTATCTGGTACCCTTACGGGGCTTCACCGGAGTTCCCGCTGGTGGGTACGGGCGGCCGCAACGCCATGGCCGGACCGGTTTACTACGCCGATGGCTTCGCGGGTGCGCCCCGGGCCTTTCCCAAGTACTACGATGGCAAACTGCTGACCTACGACTGGATGCGCGGCTGGGTGATGGCTGTGACCATGGACGGGGAAGGGAATTTTCAGTCGATGGAGCGCTTCATGCCGAGCTACAAGTCTTCGAATCCGATGGACATGGAGTTTGCCGCCGACGGTGATCTGTACATGCTCGAATACGGCTCCGGCTGGTTTTCGGCCAACGACGACGCCCGCCTGATTCGCATCGAATACAACGGGGGTAACCGCAAGCCGCTGTTGCAGTACGCCGCCAACAAACTAGGCGGTTCGGCCCCGCTGAACCTGAAGCTGACGGCGAAAGGAACAACCGATGCCGATGGCGACGCCCTGACGTATACCTGGAAGGTTAGCGCCAAAAACGGCTTTACCAAAACGATAAGCACGCCCGATGCCGCCCTGACGCTGGCTAAGCCGGGCGTTTACCAGGCTACTTTGACGGTCAGAGACGGTAAGGGCGGCGTTTCGTCCCAGTCGATGGACATTACCGTGGGCAATGAAGCGCCCGTGCTGAGCGTGGCGATGCCGGGCGGCAACCGCTCCTTCTTTACGGCGGGTAAGCCGTTTGCCTACGACGTGAAGGTGAGCGATAAGGAAGACGGTTCGCTGGGCAAGGGCATCGATCCCGAGCGCGTGGCCGTAACGATTGATTACCTGGCGGAAGGGTACGATAAGGTAGCCATTGCGCAGGGCCACCGTTCGGCCGATGCCGGGGCGCTGTTTGCGACCGGGAAGAAACTCATCGAAGCCAGCGACTGCAAGGGCTGCCACGCCATCGCCAAGAAGTCGATCGGGCCTTCGTACGTGGATGTAGCCAAAAAGTACAAAGGCGATGCCTCGGCCCTGGAGCGCCTGACGAAGAAGGTCATCACCGGTGGGGGCGGTGTCTGGGGCGAGACCGCCATGGCGGCCCACCCGCAGCTATCGACGACCGACGCGGCTGAAATGGTCAAGTACATCCTCAACGCGGCCAGCGACGCTCAGGCTAATAGCCTGCCGGTGAAAGGCAGCTATACGGCTAAACTGCCGGCGGGCGACAAGGGCAAGGGCGTGTATATCCTCCGGGCTTCCTACGAAGACAAAGGAGCCAAAGGCCTGCCGTCACTGCGGTCAGAGCAGACCTACGTGCTGCGCAATGCCCGGGTGGATCCCCACGGATTTGATGGTTACGAAAGCATGAACAAAATGGCGTTCGGCGGGAATAACCTGGCCATCCCGAGCAAGTCAGGGGCCTATATGCGCATTAACGACGCCGATCTGAACGGGGTGACCGAAGTCCTTGTGATGGCCATGGCTCCCAAGCCGCAGCTCAACTCCAGAGGCGGCAAGGTCGAACTGCGGTTGGACAGCCCGACCGGAAAACTGCTCGGGGAGTCCGCCTTCCTGGAGCCTTCGGACAAGCTCGATTTCAACCCGACGCGCCTGAGTATCCCGGTCAAACTGCCCATTCCGTTTGACAACAAGCCGCATACCCTCTACCTGGTCTTCGTCAATCCCAAAGAATCCGAGGGAAGCATGATGGTCGTCATGGGTACGGAGTTCGTTCTGGCCCCGGGCGAGCAGGCGGCCAGGTGAGGGTATAGGGTTTATCGTTTAAGGTTTAAGGTTGCTTCGCCAGTTTCCTTGCGTCTGCTGGCGAAGCAGCCTAGCCCGAAATCACTGATTCGCTATTCGCTACTTCACTATTCACTATTGACTAATTCACTATTCACTATTCACTATTCGCTCATTCACTATTTCCATGAAAAAAGCCAGTTTTCTCCTCGTCCTGTTTCTGGGCCTTTTCGTTTCCGCGCAGGCGCATGCCCCTGCTGATCTTTTTGTGGGTAAGTGGGAAGTTTTGGTCGTGGGTACGCCCAATGGCGATGCTAAATTCCTCCTTAACCTGGCCCGGAAAGAGGGCAAGCTGGTCGGCGAGATGACGCTGGCCACGGATGCGCAGACCAAAATTCCGGTGACGGTCACCGAGGAAACCGCCGAAAGCCTGGCGTTTGCCTTCGAAGCGCAGGGGTACAACGTGACGATCGATTTGAAGAAAGTCGACGACGATAACCTCAAAGGTTCCCTGTTGAACATGTTCGATGCGACGGCTAAGCGGATCTAAACCCAAACCTATAACCCTAATCACTTCCATGAAAAGAGCCAGTATTCTTCTGTTCTTCCTGCTGCTGGGCGTAGTTGCCAACGGCTTTGCGCAGGC
>Ga0164290_1001836_pt1 | contig 22308 bp, 20 predicted proteins | sample Micstemetagenome_FD_108782 | JGI IMG/M metagenome (GOLD analysis project Ga0164290, IMG submission 108782) | Contaminated culture microbial community from soil near Moab, Utah, USA - Microcoleus steenstrupii SON62 (Illumina Assembly) | ecosystem: Environmental > Terrestrial > Soil > Soil crust...
CTTGCGCTATCATTGTGGTTACCTCCGTGTCGTGGATGGTGTGGTAACCTCAATGATGCGGCGGTGGCCGCGTTATGGTCAAGCCGTAGCGCGGCCTTTCGATTTATGACCAGGCCTCAGCTAGTTGGGGAAGTAGCTGATGAATTGGCCGCGCGAGTCGTACAGGGCGCCCGGGTCGAACTCGCTGTTGTTCCAGATATTGCCGCGCGGACCGTCGAACGTGCGCGACTCCCCTGGCGCCAGCATGCCGCTGATCGGGTGGCGCTGGTTGCCGGTCAGGCTGCACATCAACCATCCGGTCAGGTCGATGGGCTGCGCGCTGACATTCCGCAGGGTCACGGTTTCTGCCCGCTTATTGATATTTGTGATCCGCACCGGGGTATGCGGCGCGGTTCGCGGGTCGGGCTCGTCCGCACAGCTGCGCGGGATGGGCGCGGGGGTCGGAGCCGGCGGAGGCGGGGTCGGCAGTGGGCTGCCGCTGCCCACGAACACCTCGCGGCCGAGCAGACCGAGGAGCACCTGGTTGCCCTCGTGCAGCTCGAAGCGCCGGCGCTCGAAGTACTGCACCGTCAGGGTGCGGCCCTCGATCTCGGTCTGAAACTCGCCGGTGATCGGAAAGCCGAAGCGGGCCGCGCCGCCGTTTTGCTGCCAGGCCTGGGCAAAGCCGCCACAGACCTGGTGCCCGGTCTCCACGAAGGCGAGGCACCCGTCGCCAGCCGGGCTGCGCGGGCCAAACTGCCAGGGGGTGCCGAGCTGCTCCAGCCGCTCGACGCCCAGCCGACCGGCGGTCACGCTGCCGTCGGCCTGAATCTCCAGCCGGTCGCGCTCGAACCACTGGATCTGGAGCGTGCGGCCTTCCACCTGGCCGATACCCTGCGGGGTGATAGGGAAGCCGAACACGGGCAGGCCGCCGTTCTGCTCCCAGTAGGCTCGGATCGGCCCGGCAATGCACTGGCCCGTCTCAGCAAAGCAGCGCTGGTCAGCCTGTGCGGCCACGGGGGAGACGAGCGCGATGGCGGCAAGGAATGCAACAAGAAGGGCGCGAACGAGCGGATGGGCAGCCATGAGTCCTCCGGGATAGGGAAAAGACGGCACGACTGTACCAGCTGCACATTACAACAGGCACCCGCGATGAACGATCGGAAATAACTATCCTGTCACGAGTCGCCGCTGACGGAGGTGATGCGTCGCTCCTCGGGGTAAGAACGTTTACGGACGAGATGCTCGCGTGGACCGTGCAGTCATCGCCGTGCTATTCAGGTGCGTGGGTGTGGCTTCAGCGCGCTACACGAAGTGCCGCTGATTGACGTGGGTGGTCGCACCAGCTATACTTCATCTAAGTTGCCTTAGATGATCTTACCCAAAGGCTCTCAATGGCTCAGTCTGAACAGCCCCTTGAAGCCCCTGGCACCGCCCTCGTCGAAGCCCCCGCCGACCGCTTCGCCGGGGTGATTGCCGCGTGGCTTGCCGCAAAGGCGGGGCGCTCGGGGAGTGCCAAGACCGCACGAGCCTACACCGACGCCGCGCGCTCGTTTCGCGCGACCCTTCAGTCCGTCGGCCACGATCTTGACGCCGACGCTGCGGCCGTTGCCCTTGTCGCCCAGGCGTGGGCCGCCCAGAGTGAGCCGGCGCCGAGTACCTTTAACCAGCGCCTCGCCATCATCTCCAGCCTCTACTCGTACGGCGAGAAGCGACGGCTGCTTCCGGGCAACCCGATCCGGCTGGTCGAGCGGCGTGCCGTGCAGAGCTACGCCGCCGCTACTCCCCTCGACGCCGCAGCGATCCGCGAGCGACTGGAGGCGATTGACCGGAGCAGCCTCGTCGGCCGCCGCGACTACGCCCTGCTTACGGTGTTCCTGGCGACTGGGCGCCGGCTCGCCGAGGTGGCCACCCTGACGATGGGCGACCTGACCATCCAGAGCGACCGGGTGCAGCTCGTGTTCCGACGGGCGAAGGGCGGCAAGGTGCTGCGCGACCAGCTCGGAGCGGGGACGAGTGCGGCCCTGCTCGACTGGCTGCGGGCCTGCTACGGGGAAGAGCTCGCCGGCGTTGCAGCTGACAAGCCCGTGTGGGTGAGCCTGGCGCGAAACGGGACGCGGGGGCAGGGACTCTCAACGCGAGCCATCGGGCTGATGTGCGAAGCGCGTATCAGCACGAGCAAGGTGCATGCGCTCCGGCACACGTTCGCCCACGCGATGGAGGGCGCGGGTGCCAAGGTCTCCGACATCCAGGCTCGGCTGGGGCACAGCAATCTCGCGACGACTGGGCGCTACCTTGCGGCGCTTCGGGCCGCGGAGAACCCGCAGAGCGAGGCGCTGGAGACGTTGTTTGGGGTCAAGCGATAGTCGCCGGCTGCTTTCCTGTCACTGGTGACACCAATCCTCGCGTTCACACTCAGCGCACCATGTGCGCGTGCGTCCTTCGTATGCGCGGGGCTCCAGTATCTCATCACCACGCCCTCATCGCCCACATCGCTACGAAAACGCCTGCACACTCCCAACCTATCCTGGCTCCTCCGCGACTACCCACACGGAGGAACGCAGCATGACCGACCTGACCGCAGCCCTGGAAGAGGCCCGGCAGTACGCTGCCCACAGCTACGCCCAGAACACGCGCCAGGCGTATGCCAGCGACTAGAAGCTTTTTTCGGCCTGGTGCAGCGAACAGCAGCGCCGCCCCCTGCCCGCGACGCCCGAGACCATCCTCGGCTACATCGTGGCGCTGACCCGCGACCGCTCCGTGGCGACGATTGATCGCCGGCTGTGCGGCATCGCCTTCCACCATCGACAGGCCCGCCTCGCTGACCCGACGACCAACCCAGAGGTGCTCGTCACGATGCGCGGGCTCCGCTACGCCAAGGGCATTGCTCCCACAGCGAAGGCAGCGTTAACAACCACCCAGCTTCGCCAGATCGTCGGTTCTGTCAGATCTCAGTGGTAGGGCTGGCGGCCGAGGGGGCCCTCTGGTATTCTGGGGTCGATTTGCCCGCCGTCTGCTCGAAGGACTGCTGATGCCCTGCCCCCACTGCACGTCGAGCGCTATCCGTGAACGGCCTGCCCGCACCCAGCTCGGCTACCGCACTTTCCACTGCCTGAGCGCCGGCGCAGCTTCAACGAGCGTACGGGAACGCCCTTCAACCACCTCACGTTCCCAACCGATATCGTGTTGCAGGTGGTGCTGTGGCGCTTGCGCTACAAACTCAGCCTGCGTGATCTGGCCGAGATGTTCCTCGAACGTGGGTTCGTCTTCACCCACGAGGCGGTGCGGGAGTGGGAAGCGCGCTTTGCGCCGCTGCTGGCCGAGCAGCTACGTGCCAAGCGACAGGGACAAGCCGGCAGCTCCTGGCACGTCGACGAGACCTATCTCAAGGTCAACGACCAGTGGTGCTATCTCTACCGCGCCATCGACCGCGAGGGCAACCTGGTCGACACGATGCTGAGTGAAACGCGAGATATGGACGCGGCGCAGCGCTTCTTCCGTCAGGCCCCTATTCTCACGGGGCAGGTTCCCTCACGGGTGACCAGCGATGGGCATACGTCCTATCCGCGGGCGATTCGTGAGACCCTGGGCGAGACGGTCGAGCACCGCTGCAACCAGTATCTCAACAACCGCCTGGAGCAAGACCATCGGGGGGTCAAACAGCGCTACTATCCCATCCGCGGGTTCGGCAGCTTCGAGGCAGCAGCCCGCTTCTGCGGAGCCTTCGAGGAGTTGCGGCAGTTCGAACGGCATCGGCGAACGCGGGCGGAGACGGGGTCATTAGCCGAACGGCGGCGCCAGTTCGTGGCGGGGACGGCAGCCCTACGGGCTATGCTGCTGGGCGCCTAACCACCTGCTACGAGCACCCCAAGCATGTCCAACCGACCACACAAGCAATGTGGGTACTGAGTCCTGACACAACCCACCGAGCCGCTTGCCGCGGCGGCAGACGCGCTCTCAACACTCCCCATCAGAGTCAGCAGGGCGACCAGGACCACGACCATGAACGACGTGCGCATTGTAGGCTCTCCTTGTGACCACTCGGACCAACGATGACGATGGCCTGAGGATACCGGGAGGGTCCTACACGGAGTTGACACCGCCCCTACGCCCCTCGTATTTCGCTCGTATAGCCTTGTGGGGAACCTCGCGAGTAGAAAGCTTTTATCGATAAAGCACCTCTCAGTTTAGGGCGAGGGCGACCGCCTGTTCCAAAGACAGGGCACTGCCACTCTCCCAGGCGGCACGGAGGCGCTCATCGGGAAGGCGGGCGCGGAGCGCGGCGACGGTCGCGTCGTAGGCGAGACGGTCGACTGGCCAGATGGGGGTGTTGCTGCGCTCGCGCAGAGCCTTGGCAGCACCGTAGAGCTGAGCGGCCAGTTCGTCAGCCCCTTCCGTGAGAGCGACGCTGGCAAGCCCCTCAAAGTCTGCCGCTATCCCGCGTTTGAGCCCACTGTCCCAGAAGATCAGCAGCGACTCGCGGTAGGCGGCCTTTGCCCGTCCGATGTCGCCTGAGCGGAGGGCAACCTCGCCCACGCGCTGGAGCGTGTGGGCCGATGTCGGCCGGTCATCCCATTCGCGGGAGACTGCCAGGCTCTCCTCGTAGAGCGTGAGAGCTTTGAAATCGTCGCCCTGCACAGCCACGATCTCCGCAAGGTTGTGCAGCACAGCCCCGACAATCCAGCGGTCGCCGACGGCGCGGCCAAGGTTCAAACTTGCCTCATTATGACCGACCGCGGTGGTGTCATCGCCGAGCTGATGGTACAGCTCCCCCAGATTCGCGTGGGTCACCGCCTGCACCCAGCGCTCGCGACCGGTGTTCGCCTCTGCCAGGCTTTTATGCAGGAGCTGCGTCGCACGCTCCAGCTCGACCTGCTGAAGCGCCTGGACGCCGAGGTTGTTGAGCGCGAAGGCCACCCCTGAGGCGTCGCCGGCCTGCTCGTAGTAGTGCAGCGCCTCCTCGTGGTGCCTGGCGGCCGCCTGGTGGTCACCCTGAGCGTAAGCGAGGCTGCCCGCTCCGGTGGCGACCCTAGCAATCACCGCGGGTGGTGCCTCCGCGGCCCAGCCCCGGGCGGCCTCCAGCCATGCTCGGCCCTCTTGATAGTGGCTGCGTAGCAGCCAGAACCAGTGCAGCGCACCGGCGAGCCGCGCACCGAGGAGCGGGTCGTGGTCGGCGGACCAGGCGAGGGCGGCGCGTAGGTTGGCGTGGTCGTCCTCCAGCCGGTCGAGACAGTGCAGCTGTTCAGCGCCGCGCAGGTGGGGGTCGGCCTGCTCGGCCAGGGCCGAGTAGTAGGCGGCGTGGCGAGCGCGCAGCTCGTGCTCCTCGCCGCTTGCCTCCAGGCAGAAGCAGGCGTACTCGCGCAGCGTCTCCAGCATGGTGAAGCGCTGGGCCTCGCCGCGGCCCGGGGTGCGCAGCAGCATGCTGTGGCCGATCAGGGCCCCGAGGGTGTTGCTCAACTCACGCGGGTCACGCTCCGGCCCGCAGACAGCCGCAATCGCCTCGGTACTTGCGCCGCCGACGAACACCCCAAGCCGCACGAACAGCTGGCGCTCGTCCGGGCTGAGCAGGGCGTAGCTCCATTCGACAGTGCTGCGCAGGGTGCGCTGGCGCGCGGGCAGATCGCGCGGGCCGTCGGTGAGCAGGGTTAGGCGGCTGGAAAGCCCGGCGAGCAGCTCCTGGGGGGTGAACAGGTCGGCGCGGGCGGCGGCAAGCTCGAGCGCCAGTGGCAGGCCATCGAGCCGTGTACAGATCCCGGCCACCGCGGCGGCGTTGGCGCGGGTGAGCGCGAAGCTGTCGTCGACATCCCGGACCCGCTCGACGAAGAAGGTTGCTGCCGGCGCGGCACCGACGGCCTCAAGCGAGTCCGCGTCGGCGGGGACCGCGAGGGGTGGCACGCTGAGGTGGCGCTCGCCGCGCACGCGCAGGGCGGCCCGACTGGTGACCAGGACCGTGAGCCAGGGGCACTCGGCCAGCAGCTCGGCAACGACCGGGGCGGCGCTCAGCAGCTGCTCGAAATTGTCGAGCACGAGCAGCAAGTGGCGGTCGCGCAGGTAGTCGCGTAGGCCCTCCTTCAAGGGCTGGCCCGGCTCCTCCTTGACCCCGAGGGCACGGGCAATGGTTGCGGGAACGCGGGCGACCTCACTGACAGCGGCTAACTCGACGAAGCTGGCCCCATTGTCGAAGCGCTCGCGCAGGGCGAGGGCGGCCTCGATGGCAAGGCGGGTCTTGCCGACACCGGGCGGGCCGATGAGGGTGAGTAGGCGGACGCCATCACGGATGAGACGGCGTTCGATGATGGCGAGCTCGTGCTCGCGGCCGAGCAGCGGAGTGAGCGGGCGGGGCAAGCGGTCGTGGCGCTGACGAGCAGCACGGGGCGCAAGAGCAGCGATCACGGCCGGGGAGAGTGGCGGTGGCGCACCGGCCGGCGTGCGGGCGAAGCGGATGAAGTTGGGGCGCTGCTCATCGGCCAGGCCGAAGGTTTCGGCTAGGCGCTCAGCGAGTTGCTGAGAGGGCCGGCGGGCGTCGGCCTCGATCTTCCGCAGCATCTCCTTGGTGCAACCGATACGCTGGGCAAGCGCGTCCTGGGTGAGGTCGAGCGCCTTGCGGCGCTGCTGCAGCCAGCTGCCGAACGAAGTCTCAGCTGTCATCCTTCGCTCCTTCCCAGATGGGTCGGGCTTTCGGTGCGGCTGGACGGGTGATGCCTATTGTAGCGTACTGCCGCAAGGTTGGGGAGTCCCGCGGTGCCGGCCGCCTGTACCGTTTATTGTCCCGCTTTTTGCTAGATTCTGTGGCCGCGGCGTGGTGTAATACGACCACGAAGACCGCAGCAACAAGCGAAGAAAGAGGACGAAGATGCTGAAGCTCACCCTCCGCTACGGCCGGTACATCCTCGGCAGCCTGGCCTCCGTCGGCTTCGGGCTCTCAGTGAACTAGACCCGCTTAACGGCACAGACAAGCGTAGCTACCAGACACCAGAAAGGAAATCGAGATGCTGAAGCTCACCCTCCGCTACGGCCGGTACATTCTCAGCAGCCTGGCCTCCGTCGGCTTTGGGTTCACCATCAACTAGACCCGCCACAGAGAAGCGCAAACACCAGAAAGGGAACCGAGATGCTGAAGCTCACCCTCCGCTACGGCCGGTACATCCTCAGCAGCCTGGCCTCCGTCGGCTTCGGGCTCTCAATGAACTAGACCCGCTTAACGGCACAGACAAGCGTAGCTACCAGACACCAGAAAGGGAACCGAGATGCTGAAGCTCACCCTCCGCTACGGCCGGTACATCCTCAGCAGCCTGGCCTCCGTCGGCTTCGGAATCGTGTACAACTAAACGACAAACCGAGCGCCGGTTACATCCGCCGGTAGGCGCGCAGCGAGTGGCGCGCCCCCGGCGGATATGGCATGATTAGGCGCATCGGCACGGGCGAGGAGGCGAGGAGGCGACGATGCTGGAAAGCGTGTTTGCGCAGGTTCGTCTGGCCGCATCGCTGATGTTCGGGCTGCCCTTCTCGGCCCGCTCGCTTGACCGGTTGGTCGACGGCCTTCTGGCGACGCGGCGCGAATTCGGCGGCGTAGCCGCCGACGACGAGCTGGTGGCCGGGCCGGCCCTCGACGAGGAGACCCGCCGCGAGCTGCAGTTACGCCGCTTCCGCGCCCAGGCCGGCCGCGCCGCTCGCGAGACGCCCTTCTACAACGCGCTGTTCGCCCGCCTCAGCCTCAACCCCGAGCGCCTGAGCTACGACGAGATCGCCCGTGTCCCGCCCACACCGAAGGAGGCCCTGCGCGACGACCCCGACGCCTTTGTGCGCCGGCGGGCGCAGCCCTGCTTCCGCACCACCACCACCGGCACCACTGGCCGGCCCACCTGCCTTTCTTTCTCTATGGCTGAGCTGCAGGCCTACACTGCCCTTGGCGCGATGGACCACCTGCTCCATGGCACCGTCCTGCCCGAGGATGTGGTGCTGATCAGCAGCAGCGCCCGAGCCACCCTCGGCAACACCTGTTTCGCCGGCGCCTGCGCCCGCATCGGCGCCCAGGTCACGCTCGCCGGCCAGATCGCCCCGGCGGAGACGTTGGCCCTGCTCGCCGAGCGGCGCCGCCTGCCTGGCAAGAAGGAGCGGGTGAGCGTAATCTCGCTTTACCCCTCCTACCTGGGCGAGCTGGTGACCGCCGGGCTGGCGGGCGGCTACGGCCCCACCGATTTCGGGCTGGAGCGCATTCTGGTTGGCGGGGAGCTGGTGACCGGCGCGGTCAAGGAGCGCTGCCGGCGCCTCTTCGGACCGGTGGCGGTGAGCGAGGGCTTCGGCATGACCGAGCCCTGGCCGCTAGGCGGGCGGATTTGCCCCGAAGGCCACCTGCACTTCGAGCCGACTCACGGCCTCGTCGAGCTGCAGGACCTGGAGCGGGAGGCGCCCGCCGCGCCCGGCGCGGCCGGCACGCTGCTCTTCACGCCGTTCATCCCCTTCCGCGAGACGACGCTGTTGCTGCGCTACGACAGCGAGGACGTAGCTCGCGCCCTGGCCGATCCGCCAGCCTGCGCCCTGCGCCACCTGCCCGCTACCAGCAACGTCCTCGGCAAGCTGCGACTGGCCACACGCCACGCGGGAGGCTGGACCTTTCCGCGTGAGGTGCTCGAAGCGGTCGAGGCGGTCGAGGCGCTGCCGCTGCCGACCCGCTGCGGCTTCTGGGCCGAGGGCGACGGGGTCGTGGTCGAAGTCGCCACGGGCAGTGCAGGCATGGGCGTCGAGCTGCGCCGAGCGCTCGAGCGCAGCCTGGAGGAGCGGGGAGTGCCGCTGCGTGGCCTAACTCTCGTCGACACCCCGGCCGAGCTACGCCGCCCACTGCCGGTGCGCGCCGACTTACGCGACGGTATGTTCAGCCGGCCGGCGCCGTTGCTTACAGCCGATAGCCGATAGCCGGAGGGTCTATGCTGCTCACCGCATCGCTGATCGTGCTCGGCTGGTTCACGGCCACGCTGCTGCTGAGCCTGGCCTACTTCCGCAGCTTCGCCCTGGCCCGGCCGCCGATCGGGGTCTTCAACCTGACTGATGTGACGCTGATGGTCGGCGGGGTGGTGCTGGTACCCTACCTCTTCCTGGCTCTGCCGAGCTGGCTGCTAGTCGGGCTACTCGCGCTCGGCGCCATCAGCGCACTCTCAGCGGCCCTGGAGCCGCTGCTGCGCCGGAGTTGGCTCGTCTGGGGGGCGACACTGCTCATAGTCGGTGTGGTAGTGCTGCTGGCGGGCCGGCGCGACGCGCTCTTCTACGCCGCCAACAACCTCGTGCTGCTGGGGATGGCGGTGGGGCTGAGCAATCTGTGGGCGCAGAGCGGCCTGCGCGTCCGCGACACGGCCATCCTGGCTGGCGCGCTCACCGTCTACGACATTGTTGCTACCAGCCTGCTCCCGCTGATGGGCGACCTGTTCGACCGCCTTTCCGGCCTGCCCCTGGCTCCGCTGATTGCCTGGCCTGTCGACGGCGGCCGCTGGCTCGGGATCGGCCTGGGCGACTTGCTGGTGGCGGCGGTCTTCCCGCTAGTGATGCGTAAGGCCTTCGGCCAAGCTGCTGGGGCCCTCGCCCTCCTCTCGGGCGTCGCCACCTGCGCGGCCCTGCTCGCCGCCGCCCTGCTCGGCCTGCTCCGAGTGACCTTCCCGGTCATGGTCGTGCTCGGCCCTCTGATCCTGGCCCAGTATGCCTTCTGGCGCCGCCGTGGCGCCGAGCGCACGACCCAGCAGTACCTACAGGCCGAGCCCCGCCTGGTCGGCTGACGCACCGAGGCCCGTCCCGATATTCTTCCCCAGCCGTGGGTTGTGCAGCGCCCTACACGCCTCCAACCACGACTACGCGCAGCACGGCCAGCGCCCGCTCGTGGGCGGCGATGCGGCCCTGATAGTCGGCGTCGAGCGCCGCCCGGCCTACCGCTGCCTTACTGGGGTATGTAATGGCCGGGTAGGATATCCGGCTTCGGATTGCGATGGAGCACCATTTTGACGCCAGGATAGGGGCCAGGCAGGTCGCTCGGGCGCAGCCAGAGCCGACGCCAGATGCGTCCGTGGCCAAGTTGCCGGCGTGCCGCGCTGAGCCTCCGAGTAAACAAGCTCACCAGGCCTTGCCCTGTTGGTACTGGCAGCGTGGGCAGAACCCGAATGCGGTCAGACGTGGTTTGCAGAAGCTCGGCGTCCTCTTCTCTTGTCCCACAGCCCAACACCCACAACGTCGCCACGGCCAGCACCAACCAGCGTGAAGAATGCTTCCTCACACTACCGCGGCCGATGATGTTACAGTAGCTCAAGAGTAACTGTACGCTCTGCTACCTCTATCTCCCCTCCAACGTCGCCCGAACCTGCGCCTCGCTTGATTGGCTTAGCCCGTGTCGAGCGAATAGCGCGATGGCCGAGCATACGCTAAACGATCTCTAACGGCTTGCCCTCCTCGACCAGCTCAGTCCCCCGCGTGTGCCGCCGCTGGTGCAACGTGTAGCGCAGGGTACCATCGGCTTAAGGGGTGCCCGTCGGTGTGATCCGAACCGGCGGGGTGCTGGTCGGAAACGGAGTGGACGTGGGCGGAGTGCCGGTCGCTGTCGGCGTGACTGTGGGCGCGCTCCCTTGCTGATACGTCGCCTCCCAACCGCGTAACTGGTTGTCACTACAGCCTGGGTCGGCAGGGGAACCTTGAACCTGAATTTGTATGTTGCCCGCAGCCTGGCCAGGCCAGGCGACGTTGCCCCTGATCGTAAATGTGACGGTGGACGGGCCAGGGATGGTATCACTGATGGTGAAGTTGGTGGGATCCTCAATGAACAGTGGTGGTTGATAGGTTCTTACGATGGTGTTGTCGATGATACCGCAGTTAGGCGCTGCGAAGCCGAACGAAAGCCGGGTAATCATGCCGTCCACAAAGTCAAAGGAAAAGGGTTTACCTCCGGAGGTCGTTCCGACCCAGCGGCCATCAAAATCGCGGATGGGGGTGCGCGTGGGTAGTTGCCAGGTGGTGGGCGTCAGGGTAGTGGCAGTCTGCGTCGGCCGAACTGTAACCGTGGTCGTAGCGGTGCGGGTCATCATGGTCGTAGCGGCTGGCCGCACCGTCTCCACGGCGAGCAACGGCAGATACACATGGTCCACGCTGACCTGAGCCGCGCTGGCCGTAGCAATAAGCGTGAGCAGGCATAGCCCCACGATGACGAGGCGACGTACAGAGCGCATACATTCCTCCCGTACTGGTATAACCGTGCATGAGCACAAGAGTCGCTCGGAGAACAGCCGACGGCCTGGATGATGGTGCGGGCGATGGTGCCCGTTGTGCTGGTCACCGACGACCACCTGTGGCCGGCAAAGCTTTCTCGCATAGCTTTGCTAACCTTCCTGGAGCCAACACAGCCGAGTTATGCATTGAGCGTGAGCGCCTCGGCGACCGCCTGCTCCCAGGTGAACGTGCGACCCTCTGCCCACGCTGCCATGAAGGCTTCTTCGTCAAGTTGCGCTCGCAATGCTGCAACATAGCGCTGATAGGTGGCGTGAATTTCTGGCCAAACCGACACGGAAAGGCCGACGGTAGTGAGGAGCGCTTCTCCTGCACTTAAGAGGCGCGCTGCTTGTTCTGGCTGTCCGATTGCTTCGGCTACCCCTGTGGTACGCATCACACATAGGGCGATGACATCCTTCTTCTCTAATAAAGGCAGCGCCATCGTCAGGCTTTCCCGGTACAGCGTGAGCGCACGCCGGTGGTCGCCTTGAGTCTGCACGACCTCTCCGAAATTTTGGAGAATGTCCGTGGTCAGATCCTTAACACCAAGCTCATAGCTGATGGCCAAGGCCTCCTCGTACAACGTGGCCGACCGGGTTAAGTCTCCTTCATGCCTCGCCACTATCGCCAGCTGCATGAGCGACAAAGCCAGGCCCTTGCGATCTCCCACCTCTCGAAAGCGTGCGACACTCTCTTGCACGATTGGGAGCGCAGCCTCGGCGTCGTCTCGCCTGACTGCTGCACCCAAGCCCAGGAGAGCCCAGGCGAGCCCCCAGGAGTCGCCAAGCTCCCGCCAGAGCGCCACGCCCTCCGCAAAGAGGGCGCGCGCCGCCTCGGCCCGGCGGTCATAGAGGTTGGCCCACCCGAGGCTATAGTCATAGCTGAGGGACAAGGCAAGGCCACGCTTGTCGCCAAGCTCTCGCCAGAGCGCCACACTCGCTTCGAGGCGGAGCCGCCCGGTGGCCTGGTCGGTCTGGGCGAGCGCCAGCGCTCCGGAGCCAAAGAGCGCCGTCGCCTCTGCTGCTGTGCGGGCCAAGCCCCTCGCGTCAGCGAGCGCTTCATCAAGCCATCGCCGACCCTCGCTGAGGTAGTTCCGCAAGGACCAGAACCAGAACAAGGCCCCGGCCAGACGCAACCCAACTTTTGCAGCGCCTGTGGTTGTATCGTTGGCAGCTTCGTCGTGTGCCCAGGTCAGCCCGGCCCGGAAATTGTCGTGGTCCACCTCTAAACGCTCGGCCCACGCGATTTGATCCGTCCCGCGAGACTGCGACTCTGCCGCCTCAGCAAGCTGTAGAAAGTAGGCGGCGTGCCGTCGCTGGAGCACGGCGAAATCACCCTGCTCCACGAGCTGCGTGCGCGCATACTCTCGAATAGTCTCCAGCATTACGAAGCGGAGTTCGCCGTTCTGACCTTCGGCCTGCTTGAGCAGGTTCTTGTCTACGAGGGAGGTCAGCCCATCAAGCACCGCGTCGCCCGAGATGAAGGCGGTCAACTCATCAGCGTTGTTCGCCTGATTGTCCGCGAGTACTGCCTCGGCGGCTGCCAGGCTACATCCACCCACGAATACTGCGAGCCGGGCGAAGAGCGCCTGCTCGGCCGCATCGAGCAGGTCGTAGCTCCAGGCGATCGCCTGGCGCAGGGTCTGCTGGCGGGCCGGCAAGTCGCGCGCCCCTCCTGTTAGCAAGGCTAAGCGCTTGTCAAGACGTGCGAGGAGTGCCTTTGGTGGGAACAGCTTGCTACGCGCAGCCGCCAATTCCAGGGCCAGAGGTAGCCCATCCAGCCTGCAGCAGATCTCGGCGATTGCCGGCGCGTTATCACTTGTCACCACAAGTTCAGGACGCACTGCTTGCGCCCGCTCAATGAACAAGCGCACCGCCTCGTACTGGGTCAGCCGCTCGATAGGCGGGAGTCGCCGCAGGTCGGGCAGGCGCAGGGACGGAACGCTGTACTCGTGCTCGCCGTAGAGGTGAAGCACCTCGCGGCTAGTCACAAGCACCTTCACGCCTGGCGTGCCAGCAAGGAGCTCGGCGACGAACGAGCCGGCGGCAGCAACTTGCTCGAAATTGTCGAACACGAGCAGAGTCCGCTTCTTGTGCAAATACCCGGCTATCTGTAGGTGCAGGGGCTGGTCGCCCAGCTCCTTCACGCCGAGGACCTGGGCGAGGGCGGCCGGCACCAGGTCCGGGTCATGGAGCGTGGCGAGCGGGACGAAGTACACCCCGTCGCGGAAGTCGTCGAGCAGCTCGGCGGCGGCCTGGAGCGCCAAACGTGTCTTGCCGATCCCGCCTGGGCCGGTAAGCGTCACCAGGCGCACGCCCTCGCGCCGGAAAAGGTCGACCACGGCCTGTACCTCGGCCTCGCGCCCGATGAACGGCGTGGAGTGGGCGGGCAGGTTGTGCGTGTAGCGCTCCAGTGTGCGCAGCGGCGGGAAGTCCGCAGGCAGACCGGGTGCAACGACCTGGAAGATGCGCTCGCGGCGGGCCAGGTCCTTGAGCTGGTGCTCACCCAGGTCGCACAACTCGGTGCCCGGCGGCAACGCGTCGTGCACCAGCTCCTGGGCCGCGTTGGAGAGCAGGAGCTGCCCGCCGTGGCCGGCGGCGCAGAGCCGGGCCACCCGGTTGAGACTGTGACCGAAGTAATCGCCGTCGCGCTGCTGCACCACACCCACGTGCAACGCCATCCGAGCGCGGATGGGCTCGATTGGCCCCCAGGCTTCGGCCTGCAGCGCTCGCTGAGCGGCAAGGGCGGCCTCAAGGGCGTCCGGCGCCGTGGTGAAAACGGCCTGGAAGGCATCGCCGATCGTCTTGACCACCTGGCCGCCGTAGGCGTCGATCGCCTGTCGCAGCAGCTCGTCGTGCCGCGCAAGCGCACGTTCCATCGCCTGGGGCTGGCGCTCCCAGCGGGCCGTGCTGCCCTCGATGTCGGTGAACAGAAAGGTGAGTGTGCCGCTGGGAAGCCCGCGCTCGACCGATACATGGTCGGTCTGGCCCGTGCTCTCGGCAAGCTGGGAGATGAGCGTCTCAGGAGCGGGATAGCGAGCGGCCTGGAGGAAGCGCTGGAGCCAGGCCCGGCTGAGGAAGCCCCGGCGCACGGCCGCCTCGGCCAAGATCTGCACCGCCCGCGGCTCGGTGGGCAGGTAGCCGGCCTTGTAGCGCTGGATCGAAGAGCCGGCCACCCCGATCTGCGCGCCCAGCTCGTCCTCGATGACAGGGGCGGTCTTCCCCTCGTAGGCGGCGATCGAGTTGATCGCGCCCTTCAGCAGCCGGCCGAACGTCTCGCTGCGCTGGCTCATCATTGCTCTCCGAGTGAGGGAAGTTGATGGGTAGGGGTAGTATTCCACAGGGGGCCCGTCGCGGCAAGGAGCGAACGGTGCTCGGGCTACCACGAGCGGGCAAGCGCGAGACGAAGGAGGTGCCGCATGCGTAGCCAGGGTGAGTGGCGGAAGAAACGAGCCAGGCTACGCGGCGATGTTGGGGTGCTGGCCTCAACCAGCCAGTGGATGCGGGATTGGGCGAGCTTCTCGGCGTGGTGGAGCTTGGCAAAGGTGTACAGTTGGTCGGGGTTGGGCTGCATGGTGGGCCTCCTGTGTCCTACGTGAATTGGCATCGTCGCAGAACAAGGATACGTCAGCTTCAGCGGCAAGGTTCGGAGGATCACTCGGAACTTTCAGCAGGATTTGAAAGCTGTAGTGCGGAATGTGCCATCTCCTGGCGCTTCACATTTACTTACACGATTTATACCTCTTATGCCATCAGCAGGGCAAAGCAGTTCTATGTGCGTTAAAACTTTTTAGGTCAACGAGCGAGAATGCCGATATAGTCGGTTAGAACTGCCTTGCCGCACTGTGATGCGTAAACCTACTCTCGTAGCACTTCTGAAGCTCAACTACCCTGTCGGAAAAGATGGGCGGGGGACCGCTCCGCCGCCAGCCGCCGTAGTGCTGCTCGAGGGCCTGATAGGCGTCATCCACAAGGACATACCAGATGGTCCACACGTCCTCCCAGCAGGCGTCCGTGATAAAATCGGTGCGACCGGTCATGGTGGCGTCTCCTTTCGTGGTTGAGCAACCAGGAGGATGCTGCAATGACCGGTTATTGTCAAGTCCTACAACCCCGAATTAGAGTTAAGATACTGTTGGCGAACTCCGCCTAAGCGCCGATTTCCCGAATCGCTCGTATTCCCCGGCGTGGCTCCCAGTCAAGGTTCGCCAACAGTATCTTACACTGCTCTACTGAACGCGGGCCGCGACAATCATAATTTGGCGCTCCGTTACCCAAGCCTCCCTCGGGAAATGTTGACAAGGGTATCTGTTCCTGCTATTATTTTCCTGGCTAACAATATTTTCCGGGTGATGCATCTGGAACTTGGCCTCCCAATCCGGTTCCCTGGTGGCGGCCTTGGCCAGCCTGCGTCGCACAGAGTGCCCCAGGCCAGATGGAACACAAATACACATGCTCCAGGTATAGGTTCTACGATGCATGAAGTTGACGACACCATCGGGCTACTCATCGCTCGGGTCAGCCGGGCTCACCGCAACTGTGCTCAGACCGCGCTAAGCCAGCTGAACCTTTTCCCAGTACAAGAGCTCATCTTGCTCCAGCTTGCCGAGCAGGACGCCTTGACCCAGACACAAATCGCCGAATGGCTTGGTATTGAGGCGCCAACCGTGAGCAAAATGCTCCAGCGCCTCGAACGGGGCCGCCTCGTTACGCGCACGGCCGACCCTGAGGATGCGCGCATCTCCCGTGTCTCACTCACCTCTGATAGCCGGGCCTTGCTCCCAGCGGTGCGCGCAGTATGGACTGACCTCGAAGCACGGACGCTCGCCGGTCTGTCGGATGTCGAACAAGCGCTCCTGCGCCGTCTCCTGCTGCAAGTGCGCGCTAATCTTGTCCACGATTAACCCTGGCACCCGCAGGCAGGGCGGGCGTTTTTTTAGCTATATACTTTCCTGCCTAACTAGTTGGAGGTTCCCATGGCTCCTGCCCTCGCAGCGTCACACCCTCCCTCGCGTGCCCGCGCCGGCGCAGTGTTGGCCCTGCTCTGCCTCGTTCAGTTCATGCTTGTGCTCGACGTCTCGATCATCAACATTGCCCTGGCCGACCTCCAGCGCGACCTGAGCCTCGCCCCCTCGACGCTCCAGTGGGTTGTGAGTGCCTACGCGCTGACCTTTGGCGGCTTCCTGATCCTTGCCGGCCGCGCCGCCGACCTCTGGGGCCGGAGACGCTTCTTCCTGCTCGGGCTGGCCCTGTTCAGCGCGGCTTCCCTCGGGGGCGGCTTCGCCCGGTCCGCCGGCGTCCTCATCGCCGCTCGCGCCCTCCAGGGGCTTGGCGCCGCGCTCGCCTCCCCGGCGGCCCTCTCGCTGCTGACTACCAGCTTCGCGGAGGGGCTCGCGCGAAACCAGGCCCTCGGGGTGTGGGGCGCCGTCGCCGCCGCTGGTGCCGCCGCCGGGCTGCTCGTCGGCGGAGCGCTCACCGACCAGCTCGGCTGGCCGTGGGTCTTTTTCGTCAATGTGCCCGTCGGCCTGCTGGCGATCGGCCTCGGCCCGCTGCTGCTCCGCGAGAGCCGGGCGCACACGCAGCACCACCGGCTGGACCTGCCGGGCGCAGTGCTGATCACCGGGGGCCTGGGCACGCTCGTAGCCACCCTGACGAATGCCGAGCGCGCCGGCCTCGCCTCATCGGAGACGTTCGCCTTGCTCGCCCTGGCCATCGCCCTGCTCACGGCCTTCGTCCTGGTTGAGCGGCGGGCCGCCGACCCTCTGCTGCCGCTCCAGATCTTCCGCCGGCGCAGCCTCACTGGTGCCAACCTTGTGTCGCTGCTGCTCGCCGCGGTGATCGCCGGCCACGGCTTCTTCGCCTCGCTCTTCATGCAACAGGTGCTCGGCTACTCGCCGTTTGCCACCGGGCTGGCCTTTCTCCCACTTACGCTGACGGTGATGGTCACCGCCAACCTGAGCGCACGTGCCGTCGGGCGGGTGGGGCCGCGGCAGGTGATGGCGTTTGGGATGAGCATGGCCACCCTGGGCCTACTCTGGATGGTCCGGCTGCCCCTCGCGGCCAGCTACCTCACCGATCTGTTGCCCGGTTTCCTCTGCATTGCCGTCGGTCTGGGCGCGACCTTCGTGCCCGCGACGATCACCGCTACCGCGGGAGTTCTCGACGCGGAGCAGGGCGTCGCCTCGGGGCTGCTCACGACGGCGCAGCAGGTTGGTAACGCGGTGGGGCTCGCGGTGCTGGTCGCGGTCGCGGCGGGGGTGAGCGATGGGCAGCGCGAGGTGGCGGCGCTGGCGAGCGGCTTCCGCTGGGGCTACGGTGTCGCCGCACTCCTGGCAGCGCTCGGGATCGTGGTGGCGCTCGTCATCGTGCCCGGCCGTTCGGCCGCCGCTCGTCCGACAGCAGTGCTCAGGCCCTGACCCGACCGGCAGGCAACCTTCTAGTGGAAGAGCGTCCGGCGCCGGCAGCGAGGAGCTACCGGGTCGGGCAAAGGAAAGGAAAGAACACGATGGCGCAGATTCTGGTTATCCTGGGCAGCACGCGGCAGGGCCGCAACGGCGAGGCGGTGGCCCGCTGGTTCATGGAGCGCGCCGCCGGCCGGGGCGACATGACCTTTGAGCTGTTGGACTTGCGGGACTGGGCGCTGCCCTTCTTCGATAGCCCGGTGCCGCCCGCCTTTGGGAAGTACGACCCGGCGATCCAGCCCTGGGCGGACAAGGTGGGTGCGGCCGACGGCTATGTGTTCCTCACGCCTGAGTACAACCACGGATACCCCGCCGTACTGAAGAACGCCATCGACCACCTCTACGCGGAGTGGGGCCGCAAGCCCGCGGCGCTCGTCAGCTACGGCTCCTACGCCGCGGGATACCGCGCGGCCGAGCAGCTCCGCCAGGTGCTGATCGAGCTGCGGGTGGCGCCCATCCGGGCTCAGGTTGGGGTTCCAGCGGTGTGGGAGGCGTTTGACGAGGCGGGCCAGATCCGCCAGCCGGGGCTGAACCAGTCGGTCGACGCAATGCTGGACGAGCTCGCGTGGTGGACGCAGGCGCTCAATATCGCCAGAAACGGCTCAGTGCCGGCATAAGCTCATAGTCGCGGTCGCGTACAATATAGAAAACCGGCAAGGACCGCTTGCAGCCTCTCAGGTGCTAGCCAAGGCGCGGGGAATGGTGTTCAGCCGAAGCAGGCACCTCACCCCAGCGCATATTTCCGAACTGCGGGACCGGCGCCGGCAGAGTGTGCTGATCCGCACGTTGATGCAGAACTACCCCATTTCCAAGGCGACGGTCTACCGCTACCCGCACCTGGACGCAGTGCCAGTCGAGGAGAGCGTCGCAGTCTTGCAGTAGTCTGTATGCCGTTCGTGTGGAATTGAACTGCAGCGGCGGTATACTACCATGAGGGACCTAGCCAGCCGCGCCACAGCGCAGGCGAAGACGGTGTCCTCGGACGTAGACCGCACGTGCGCCTCCACATCCGAGTTGGGCTGCCCTTCCATCAGCCGATCTCGTCCCTGTAACCGCGCTGCTGCGAGTTGGCGCACCGTCGGAGCGAGTCCGTGCTTCTTCCAACACCTCGCGCTCGCTCCATCCGTGACTGCCGGGCCCACGAGCGCCAGAAAGATCCAAACCGCAGCTATGAACTCCGCACATCATCCTCCAGCATCTGGAACTTCCTCCGCGGCATCGCAAGACGCGCTACGCCTTGAGACCGCGCGTCTGGTGCTCCGCGACTGGACACCGCATGACATCCCAAACCTGATCGACGGGCTCAACGATCTAAACGTCTCCCGTTGGCTCGCCGTTGTTCCCTACCCCTATACCCACCAGGCTGCAGAACAGTGGATCGCCTACTGCACCCAGTTGTCTACCAAGGGGCCGGTGCGCGATGCCTATGAGTTTGCGATCGAACTGAAGACCACGCGGACAGTCATCGGTGGGGCGAGCATCATCCGCGTGAACCGCCTCCATGGGACTGCCGGTGGCGGCATCTGGCTCAATGCGCGCTATCAGCGGCAGGGCTATGGATCGGAAGCCTTCGGTGAGAAGATCCGGTTTGCGTTCGTGGTGCTTGGCCTTCGCCGCTTAGAAAACGGCTTCTTTCCCGGCAATGACGCCTCTTTCGCAATGCAGCAGCGCTTTGGCTATCGCTTGGAAGGCACCCGACGCCAAGCCTATCGGTGTCTGGCGGACGGAGCCGTGAAAGATGAATGCCTGACCGGCTTATTGCGCGAGGAGTGGACGTCGGAATGGCAGTTGTAGCCGTCAACCGAGCGCAACGACCGCACCATCAATGAGCGCAGCGGCTCAACATCGCATGCAGCCACCTCGCCGGAACATGGGCGATTTTCCGCGCCGACATGCGCTCTGGCGCCTTCTAGCTTGGGAACGTCAGTGCCAGCCCGCCATCTCTGCCCTGGCGCTATCCTTGAGCACGTAGCCCCGCGCCCCCGCCGGCATCGCCGCGAACACTGAGGCGTCATCCTCTGGAGCCGGCTCAACCAGTCGCTCGGCTTCGACTTGGACGAGCGCACCAAATGACCCAAACCCGCGTGGCGCGCAGCGCCTATCTCACGGCCCTAAGCGCGGCAGGACTTGCCGCGAGCTACCAGTTTGTCGCCAGCTGGCCGGCGCCGCTACTGTAGACCCGGGGTGGCCTCTATGCCATGAGACATCCCGAACTTAAGGTTCGGGAGGGGTGACAACGAAACCTCCTGAGGCTAGCATGTGGTTACCACACCCGTGCTATGCGCAGGAGGTTTCGTATGCGCCATGCTGCCACGTCCCGGCCAACGCCGCAAGCCCATCCGCTCGCTCGCAGCGTGCGTGAGGAACTGCGCCGCTTTGTCGCTCCGCTGCTGCGCACGCTCGACCAGCACCTTGACCGCCGCCTCGTCGTGACGTTCCTCGAAACGCTCCAGGCGCTGCTCGTCTGGCGCCACCGCAACCTCGGCATGCTGCTCAGCGAGCTCGGCAGCTATCTCGCGCCGCCCGGCCACGCTCCAGCTGGCACCAAGCGCCTGAGTAACCTGCTCCGTTCGCCCAACTGGCAGGCTCAGCTCCTCGCTGACTGGTTCTGGCAGCAGGGGGTCGAGCGCGTCGCTACACTCACTGCTGCCGCTCAAGAAGCACTCCTCATCTGGGACGACAGCGTGTTGGAAAAGAGCGAAAGCGACCACCACCCTGACCTGTGTGCGGTGCGCTCCAGCAAGACTCGTCGGCTTACGCGCATCAGAAAGGGCTTCTTCCAGCCCCCGATTAGTCGGCGGCCAATCTCGGTTGCTGGCCTGCCGTGGGTCGGGGTACTTGTCACCGGTCTGGCTGGCCAGCCCACGGTTGCTGCCGTGCAGTGGTGGACGAAACGCGGCCCACAGGCCAGCGACCACAAGACCGTGATGGGCCAACTGCTGGCTCGCGCTCGGCGCCAGTGGGGCAGGCAGGTGCGCCACATCTGGGACCGCGGCTTTGCCGGCACGCCCTGGCTGTTCCAGGTGCTCGAAACCAAGCTGCGCTTTGTGCTGCGCTGGCCCAAACGCTACACCCTGCTCGACCCGTGGGGTGAGCGGCGCAAAGCCTGAGAGATCGCGCGGGGCAAGCGAACCTGGTCGACACGCCAGCTCTACGACAGCCACACCAAGCAGCGACGGACGGTGGGGGTACTGGCGATTGCGGTCACACACCCCGAGCACGCCCGACCGTTGTGGTTGGTCGTCGCACGGATGAAGGGGGGACGCGAACCGTGGTATGTGCTGACAAGCGACATGGTGCGAAGTGCCGACGATGCGTGGGCGGTGGTCCTCGCCTACGCGCGCCGCTGGCAGATTGAGCAGACCTGGCGCTATAGCAAGAGCGAGCTGGGGTGTGAGCGCCCACAGGTGTGGGAGTGGGAGCGGCGCGAGAGGTTGTTGCTGATGCAGACGCTGGTCTACGCGTTTCTGCTGAGCCTGCTCCAAGAGCGGCTTAAGCTGCTCCGCGAGGCGCGGCTGCGCTGGGGCTGTCACCGCACAGGAAAGCGGAGCCGCGAGGTCGCAGCTCCGCGCTACCGCTTACGGGGGGGCACTCAGCCGCCTCTTGGCTGCCTACCCCGGTTCGCCTGTGGCTTCCTTAAATCCGGGATGACTCACGTTCATTGTGCTCGTAGACCGGCGGGGTGGCTAGCCCGTACCGTTCCGCCGACGCACGCTCAGGCGCAGGCCAAGCCCGATCACCAGGACGAGCAGCGCAAGCCCGGCGAGCATGGTAGCTGCGCTATCACTGGCACCGGTGCTCGGCAGGGTCGTAGGAGTCGTGCCACCCGCAGGGGGTGTGCCGCCCGCGGGGGCGGCCGTGGTGGTGGGCACGGGGGTCGCCTCGCCCGTGGGCATCGGCGTCGCCTCGCCGCTCGCCATCATCAGCTGGCCCCGCACTGCCCCTGCGGGAAAGTCTGAGGTGTGGACGTTGACATAGAAGCCGCCCGGATTTTGCTGGATGCGCTGCATCAGGGCCGGCTCCACGGCAACCGAGCCACTGGCCATGCCATCCGCCCCGGGCGCTGTGAGCGGCACTACCACGGGGCCGGCGACCCCGCGCTCGCCCTCGTGGATATGGGCGGCAGTGGCCGGGAGGGTTAGGTTGGTGGTATTAACAGTGTAGGTGATCTGATTAGCCGCCATATCAAGGCTCACCATCGCGGTGCCGGTGCCATCCGGGTCACCTGGGTTTGGCACCTCCTCCGCCCCGCCACGTAGCTCCGCCATGAGCTCCATGTTTTCCTGAGCCAGGGGCGCGGCGAGTGCGGGTCGTGCCAGAGCTACAAGGGCCAGTGCCGCTGCCAGACCGAGCAATAGACCGGATAGCTTGCGCATACAGCCTCTTTCTATGTCATAACCGACGTCTACCAGGCCCACACCTGGTTGATCCGTCGCTATGAACTGTGGAAATTGGGATCCAAGGGCTTCGCGAAGCTGCAATTTCCAGGCCATCAACCCTTTGAGGGGTAGGTTTTTCGTCCCAGCATCAGCGGGCCTCAAGCAAGGGCAGGAGGTTGGGCCAGTCGGGGCGAGTTGGCCAAGGCTCGGGACGAAGTCGGGAAGGCATCGGAAAGCGCATGCCGTGCAGCA
>Ga0164290_1001837_pt1 | contig 22295 bp, 22 predicted proteins | sample Micstemetagenome_FD_108782 | JGI IMG/M metagenome (GOLD analysis project Ga0164290, IMG submission 108782) | Contaminated culture microbial community from soil near Moab, Utah, USA - Microcoleus steenstrupii SON62 (Illumina Assembly) | ecosystem: Environmental > Terrestrial > Soil > Soil crust...
GATCGGAAAACGCCTTCATTCGTTCTCGTCCTCATAGCCCACGAGATGCAGCGGCCGCGCCCTCAGCCCGTTGAGCTCGCACCAGCGCACCAGCGCCTCCTCGCGGCCATGGGTCACCCAGATTTCGCGCGCCTTCACATCCTTGATCGTGTCGATCAACTCGTCCCAGTCGGAATGGTCCGACAGGATCAGCGGCAATTCCACGCCGCGCTGCTTGACCCGCTGGCGGATACGCATCCAGCCCGAGGCGAAACAGGTCACCGGATCGGCGAAGCGCCGCGCCCAGCGGTCGGAAAAGGCCGAAGGCGTGCAAACGATGATCTCACCGGCGAAATCCTTCGCCTTGCCCTTCTCCAATGTCGCGGGCGCCAGAGTGCCGAGGTCGACACCCTGGCTCTGGTAATAGCTGGAAATCCGCTCCAGTGCGCCATGGATGTAGATGGTTTTGTCATAGCCGGCTTCGCGCAGCAGCCGGATCACCCGCTGCGCCTTGCCCAGGGCATAAGCGCCCACGAGATGCGTCCGCTCGGGAAACTGCGCCACCGAGTGGATCAGCCGCGCGATTTCCTCGCGATCATCGGGGTGCCGGAACACCGGCAGCGCGAAGGTCGCCTCGGTGATGAAGACATCGCATTCCACCGGCTCGAAGGGCGCGCAGGTCGAATCCCGGCGGCGCTTGTAATCGCCGGAGGCAACAATCCGCATGCCATCCTTCTCGACAACGATCTGCGCCGAACCCAGGACATGACCGGCCGGCACGAACCGTACCTTGACGCCATTGAAGTCGAAGCTTTGGCCATGGCTTGCCACCTGCCGCGAACCGCTGAACGCCTCGCCGTAGCGGATCGCCATGATGTCGAGCGTTTCCTTCGTGGCCAGCACCTTGTCATGGCCGGAACGCGCATGGTCGGAGTGCCCATGCGTGATCAGCGCCCGGTCGACCGGCAAAACCGGGTCGATGTAAAAATCCCCGGGCGGGCAATAAAGCCCCTGTGGCATTGGAAGCAGAAGGTCGGAGGCGCGCATGAACCCAACTTGAAACTGTGGCGCTGAAAATCAAGACGGGAGCACAATGAAACAACCACTGCCGAAGTTCCGGCAGCATGAAAATCAAAAGGGCCGCTCCAAGAGCGGCCCCCATGAGATTTGGCCTCTGACGGGCCGGATCGCGTTGCCACGATCCAAGGAAGGTAGGCTCAGAGCGAGGGCTGCCTCGCTGTCTTTACCTGAACTCCCATGCCGGTCACGAGTACCGAAAACTCATTAGACATCGGATCACCTTCCTTTCTGTTCGTTGACGTTGATACCAATGTAATCCCGTTCGTCGGGATTGCAAGGACCGCGTCTCCCAAATAAATTTACAGGGGAAGACGAAATGTGATGGGGAAAGTTCTGGGTATCGTTGAACCTCACACCTGCCCATCCGAGGGAATGTTCAGCACCGCTCCGCAATGCTTGCAGTGCACTGCATCGGCCTCATGCAGGAACAGCCCGCAATCCTGGCAGGTGAAGCGTACCTTCGATGGCCGGAACATCGTCTGGATCAGGCGCAGGAACAGCGATACGCCGAACACCATGATCAGGATCGAGATGAGGCGGCCGTGCTCGCCGATCAGCGTGATGTCGCCGAAGCCGGTGGTGGTCAGCGTCGTTACGGTAAAATACATTGCATCGAGGAAATTCCTGACTTCGGGATTGACGTTGACCTGCGTGACGAAGACCAGTTCGGTCATGACGAAGAGGAATATAATGAGATTGACGGCGCTGAGGATTACGTCCTCGTGCTGCTTGAAGAGAGGAAAATCCTCCCGCAGTGTCTTCTGCACCCGGTAAGTCCTCAAGACGCGCAGAATCCTGAGGGCACGCAGGAACGACAGCGTGCCGCCGACCAGCGGAATGATCAGCGACGCCATGGCGATAAGATCGGCAATGTTGAGCAGATTGAGGACGAAGGGCCCCTTTCTCGATGCAATCCAGAAGCGCGCGAGATAGTCGAGGCCGAGATAGAGGCCGAACAGCAGATCGACCCATTTCACCCACGGCTCGCCATGGTAATAGGTCACGACAACGAGAAACAGCACGGTCACGATATCGGCGATCAGCAATCCATAGCGAAACGTCTCGGCGGCTTCGGACTTGCCCTCGTAGAGCGCCGCAATCCGCGCCTTCAGTCTCAGGTCTTCCATTTCTGCTCCACTCGAATTCACGCCGCATACCTTTAGCGGTGTCGTAAGGCCGGGTCCATGTCCATAGGCCGATGTCGCGCCCACTCGAGCAAAACGCCCTCAAATGCCGGTCCCGGGCTAGCCGACGCCGATCGCGTCCTCTATTCAGAATCTCATGGTTTACTTCTATCTCTTCGCCGCAATCGTCCTGGAAGTCATCGCGACATCGGCGCTGGCGAAATCGAACGGCTATACGATACTGTGGCCGAGCGTCATCTCTGTGATCGGATACGGCCTCGCCTTCTTTCTGCTGTCGCTGGTCACACGCACTGTGCCGGTCGGCATCGTATATGCCGTATGGTCCGGCGCCGGTATCGTGTTGGTCGCCGCCGCCGGCTGGCTTCTTTTCGGCCAGAAGCTTGATCTGCCGGCGATCGTCGGCCTTGTCTTGATCGTGGCAGGGGTGCTGATGATCAATCTCGTCTCGAAATCCGTGAGCCACTGAACGGCCTTGATCACTTGCTGATCGCCAGCCCGCCCATGAACAACTGCTCGAGATAGCGCGCCGCATCCTCGAAGCGTCCGTCGCCGGATTTTTCCTGCCCCAGCACTGCGCGCACCTGCACGTCGAAGTCGGCATAGTGCTGTGTCGTCGACCAGATCGAGAAGATCAGATGGTAGGGATCGCACTTGGCAATCTTCCCCGCCTTCGCCCACGCCCGGATCACCTCTGCCTTTTCATCCACCAACTGCTTGAGCGGCCCCTTGAGTTCGTCTTCGATCAGCGGGGCGCCGCGCAGAACTTCATTAGCGAACAGTCGGCTTTCCCTGGGGAAGTCGCGCGCCATTTCAAGCTTGCGGCGGATGTAGCTACGGATCTCGGCTTCCGGATTGCCCTCGGCATCGAATTCACGGAGCGGATCAAGCCACGTATCCAGCACGCGCTCGATCAACGCCTTGTGCATCGTTTCCTTGGTTCGGAAATAGTAGAGCAGGTTCGGTTTCGACATGCCCGCGACCTCGGCGATCTGATCGATCGTGGCGCCCCGAAAGCCATGCATGGAGAAAACCTCCAGCGCTGCTTCGAGGATCTGCTCCTCCTTCGCCTCCTGGATTCGGGTCCGGCGCTGGGTCCGTGCTGCCCTCGGTATCGGCATGTATTCGATGTCCCCGCCTCCGTGAGTCTGGCCGAAAAATCTCTGCAGCGACCCGCTTTTCGGCTTGAGTGCGGCGACAGAAATTGTAATGTTTACCAAACGGTCAAATTATTGGACAAATCGTTTCTCAAACGCAAGTCCAATTCAGGGAACAGATAAAAATCGTCGGCCTGACCACGGGAACATCGGCGCGGACCTCCGCGCCCAAGGCATGAATGCCAGTAGTTGAAATGTGAGACTGGGAGAATATCGTGACCGCACGCGGCGAGAACATGCGCATCAACAGCGACCGGCTGTGGGATTCGCTGATGGAAATGGCCAGCATCGGCCCGGGCGTGGCAGGTGGCAACAACCGCCAGACGCTGACCGATTCCGACAATGAGGGCCGCCACCTTTTCAAGAAATGGTGCGACGAGGCCGGCATGACCATGGCGGTCGACAAGATGGGCACGATGTTCGCCACCCGTCCCGGCACCGATCCCGATGCGCTCCCGGTCTATGTCGGCAGCCACCTCGACACCCAGCCGACCGGCGGCAAGTATGACGGCGTGCTCGGCGTACTCGCCGGCCTCGAAGTCATTCGCTCGATGAACGATCTCGACATCAAGACCAGGCGTCCCATCGTCGTGACGAACTGGACGAACGAGGAGGGGGCCCGCTTCGCTCCCGCGATGCTCGCCTCCGGCGTTTTCGCCGGCGTTCACACACTCGACTACGCATACGATCGCAAGGATCCCGACGGCAAGACCTTCGGCGACGAGTTGAAGCGCATCGGCTGGGTCGGCGATGAAGAGGTCGGCGCCCGCAAGATGCACGCCTATTTCGAATACCATATCGAGCAGGGCCCGATTCTCGAGGCCGAGAACAAGCAGATCGGCGTCGTCACCCACGGCCAGGGCCTCTGGTGGCTCGAATTCACGCTCACTGGCAAGGAGGCGCATACCGGTTCAACGCCGATGAATCTGCGCGTCAATGCCGGGCTCGCCATGGCGCGGATCATGGAAATGGTTCAAGGCGTGGCCAAGCAGAACCAGCCGGGCTGCGTCGGCGGCGTCGGCCAGGTGTTCTTCTCGCCCAATTCGCGCAACGTGCTGCCGGGCAAGGTCGTGTTCACCGTCGATATACGCTCGCCGATCCAGGCCAAGCTCGACCGCATGCGCGCCGAGATCGAGGCTGAGGCGGCGAAAATCTGTTCCGCCCTTGGCGTCGGCTGTTCCGTCGAAGCCGTCGGCCATTTCGACCCCGTGACCTTCGACCCGGCTCTCGTCTCCGCCGTCCGCAAGGCGGCCGAGGACCTCGGCTACAGCCATATGGACATCATATCAGGCGCAGGCCACGACGCCTGCTGGACCGCCCGCGTGGCCCCCTCCACGATGATCATGTGCCCCTGCGTCGGTGGTCTCAGCCACAACGAAGCCGAGGACATCTCCAAGGAATGGGCCGCCGCCGGCGCCGACGTGCTGCTGCGCGCGGTGGTGGAGACGGCGGGGATCGTGGAGTGATCGGATACTCGGGAGCATTTCGCATGACCTCAGATCCCGACCGCGATCTCGACACTCTCCCCCACGCCGACCTGCTCGCCGCCGCCAGAGCCATGCGCCGGGCTATCCGCGCACATCGCGACACATCGGAACACGAACTCTGTTGGCACCATCCCGATATGTGGGAACTGCTGCCGGATCCGCCGAAGGTGAAACCCATCGTGCCCGACTGGCCGCAATTCATGCGCGGCTGCATCCGCTATCGCCAATCCCTCGACCAGCAGCTCTCGGGCGCACCGCGCACCAATAAGGAGTTTGGACAATGACCACCAAAGTCATCAAGAACGGAACCATCGTCACCGCCGACCTCACCTACAAGGCCGACGTCAAGATCGAGGCTGGTCGCATCGTCGAGATCGGCCCGAACCTCTCCGGCGGCGAGACGCTGGACGCCACCGGCTGCTATGTCATGCCCGGCGGCATCGATCCGCATGTGCATCTCGAAATGCCCTTCATGGGCACATATTCCTCCGACGATTTCGAGAGCGGCACGCGCGCGGGCCTTGCCGGCGGCACGACCATGGTGGTCGATTTCTGCCTGCCCGGACCGCAGCAATCGCTGCTGGAAGCGCTGCAGATGTGGGACAACAAGACGTCGCGTGCCAATGCCGACTATTCCTTCCACATGGCGATCACCGGCTGGAACGAGCGCGTCTTCAACGAGATGGAGACCGTGGTCAAGGAGCGCGGCATCAACACCTTCAAGCATTTCATGGCCTATAAGGGCGCCTTGATGGTGAATGACGACGAGATGTTCGCCTCCTTCCAGCGATGCGCCGAACTCGGTGCCCTGCCCCTCGTCCATGCCGAAAACGGCGACGTCGTCGCCTCGATGACCGCCAAGCTCTTGGCCGAAGGCAATAACGGTCCCGAGGCGCATGCCTATTCCCGCCCCCCCGAAGTCGAGGGCGAAGCCACCAACCGCGCCATCATGCTGGCCGACATGGCAGGCGTGCCGCTCTATGTCGTGCACACGTCCTGCGAACAGGCGCATGAGGCTATCCGCCGCGCGCGCCAGAAGGGCATGCGCGTCTATGGCGAGCCGCTGATCCAGCATCTCACGCTCGACGAAACCGAATATTTCAACAAGGACTGGGATCATGCCGCCCGCCGCGTCATGTCGCCCCCGTTCCGTTCGAAGCAGCACCAGGACAGCCTGTGGGCCGGCCTGCAATCGGGCTCGCTTTCGGTCGTGGCGACCGACCACTGTGCCTTCACGACCGATCAGAAGCGCTCCGGCATCGGCAATTTCGCCATGATCCCGAACGGCACCGGTGGGCTCGAAGACCGCATGCCCATGCTCTGGACCCACGGCGTGGCGACAGGCCGCCTGACGATGAACGAGTTCGTGGCGGTCACCTCCACCAACATCGCCAAGATCCTCAACATGTATCCGAAAAAGGGCGCGATCCTTGTCGGTGCCGATGCCGATATCGTCGTCTGGGACCCTAAGCGGTCAAAAACCATATCGGCCACGACCCAGCAGTCGGCGATCGATTACAATGTCTTCGAAGGCAAGCAAGTCACCGGGCTGCCGCGCTTCACGCTGACCCGCGGCGAGGTCGCCATCGAGGAAACCACCGTCAAGACACGCGAGGGCCACGGCCAGTTCGTCAAGCGCGAGCCGTTCCAGGCGGTTAACAAGGCGCTCTCCACCTGGAAGGAACTCGTCGCCCCCCGCAAGGTGGAACGCACCGGCATTCCGGCAAGCGGGGTGTGAGGTTGGAATTTCCGGTCTCCGCCCCCTCAATCCGCAAACCCCTCCAGTTCCGGCAGCAGCACCACGCTCTCCTGCTCATTGGGATCTGTCCGCGCGATCACCGCCGTGGCGGGCACTGTCGCCGAGCGGTTGACCGGCAGGTGCGGCACGCCCGCGGGAATATAGAACATGTCCCCCGCCCTGGTCATCACACGATGCTCGAGATTGGCGCCGTAGAAGGTCTCCACCTCGCCCGATATGACGAAGATCGCCGTCTCGTGACCCTCATGCATATGCGCCTTGGCGCGACCGCCGGGCGGCACGGTCAGCAGCATCATGGCGATGCCGTGCGAGCCGGAGGATTCCTTGGAAATGCCTTCGAGATAGGAAAATCCCTGCTTGCCGTCATAGGGGATTGCCGGACGGATCAGCTTGCATTCGGGAAGCGGTGATGATGACATAGAGTAAGGCTCCTCTCCAACAATAACAGGCGGATAACCGCCGCCGGGAACGAGAATATGAAACTGGGTGAACATGTCCAACACTAATGAAACCGTCGTCGCGGCAAGCGATCTGGGCCTCACATTCGAGACCAATGACGGACCCGTGACCGCGCTGACATCCGTCAATCTGGATATCAGGAAGGGTGATTTCGTCTCCTTCATCGGGCCGTCCGGCTGCGGCAAGACCACGTTCCTGCGCGCCATCGCCGATCTCGAAAAACCGAAGTCGGGCACCCTGTCTGTCAACGGCATGACGCCCGAACAGGCGCGCCACCGCCGCGCCTATGGCTACGTGTTCCAGGCGGCGGCGCTCTATCCCTGGCGCACGATTGAGAAGAATATCGCGCTGCCGCTGGAGATCATGGGCTATCCCAGGGGCGAGCAGCTCGCCCGCATCCACCGCACGCTCGATCTCGTCAATCTCACCGGTTTCGAGAAGAAATATCCATGGCAACTCTCGGGCGGCATGCAGCAGCGCGCCTCGATCGCCCGCGCGCTGGCCTTCGATGCCGACCTTCTGCTGATGGATGAACCCTTCGGCGCGCTGGACGAAATCGTCCGCGATCATCTCAACGAGGAGCTTCTCAAGCTCTGGTCCGCGACCCGAAAGACCATCTGCTTCGTCACTCACTCCATTCCGGAGGCGGTCTATCTCTCGACCAAGATCGTGGTAATGAGCCCCCGTCCCGGCCGCGTCACCGATGTCATCGAATCGACACTGCCCAGGGAGCGCCCGCTGGATATCCGCGAAACGCCGGAATTCCTCGAGATCGCCCATCGCGTCCGCGAGGGCCTGAGGGCCGGCCATTCCTATGAACTCTGATTATACCATTGCCCAGGAAAGACATTTTAGTCATGAGCGGAACCTTCGTCCTCCTCCTCGCCTGTGCCTCGGCCATTTTCATCGCGGCCGCAAGCGCGACACGCGCCTATATCTCGAACGACAACTGGCTGTGGGTGGCACTTTCACTGCTCCTCTATGCCGCCGGCAACCTCGTCATGATCCGCATCATGCGCGAGGGCGGGCTCGGGCTCGCCATCTCCATTTCCTCGATCGCCCAGCTCATCCTGGTCAATGTCATTGCGCTGACGGTCTTCGGCGAGCGCATGACCAATATCCAGATCGGCGGCGTGGTTCTCGGAATCCTGGCCATGACGCTGATGATGTGGCCGCAGAAGGTCGGAGCATGACATGAGCAGTCCTGCCAAGGCGCGCGACAAACTCGTACCCGTCCTGACCATCACGGCGTTCATCATCGTCGCGTGGTACGTCGCCGCAATCCTGATGAACGCGCCCTTCCAGCGCGATCAGGACAAGCGCGATGGCGTGACCTCGACCATGTCGGAACTCATTGGCAAGACGCTCTCGCAGCCGAAGCCCACCATGCCAGCCCCGCATCAGGTGGTTCAGAACCTCTACAAGAACATCTTCACGGTAAAACCCTGGTCGGCCCGCAGCCTTGTCTACCATGCCTGGGTCACGCTCTCTTCGACCCTGCTCGGCTTTGCCATGGGTACGATCCTCGGCGTCGTCATCGCCGTCGGCATCGTCCATGTGCCGGCGCTCGACAAGTCCTTCCTGCCCTGGATCATCGCCTCGCAGACCATCCCCATCCTTGCGATCGCACCGATGATCGTCGTGGTGCTGGCGGCGGTCAATATCACCGGCATTCTGCCAAAGGCGCTGATCTCGACCTATCTCTCCTTCTTCCCCGTCGCGGTCGGCATGGTGAAGGGGTTGAGATCGCCTGAGGTCATGCACCTCGATCTCGTCCACACCTATAATGCCACGAAATGGCAGACCTTCTGGAAGCTCCGTGTGCCGGCCTCGATCCCCTTCTTCTTCACGTCGATCAAGGTGGCCGTGGCGGCCAGCCTCGTCGGTGCGATCGTGGGCGAGTTGCCCACAGGCGCGGTCGCCGGCATCGGCTCGAAGCTGCTGGCCGGCTCATACTACAGCCAGACCATCGATGTCTGGGCGGCGCTGATCGCAGGCTCCATCGTCGCCGTATTGCTGGTGACGATCGTCGATATCGCCGCCAGGCTCGTGGGAATCAGCATGGGAGCGCGGCCAGAATGACCCGTCTCAAAGTGAACTGGCAATCCACCCTTGCCGCCATCGCACTGGTCGTCAGTCTCGCCACCCTGCCGCTGACGAGCGCGGCCTCGGCGGTTGTGACTGCGCTCGTTCTCCTCCTGATCGCCGCCGCGGTCGCACTCGCCTCATCAGGCGCCGAGCGCAACACGACCGCGATCGGCCTCGGCATCATGGTGCACCTCGCCGTGCTCCTGCTCATCGGCACGGTGGCTGGGGCCGAGGGCACGGCTGGCTGGAGTTTCTTTGCAGCCCTCACCGCCTGCTGGCTGCTGGCCTGGCGGCTGGTCACGATCCTCTCTGGTGATGGCCGCAGAAGCCCCGGCGGCGCCCTTGTCGGCCGCGTCATCGTGCCCGCCATCTTTGGCATCTGGATTTTGCTCCTCTGGGAGGCGATCACCCGTGGTGCCGGCGTGCCCTTCGTGCTGCTGCCGCCGCCCTCGGCCATCGGCGTGCGCATCGTCTCGTCGATACCCATCCTGTTCGCGGATTTCAGGCAGACCGTGCTGAAGGCTGTGCTCTTCGGCTTTTTCGTCGGCTCCGGCGCCGGCTTCCTGGTGGCCGTGCTGGCCGATCGGTTCCGGTTCTTGTCGAACGGCCTACTGCCGATCGGCAATTTGGTTTCCGCGCTGCCGATTATCGGCGTCGCGCCCATCATGGTGATCTGGTTCGGCTTCGACTGGCAGTCCAAGGCGGCGGTGGTCATCGTGATGACCTTCTTCCCGATGCTGGTCAACACGATCGAAGGCCTGAAGACGGCCGGCCGTATGGAACGCGACCTGATGGCCACCTACAATGCCGGCCACTGGCAGACGCTGGTCAAGCTGCGCCTGCCCGCCGCCATGCCCTTCATCTTCAACGCCTTGAAGATCAATTCCACGCTTGCCCTGATCGGCGCGCTGGTGTCCGAATTCTTCGGCACGCCTGTCGTCGGCATGGGCTTCAGAATCTCGACCGAAGTGGGTCGGATGAACCTCGACATGGTCTGGGCTGAAATAGCTCTTGCAGCCCTTGTCGGGTCGTTGTTCTATGGCGCTATCGCACTTCTCGAGCGCGCCACAACCTTCTGGCATCCATCATACCGCTCGTGATGGATGCCCTAACAACAGGGGAATAAAAAAATGAGGAAGACAATGAAAATCACTCTCGCACTGGCCATGTCGCTGATGGCAGGATCGGCGCTTGCCGCCGACAAGGTGATCCTGCAGCTGAAATGGGTCACCCAGGCGCAGTTCGCCGGATATTATGTCGCCAAGGACAAGGGCTTTTATGAGAAGGCCGGCCTCGATGTCGAGATCAAGCCGGGCGGCCCGGATATCGCGCCAGAGCAGGTCATCGCTGGCGGCGGCGCCGACGTGATTGTCGATTGGGCCGGTGGCGCGCTTGCCGCCCGCGAAAAGGGCGTTGGCCTCGTCAATATCGCCCAGCCGTTCAAGAAGGCCGGCATGGAACTCGTCTGCCCCAAGGACGGCCCGGTAAAGACCGAAGCCGATTTCAAGGGCAAGACACTCGGCGTCTGGTTCTTCGGCAACGAATATCCCTTCTACGCCTGGATGAACAAGCTCGGCCTCAGCACCGAAGGCGGCGCCGATGGGGTCACCGTCCTCAAGCAGTCCTTCGACGTGCAGCCGCTGATCCAGAAGCAGGCCGACTGCATTTCGGTCATGACCTATAACGAATATTGGCAGCTGATGGACGCCGGCTACAAGCCGGAAGACCTCGTCGTCTTCAACTATTCCGCCATGGGCAACGACCTGATGGAAGACGGCCTCTACGCCATGGAAGACAAGCTCAAGGACCCGGCTTTCAAGGAAAAGATGGTCAAGTTCGTCAAGGCTTCGATGGAAGGCTGGAAATACGCCATCGACAATCCCGATGAAGCTGCCGGTATTGTCATGGATAATGGCGGCCAGGACGAGAACCACCAGAAGCGCATGATGGGCGAAGTCGCCAAGCTGATTGGGGAACCCGACGGCAAGCTCGACATCGCGCTTTACGAACGCACCGAAAAGGCGCTGCTCGACCAGAAGATCATCGCCAAGAAGCCGGAAGGCGCCTACACGACCGAGATCACCGACGCGGCTGCGAAATAAGCTTCGAGGTCAATCGGACATCTGGAAGGCAGGTCGAAAGGCCCGCCTTTTTCTGTTTATACGCTTTCTGTTTATACGCTGTATTCACCCCTCACCAAGCGCGCCCAAGAACTCGACTTTGCCTCGTTCGGGCTTGCTATCCTCTCCCACAAGGGGAGAGGTAACGTGGCTCACGCTCGACTTTCACTGGAGGCAAGGCGTTATCGAGAGGCTACCTCTCCCCTTGTGGGAGAGGATACGAAGGCCGGGCGAGCAAAGCGAGCCCTTGGCCGAAGTTGGTGAGGGGTGAATTTCAACAACAATAAAGCCCGGCGCTCATCGCACCGGGCTCCATTTCATTCATCCGAATACGGCTTACTTCAGGCCGATTTCGAAATAGCTGTACTTGCCGTCGTCGCCCTTCTTCCACTCATACATGGTGTAGTCGGGACGGGTGATGTCGCCCTTGGAGTCGAAGCCGATATCGCCGATAACGGTCTTGAACGGTCCCTTTGCCTTGGCGGCTTCCGCAACCTTCATCGGATCGATGTCGCCGGCAGCCTTGGCAGCATCGGCAATGATCTGAACGGCAGCGTAAGAATAAAGCGTGTAGGCTTCCGGTTCGAAGCCGGCGTCACGGAATTTCTTCACGGCGTCGGCAGCATTCGGGTTGTTACGCGGATCCGGCGGGAAGGTCATCAGCGTGCCGTTGACGGCGTCGCCGGCGATCGAAGCCAGTTCGTTGGAGGTGATGCCGTCGCCGGACATCAGGGTTGCCTTGAGGCCCTGGTCGGCCATCTGGCGCATGATGAGACCAGCTTCGGTGTGCAGACCGCCGAAATAGACGATCGATACGCCAGCGTCCTTCATCTTGGCGATGAGAGCCGAGTAGTCCTTTTCACCGGGGGTGATGCCTTCATAGACGACTTCAGTAACGCCGAGGCCATTCATTGCCTTCTTCGTTTCGTCGGCAAGGCCCTGGCCGTACGGGGTCTTGTCGTGAACGACAGCAACCTTGGCGTCCTTGAACTTGTCGAAGATGTACTGTCCGGCAACCGTGCCCTGCTGGTCGTCACGGCCGCAGACGCGGAACGTGTTCCACAGGCCCCGTTCGGTAAAGTTCGGGTTGGTGGAAGCGGGGGTGATCTGCAGAATGCCGTTTTCGGCATAGACTTCTGACGCCGGGATCGAAACACCCGAGTTGAAGTGGCCGACCACGAACTTCACGCCGTCACCGACGAACTTGTTGGCGACCGAGATACCCTGCTTGGGGTCGGAGACGTCGTCGCCGAGCACGATCTTGACCTGTTCGCCATTGATGCCGCCGGCGGCATTGATGTCAGCTGCAGCCTGTTCGGCACCCTTCTGGAGCTGCGCGCCGAATGCGGCGTTCGCACCAGTCAGCGGACCCGCGACACCGATCAGAATGTCGGCCCAGGCGGAACCGCCAAACGCAACCATGGCGCTCAGGGCCACGGCTGAGAGAAGCATCTTCTTCTTCATTTTTTAACTCCCAAATTGAGACGGGCTTGTTCCCTTTCCGCCCCTGATCCGCCCGTCTTGTGGATCAGGAGTATTTCCCCTAGCTGTTGTTATCTCTTCACAGTGGGTGGAAACTTGTCAAACACTCTTTTTCTTCCACGCGAACGGACCGGTCTTTTCATAAAGCCAATAGTACTTCGTGGCCATCTGGTTGGTGCGGGTATAGCGAAACCCGAGTATCGCGAAGAACATCAGGATCAGCGTGTCAACGATGTAGTAGTGGAGCGAGAACATCGTGCCGTTGAAAAGCGCATGGTGAATGAAACGAATGGCGATGCCGAGCAGCAGGATGTAGACCACGACATGCGGCAGGATCTCGCCCCATCCGTCCGCCGCGCTCTTTCCAGTCCGCCATGCAGTCCAGCCTCCCATCAGGATGGAGATCATGACGAAGGCCCAGAAACTTGGCTCCTCATGCAGAATTCCCTGCAACATCTCAAAGCTCCTTCGCGCGGAAATCTATTCCTTTGCGCCTCAAGCGCAAGCGGTTCCGCGAAATAATCTTAATGGTGGCCGCCTTCGAGATAGGCGGCGCGCACTTCCGGATTGGCAAGCAGTTCCTGCCCGCTGCCGCTCATCGTCACCAGCCCGTTGACCATCACGTAGCCGCGATTGGCAAGGCGCAGCGCCGCGAACGCGTTCTGCTCGACCAGAAAGACAGTAAGGCCTTCGGCCTTGTTGAGCTTGCCGATCGCTTCGAAAATCTGCTTGGAGATCAGCGGCGCAAGACCCAGCGACGGTTCGTCCAGCATGAGCAGCTTGGGACGTGCCATCAGCGCGCGGCCGATCGACAGCATCTGCTGTTCGCCGCCCGACAGCGTGCCGCCACGCTGCGCCTGGCGCTCCTTGAGGCGGGGAAAGAGCGCGAAGATCTTTTCCACATCCTCGTCGAAATATTTCTGGTTGTCGAGGCTCGCACCCATCTGGAGGTTCTCGTAAACCGTCATGCGCGGAAAAATGCGGCGTCCCTCGGGTGATTGCGCGATGCGGAGCCGGGCGATTTCGTGGGTCGGCATGCGGGTAATGTCGCGGCCCTGGAAGGTCACGCTGCCTGCGCGCGCCTGTGGACTGCCGCAGATCGTCATCATCAGCGTCGACTTGCCGGCGCCGTTGGCGCCGATCAGGCAGACGATCTCGCCTTCATTGACATCGACGTCGACGCCGCCGAGCGCACGGATATTGCCGTAGAAGGTTTCGACACCCTGTACCTTGAGGAGAGGCTGGGACATCAGATATTGCCTTCCACGATCTTGAGTGCTTCTTCTTCGTCATCGACGCCGAGATAGGCCGCGATGACCTTGGGATCGGTCTTCACATGCTCGGGATCGCCGTCGGAAATCTTCTGTCCGTATTCGAGCACCACGATATGATCGGAAATCTCCATAACCACCGACATGTCGTGCTCGATGAGCAGGATGGACGTTCCTGTCTCCTGCCGGATCGCACGAAGCAGCGTGTTCAGAGCCTGGGATTCGCGCGGGTTGAGGCCTGCGGCAGGCTCGTCGAGGCAAAGCATCTTGGGCCCGGTGCACATGGCGCGGGCGATTTCGAGCCGGCGCTGGGCGCCATAGGGTAGGTCGCCCGCGGGGTCGTCGGCGCGGTCAATTAGGTCGGCTTTTTCCAGCCAGAAGCGCGCGGTCTCGATCGCATCGCGGCTTTCCTTGTAATAGGTGCCGATGCCGAGCAGTCCGAGAACGGTGAAGCCCGAGGCCTTCATCAGCTTGTTGTGCTGCGCAACGAGCAGGTTTTCGAGCACCGTCATGCCGGAGAACAGGCGGATGTTCTGGAACGTCCGCGCCACCTTGGCATGCGCAGTGATCTTGAAATCCGGCATCTGTTCGAGCTGGAATATTTTTCCCTCGTTCTCGAACCGGATCATGCCCATGGTCGGCTTGTAGAAGCCGGTGATGCAGTTGAAAACCGTCGTCTTGCCGGCGCCGTTCGGGCCAATCAGGGCGGTGATGTCGCCTTCATAGGCCTCGAAGGTCAGATCGTTGGTCGCCATCAGGCCGCCGAACTTCATCGACAGATGCTCCACCTGGAGCATGGGTTTCTTATTCATTGTTGTCATTGTCCCTTGCCCGTCAGCCATGGCCTTCCTTGGTGAAACTGCCCGACACGTTCTTGCGTGCGAACAGGAACGCCGTCGGTTCTCGGCTGCCCACGAAGCCGCGGGGTTTCCAGACCATGATAATGACCATCGCTGCGCCGAAGATCAGCATGCGATAGAGTTCCGGGGTGAAGTTCTCACCAAAGATCTGCTTCAGGAACGACATTTCGCGCAAGAGTTCCGTGCCGCCGATCATCGCGATTGCCGCGACCGCGATACCGACGAGCGAGCCCATGCCGCCGAGCACCACGATGGCGAGGATGATCGCCGATTCCAGGAAGACGAAGGATTCAGGCGACACGAAGCCTTGGCGAACCGCGAAGAACGATCCCGCGAAACCGCCGAACATCGCGCCGATCGCAAAGGCCGTGAGCTTGGTATTGGTCGTGTTGATGCCGAGCGAGCGGCAAGCGATCTCGTCCTCGCGCAGCGCTTCCCAGGCACGCCCCACGGGCATGCGGCGCAAGCGGATCGTCACGAAGGCGGTCAGCAGGCAGAGCAGCAGGATGACGTAGAAGAGGAATATCTTGTAGTAGACCGATGACATCGGCAAGCCGAAGGTCTGTGCGAAGCCGGTCGGCGACGGATCGAATTTCATGCCGAACAACGTCGCCTTCGGAATGCCCGAGATACCGGCGACGCCATTCGTCACTTCGCGCCAGTTCATGATGACCAGGCGGATGATCTCACCGAAGGCTAGCGTCACGATGGCGAGGTAATCGCCCTTGAGCCGCAGCACGGGGAAGCCCAGGATCACGCCCCAGAAGGCCGACAGGATGCCCGCAAGCGGCAGCAGCACCCAGAACGACAGGCCGAACTGCTGCGAAAGCAGCGCGTAGGAATAGGCCCCCACCGCGTAAAAGGCGACATAGCCAAGATCGAGCAGGCCGGCGAGCCCGACGACGATGTTGAGACCCCAGGCCAGCATCACATAGATCAGGATCTGGATGCCGAAATTGTCGATATATTTCAGCGATCCCTGCAGGCCGGCGAGCCAGACGCAGAGCACCGGATAGATGAAAAGCGCCGCGATCACGATGCCGGTGAAGTTCTTCTTGAAGAAGCCGGGCTCCGCCACCACCTGCGGTCCGGCGGCCTTGGCTGCCTTCCGTTGCGCGAAATAGGGCCGGATTGTCGTGATCAGCAGGAAGCGCACCACCATCACGAGCACGACGACGAAAGCCAGCTTGAGCCAATGCGGAACGATGATCAGCTCGTTGCGGATGTTTTGGGTGGTCTCAAGCCCGATGAAGAAGAAGAAGAGGCCGAAGGCGATGACGCCGGCGAAGATCGATTCGCGGATGGCGTAGGCGGTCAGGTTGGAATTGGCCGCCCGGTCGGGGTTCACGTTGTTCTGCATTGGGTCAGACCTTTTCGACTTCGGGGCGTCCGAGGATGCCTGAAGGCTTGAAGATGAGCGCGATCGCCAAGATCGAGAAGGTCGCAACATCCTTGTAATCGATGGTGAAATAGGCCGACCAAAGCGCCTCGATGAGCCCGATCAGCAACCCGCCGAGCACGGCGCCGGGAAGCGAGCCGATGCCGCCGAGAACGGCCGCGGTGAATGCCTTAACACCCGGCACGAAGCCGTCGGCAAAGGAGATGACGCCGTAATACATCATATACATGGTGCCGGCGACGGCCGCGAGCGACGCACCCATGACGAAGGTGATGGAGATAGTGCGATCGACATTGATGCCGAGAAGGGCAGCCATCTTGCGGTCCTGCTCGGTCGCTCTCTGCGCGCGGCCTAGCGACGTATGGTTGACCAGATACCAGAAGCCGGTGAGCAGAATTGCCGTGATCAGGACGATGATGATCTGCTTGAGCGAGATCGAGATGCCGCCGACGTCATAGACCGAAGTCACCATGCCGGGGATCGACTTGTTGCGCGGGCCTTGGGTGACCTGCACGAAGTTTGAAAGCAGGATCGACATGCCGATCGCGGTGATCAGCGGCGCGAGCCGGAACGATCCTCGCAACGGTCGGTAGGCCATGCGTTCGATCGACCAGTTCCACAGGCTGGTGACGGCCATCGCGACGACCATCATGATCAGCAGAGCAAGCGCCACCGGAAAGCCTGCAATTGCCGCCGTCAGCAGCAAGTACACGACCAGTGCCGTGAAGCCGCCGAGCATGAAGATATCGCCATGGGCAAAGTTGACCATGCCGATAATGCCGTAGACCATTGTGTAACCGATTGCGATCAGGCCATAAATCGAGCCTAGCGTCAGCCCGTTGACGAGCTGCTGGATAAAATACTCCATCCGTTTTCCCCTGCGCGCAGTTTTTCCCGTTCTGCGCCTATTCTTCTTTAAGCAGCTGTTACGCGCCACCTTGTGTTGGGGATTCCATAACGCTTTCATCAAAAATGTGAAGCTAAATTTTAAGCAATCCCGAAAAACTTTCGTTGAACGGTTAAAAGCGGCACTTTTTCCCTCATATTGCGCTAAAATTCGCCAAATCATGCCGTGAAATTGGACAGTTGGAGATCATTTTTCCCAGAAAGCGCGACTTGGAGCGAATCTCGCCTCCGCACATTTATAATCTTGTGAGACAAGTTAACCGTCAGTGAGATGGCTTTATCTTCTCGCTGCAAGCGGGATATTTCTCTCTAGGGATGCGGCCGCTGAAAGTGCCGCCGTAGAAAAAATCTTGATTCAGCGTGGATGAAATCGCTGCTTTCAAACGTTTCGGCAGTATCGCCGAAGCCTCACACATTGTTTCAACGCGAACAAGATTTCACCCCCTCAAAACGCCGCAATTCCAGCAAAGAGGTTGCCTTGACGGGACAAAGACACTAAACGCACACCAAATTTCCATGCGAGAGCCCACAAAGCGGAGCATACCCTAATCATGTCGTTGACACATCTTCAGCGTCTCGAAGCTGAATCGATTCATATTTTCCGCGAAGTGGCGGCCAGCTTCTCCAACCCCGTCATGCTCTATTCGATCGGCAAGGATTCGTCGGTCATGCTGCATCTGGCGATGAAGGCCTTCTATCCCGCAAAGCCCCCCTTCCCGTTTCTGCATGTCGATACGACATGGAAATTCAAGGAGATGACCAGGTTCCGCGACGACATGGCCAAGAAGCTCGGCATCGATCTTCTCGTCCATGTCAATCCCGATGGCATCGCTCAGGGTATCGGCCCGTTCACGCACGGCTCGAACACCCATACCCATGTCATGAAAACGCTCGGCTTGCGCCAGGCGCTGGAAAAGTACGGTTTCGATGCAGCCTTCGGCGGTGCCCGCCGCGACGAGGAGAAATCACGCGCCAAGGAGCGAATCTTCTCTTTCCGCAATGCACAGCATACGTGGGATCCAAAGAACCAGCGTCCGGAAATGTGGAAAACCTACAATACCCGCGTCGGTCAGGGCGAATCCATCCGCGTCTTCCCGCTGTCGAACTGGACCGAACTCGACATCTGGCAGTACATTATGAAGGAAGACATCCCCATCGTACCACTCTATTTCGCGGCCAAGCGTCCGGTCGTAGAGCGCGACGGCATGCTGATCATGGTCGATGACGAGCGCATGCCGATCGGCCCCGAGGACGCGATCGAGAACAAGCTGGTGCGTTTCCGCACGCTCGGCTGCTATCCGCTGACCGGCGCCATCGAATCCGACGCCGCCAATCTCCAGGATATTGTGCGCGAAATGCTGACGGCGCGCACCTCCGAACGCCAGGGCCGCCTGATCGACAAGGACGAAGCCGGCTCGATGGAGAAAAAGAAGCGCGAGGGGTATTTCTGATGAATGTTGCAATTCCCTCGGATGTCTCCGGTGACATGATCGAGTATCTCCGCGAGCAGGAGAAGAAGTCCCTGCTCCGCTTCCTCACCTGCGGCTCGGTGGACGACGGCAAGTCGACGCTGATCGGCCGCCTGCTCTACGACACCAAGTTGATCTTCGAAGACCAGCTTGCGACGCTCGAGCGCGACAGCGCCAAGCACGGCACCGATGGCGAGAATATCGATTTCGCGCTGCTCGTCGATGGCCTCGAGGCCGAGCGCGAACAGGGCATCACCATCGATGTCGCCTACCGCTTCTTTGCCACCTCCAAGCGCAAGTTCATCGTCGCCGACACACCCGGCCATGAGCAATATACCCGCAATATGGCGACCGGCGCCTCGACCGCCGATCTCGCCGTCGTCCTGGTCGATTCCCGCCAGGGCATCCTGCGCCAGACACGCCGACACTCCTATATCGCTTCGCTCCTCGGCATCCGGCACATCGTGCTCGCAGTCAACAAGATCGACCTGATGGGCCACTCCCAGGAAGTGTTCGATACCATCGTCGCCGATTACATGGAATTCGCCAAGGATCTCGGCTTCTCGACCATCCAGCCGATTCCGATGTCGGCCCGCTTCGGCGACAATGTCACCATGGCCTCGCCGAAGATGCCCTGGTACAGCGGCCCGACCCTGCTTGGCCATCTCGAAACGGTCCCGATCGAGAACGATTACGCCGGTCGTGCCTTCCGTTTTCCGGTGCAATATGTCGTCCGCCCCAATCTCGATTTCCGCGGCTTCGCGGGCCAGATCGCCTCGGGTTCGATCAAAGCAGGCGACAAGGTCACGGTCGCGAAGTCCGGCCAGCAATCTGTCGTCAAGGACATCGTCACACAGGATGGCAACCTGAAAAGCGCCACCGAGGGTCAGGCCGTCACCATCGTGCTCGAAGACCAGATCGACATCTCGCGCGGCGATATGCTGGTCGATCCAGAGAACCGTCCCTTTGTTGCGGACCAGTTCCAGGCCCATGTGATCTGGTTCGACGCACAGCCGATGATCCCCGGCCGCAGCTACATCCTGCGCACCGAGACCGACAGCGTCAGCGCCACCATCTCGACGCTGAAGCACCAGGTCAACATCAACACCTTCGCGCATGAGGCCGCCAAGCATCTCAACATGAACGAGGTTGGCGAATGCAACATCTCGACCCAGGCCCCGATCGCCTTCGACTCCTATAAAGACAATCGCGTCTCCGGCAATTTCGTGCTGATCGATCGCTTCACCAACGCCACCGTCGGCGCCGGCATGATCGATCATCCGCTACGCCGCGCATCCAACGTTCATTGGCAGGCGATGGAGGTCAATAAGACCGCCCGCGCCGAGCTAAAGAGTCAAAAGCCCACCGTGCTCTGGTTCACTGGCTATTCCGGCTCGGGCAAATCCACCATAGCCAACACGCTGGAAAAGCTGCTGCACGCCCAGGGCAAGCATACTTTCATGCTCGATGGCGATAATGTCCGTCACGGTCTGAACCGCGACCTCGGCTTCACTGACGACGACCGCGTGGAAAACATTCGCCGCGTGTCCGAGGTCGCCAAGCTGATGACAGATGCCGGCCTGATCGTCATCGTCTCCTTCATCTCGCCGTTCCGTTCGGAACGCCAGATGGCACGCGACCTGTTCCCGGATGGTGAATTCATCGAAATATTCGTCGATACGCCCCTCGAAGAATGTATCAAGCGCGACCCGAAGGGCCTCTACAAGAAGGCGCAGGCAGGCGAAATCCAGAACTTCACCGGCATCAGTTCCGGCTATGAAGCGCCGGAGAATCCGGAAGTTCATCTGCACACGCTCGGCCATGATCCCGAAGCACTCGCGATCATGATCGAAACCTACCTCAAGAAGCGGTGACATGATGCTCAAGATTCTCGAAGACGTGGCGATCTCCGCCGGCAAGGCGATTCTCGAAGTCTATCACGCCGGCCCGAATGTCACGCTGAAGCAGGATGCCTCACCGGTAACGGAAGCCGACGAACGCGCCGAGGCGATCATCCTGGAAGGCCTCGCCAGGGCCTTTCCGGATATCCCCGTCATTGCCGAGGAGTCTGTCGCCGCCGGTCGCATCCCGAGTGTCGAAAACGGCCGCTTCTTCCTCGTCGATCCGCTCGACGGCACCAAGGAATTCATCAACAAGCGCGATGACTTCACGGTCAACATCGCGCTGATCGAGAATGGCGCCCCGGTCGCCGGAATCGTCTACGCACCCGCCAGGGGCGTCGCATGGGCGGGCGAGAAGGACAATGTCGAGAAACTTTTGGTCGACGAGAATTTCACGGTCACCGCGCGCACCAGGATCGGCTGCCGCATGCCGTCATCGGACCTCACCGCCGTTGCCAGTCGCTCGCACAATTCACCCGAAACCGAAGCCTTCCTCGCGGAGCAAGGCATCAAGTCCACCAAGTCGGTCGGCTCTTCGCTGAAATTCTGCCTGCTGGCGGAAGGCGACGCGGATGTCTACCCGCGCTTCGGCCGCACGATGGAATGGGATACCGCAGCCGGTGACGCCGTGCTCCGCGCCGCCGGCGGCATGACCGTCGATCTCGATGGCAAACCCTTCCGCTATGGCAAGACCAAGCAGGCCACCGACAGCGATTTCGCCAACGGCCATTTCATCGCCTGGGGCAAGCGGGCCTGAGGGCCCGCGCCCGCTATTGCTTCCAGGAACTGCCGATCACCGCAGGTTCGTCGGTGCCTGCAGGAAGATCGAGCACTTTCAGGCAAGCACAGCTGGAAGACCCGTGCCAGGCGCTGTCGGCGCCGACATATTGCAGCGATCACTCCGCCGCGTCGGGTTTCTCCTGGTCGAACACGCCACCGACAATGTCCGCCGATGTTTCGTTTAACATGGCCGCCCTGTCCGACAGCACCTGTTCCACCTTCAACTTGAGCGTTGCGACCGCGGCCTCCACCCCATCCTTGGCGTAGAAGTCGCCGCCGGCGAGGCACTGGTGGTGTATCCAGCTCAGGTAGCGGTGTCGCACCTTCTCCGGCGCCACGAAGGCCTCCGACCAGAAGCGGTCCATGTCGATGCCGCGCTCGACGCAGAAGGCGAGGTCCGGATGGCGATAGAGCGCCTGGCCGAGCACCGCCAGCGGCACGCCATGGTGGATCGCCGAGAGACCGGAGGTCGAATTGATGGTGATCATGCCTGCGGAATGACGCGTCAGCAGGCTCAGCGAGCCGCCGTCGAGCACATGCACGCGGTCCTTGACATCGTTGAGCGCGCTGACCTGGCGGATGAAGTGCCAGTCACGGGTGTGACCACGCTCCATCGGATGTATTTTGAAGACCAGCTGATGATCGGACGGCGCATTGCGCGCGAAGGACACGATGGTCTTGAGGATGAGCTTCTGATTGTTCCAGGCATTTGCGGCGCGACCGAGCTGGGTGTCGTCATGCACCTGCAGCGGCACAATGTAGAAACGCTTGTCGTGATGTTCGAGCAGGCGTTCGGAAATGTGGTAGTTGCGCCCGACATGGGAAAACTTGCGATAATAGTTCTTGACCCAATAAAAACCTTCCGAAAGCAGCGTTCGCTTCTGCTTGTGGAACAGCTTGCGCTCGCCTGGCGTCGAAATCATCGCACGTACAGTGAAATACTGCAGCGCCGCCCA
>Ga0164290_1001838_pt1 | contig 22256 bp, 24 predicted proteins | sample Micstemetagenome_FD_108782 | JGI IMG/M metagenome (GOLD analysis project Ga0164290, IMG submission 108782) | Contaminated culture microbial community from soil near Moab, Utah, USA - Microcoleus steenstrupii SON62 (Illumina Assembly) | ecosystem: Environmental > Terrestrial > Soil > Soil crust...
GCTCTCCAAGGAGGCCATGGCCGCCCTTGAGCAACGGCTGAGCCGCGACCCGCTCCTCAGCCGCTGGTTTGTCACGATCGCTCCCAAGACCGCCTCGGGGTAATCAACTCCTTCCGCTTCCCTAATGCCTTACCTTTGGGCGCGAAAGCCGCACCGCTTACAGGCGGGAGGAAGCGTCGTGCTTTCTCCCGCCACAAAATGCTTCAGCGCCTGATGAACGGAAGTACCACCTGGTACTTCTTCGGCTGCTCGCTCGGTTGCTCGGGAGCGCCGCTCCAGCGGCTGAAGCCAACTGCCGTGTAGGGGCCGGCGGCGTCGAACTAGCCGCCGAGGTAGACGCCATCCGGCGCGGGGGCCATGGCCCGGACCAGGGCGCCCCGGATTCGGAGGCGCGTGGCCGACCTGGGTCGCCGGCCAGCAGCCACGCCTGGGTCGCCAGCACGTAGCTGACCACGTTGTTCGCCACCAGGTAGCTGCCCCGGTCCTGGATGCTGCGCGTCCGCAGGTGGATTGTGTGGAACCCCCCCCCCGATAAACAGCTCGCCGTTGTGAAAGGCGAGGGCGTTCACGTAGGTGGCGGCCTCCTGGCCGCTGTCACGGAAGATCTCGTAGATCTGGCAGTCTCCGCCGAGGCTCGACTAGGCCGCGCCGTCTCAGGCGGCGACGTCTCTTGCCAGCACGCCGCCGGCCTGCTAAAGCGCCCCCGCAAAGAGCTGCCTACCGTCGATGGCGAGCGCAGGGTGAGCAGGCCCTGGGTGAAGCGTAAGCGGACGGTCATATGAAGCTCGCCTCCCGTGCAGTTGATGACGTGGCACGATTACATCACAGGGCCGCCCTACAGAACAGGTACTTTGTTTATACACTGCGCCGAAGCGGGCGCCGCGGGGCTGAGCTGCGCGCCAGTGCGGGCGCGCAGCTCCTCAAAGAGTCTCAGTCTGCACACGACGGTCAGGCGCTCTCAGTGGGCGGGGCGAACGTGATCGCGTGGGCGTCGAAGATCGCCAGGAGGCGGGGCACGTCGAGCGGCGTGACCGGCAGCGGCGGCAGGGTCAGGGCCTGGGCCGGCTCGCTCAGCGCGCGGAACGCCGCCTCTAGGCCGGCCGGCGTGATCCAGATTAGCGCCCGCGCCTCGGCTGTCCCCAGCTGAAAGCCGTGCTGGACGCCGCGGGGCAGGAAGACCGTATCGCCTGGTCCCGCCACCAACGTCTTGCCGCCGACCGTGAAGGTCATCTGGCCCTCCAGCACCACGTAGAGCTCGTCCTCGTGCTGATGCGTGTGGGGCGGGGGCTCCATCCCGCGCCGGATCAGCGCGTCGATCAGGCTGAACTGGCCGCCGCTGTCGTCGCTCTCCACGAGAAAGGTAAAGAGGTGACCGGCGTACCAGACGCTCGCATCGCCCCCCGCCCGGCGCATGAACGGCGTGCCAACTGCGTATGTCGTCATGATGCTGCTCCTGCTGCTTGCTATCGATTGGCCACATCGGCCTGTGCTGATTGAACCACAGCGTCGCACAAGCAAGAAGTTCCTGATGGGGTACAATGTAGTACTCCGCTGTCACACCTTTCTGCCCTTGAGGGGAACAGCACCCATGAGCGACCACTCGCTGTTTCGCAGCTGGCTGAAGCGCCAGCGCGCCAAGCGCGGCCTCACGCAGGAAACATTGGGCGAGCTCGTCGGCTACTCCGTGCAAACCATCCGCAAGATCGAGGTCGGCTACCGCCGCCCCTCGCTCCAGCTCGCGTTTCGCCTGGCTGAGGTGCTTCAGCTCCCCCCTGAGGAGCAGGAGGCCTGGATGAGCGCCGCACGAGCGGTGGCAGAGCCGGACGACCTCGAAGAGTCGCCCACGCCCGGCCCAACCGCGTCCATCCACACGCTGCCGGCCTATCTCACCCCCTTCGTCGGCCGGGAGCGGGAGCAGGCCGAGCTCGCGGGGTTGCTGAGCCGACCGGACTGTCGTCTCGTCACGCTGTTGGGGCCGGGTGGCGTCGGCAAGACACGGCTCGCGGTAGAGCTTGGGCGTACAATCGCCGGCTTTGCCGATGGCGTCACCTTCGTCTCGCTGGCGTCCACGGCCGCCCACACAGGGATCGTGCCGGCGATCGCCGATGCCCTCAGCTTCGCCTTCTCCGGCACCGCTGACCCATTCAAGCAGCTGCTCACCTACCTGCGCGAGCGACGGGTGCTGCTCATCCTCGATAACCTGGAGCAGCTGCTGGACCCGGCGGGCGCGACCCTTGGCGTGATCGAGCGGCTAGTGACCGAGACGGCCGCAGTCCGCGTGCTGGCGACCTCCCGTGAGCGGCTTCGGCTCGCCGGCGAGTGGGTGCTTGAGCTCGACGGGCTGCCCGTGCCAGGGTCACCGGACACAGTGGCTGCGGTCGAGGCCACCGCGCTCACCCTGTTTATTAAGCACGCCGAGCGCGTCGACCGAACGTTTCAGCGCACAACAGAGCGCGAGGCCGTGATTGCCAAAATCTGCGGGCTGGTCGGCGGGCTGCCGCTAGGGATCGAGCTTGCCGCCGCCTGGACACGGGTGCTCTCGCTCGACGAGATCGCCCACGAGCTGACGCACAGCCTGGACACCGCGCACCTTTCGCCCGGCACAGCGCCCACACGCCACCACTCCCTGCGCGCGGTGGTGGAATACTCCTGGCAGCGGCTCACGGCGGCCGAGCGCGCCACTCTGCGCCAGCTTGCAGCGTTTCAGGGGGGCTTTACCCGGGAGGCGGCTCGGCAGGTAGCAGGAGCCACCCTGGAAACACTCGCCGCTCTGACCGACAAGTCGCTGCTGCGGCGGGGTGACAACGGGCGCTACGACCTGCACCAGGTGATTAAGCAGTTCGCAGAGGACCGGCTCCAGGAGGAGCACGACGAGTGGGCTGCTGTCTGCGGCAGGCACGCGGCCTACTACCTGCGCCTGGCGGCCGAGCGCGACCAGCGGCTGAAGAGCGCCGAGCAAGTGGCGGCGATGGCGGAGATCGGAGCCGAGTTCGCAAACATCGGCGCCGCGTGGCAGTGGGCGGCGGCCCACGGCCAGTTTGACGAGCTTGAGCAGGCCGCCGAGGTGCTGCACTGGTACTTTGAGATGCGCAGTTGGCCCCAGGAGGGCACTGTGCTCTTCGGGCAGGCGGTTGAGCAGCTTCGTCTTCAGCGGGCCGGCCTCGCGGAAGACATGTGGCAGCGGAACCTTGGCCGCATGCTCGGGCACTACGGCTACGTGGCCATGCGCGCAAAAGCCGCCGCGGAGGTCGAGGCAGCCCTCGCCGAGAGTATCGCCTTGCTTACCCCCATCGACGACCCGCTTGGCCTTGCGCGCACGCTGGTGGGCCAGGGTATCGCCGCTCACTGGGCCGGCGCGTACGCCGAGGCGCGGCGCCTCCTCGACCACGCGATCGTGCTCACTGAGCAAACCGGTGACCGCTATATGCGCGCGGGGGCGCTGACCTGGACGGGAATGGTGGCGCACGCCGTCGGCACCTACGAGGAGGCCGAGGCGCAGTTCAGCCTGGCCCTGGCCGCCTGGCGCGAGCTCGGCTTGCCGCGCGGTCAGGTCTGGTGCATCACCTCGTCCTGCCCCACGCTCCTGGCGCTCGGCAAGGTGGATGAGGCGCAGCGACTGCTACAGGGAAGTCTCGCCCTGAGCCAGTCGACCGACGACCGCTTCGGCACGGCGACAAGTCTTCACTACCTCGGCCGCACGGCGGTCCAAAAGGGCGAGGCCGAGGAGGCCGTGGCGTACCTGCGGGAGGCCATGCCGCTGTTGGGCGTCACGGGGAGCTGGGAGCACGCGCAGGCCATCAATGATCTGGCGGGGGCGCTCTGGCAGTCGGGAGCGAGCGACGAAGCGCGGCGCACCTACGTAACTGCGCTTGCGACGGCACTCCAGGGCCAGCTGCTCCCGGAGGCTTTGCGGGCACTGGTCGGCGTAGCGCGGTGTGCGACGGAGAGCGAGGACCAGCGCACCGCGCTTGCCCTCGCGACCCGCGTGATCGCTGACCAGGCGAGCAGCGAGGAGGTGCGGCGCAGCGCAGTGGAGCTACAGAATGTAGCCGGTGCGCGCCTTCCGGCTGAGGAAGCGGCACAGATTGAGGAGCGGGCACGCGCTGAACCGCTTACCAGGATCCTGTCTGAGCTCACGCTTCGCGCCTGGTCGCAGGAGCCGTAAGGGGCAAGGCTTAGGGTGGAGATCCGGGCCGGGCTGGTCACCCCGTTCATCTGGGCCTACGCGAGCCTGTTCTACCGCTGGCGCCAGCACCGTCAGCGGCGGCTTGTCGCCCGGGACGAGCACAGCCTGCAGCATCAGCGCGGGGCGGATCCTCGCGTCGATGGCAGGGTGCGCGCAGACCAGCAGCAGGCGGATGCGCTCGTCGGGGAGCGCGGGGGAAGGCGTGGGCTGCTCGGCCGCCGCCGCGCCGAGGGCGGCGAGGATCTCGGGGCGGTCGAGCAGCGCCGCGTGGCGCGCCGAGTCGATCAGCTTGCGGCGCGCCACGGTGAGCAGCCAGCTTTCCGGTCGCTCCGGCACGCCCGTCCTGGGCCAGCGCTCCAGCGCCGCGACGAAGGCCGCACTCAGCGCGTCTTCGGCCGCTGCGAGGTCGCCGGTGTGCGTCGCGAGGTAGGCGACGAGCCGGCCATACGACTCGCGGGCGACGAACGCTGCGCGCCGGTACGCGGCCTCGGTTTCGTGCGGTGGGCGCATTGGTGCTGCCCTATGCCGACTCCAACAGCGCGACGGGCCACACCTCGGTGCCGCCGGTGCTGCTGCTGGGGCTGCGGGCGGCCCACGCCAGCGCGTCGTCGAGCGACGGCACGTCGATGATCACGTAGCCGCCGAGCAGCTCCTTCGTCTCAGCGACCGGTCCAGCGAGCACCTCACGCTGGCCATCGCGGACGCGGACCGTGGTAGCCGCCGAGGGCGGTTGTAACCCATGCCCGCTCGTCACGATACTGGCACTGTAGATGGTGCTCATGTAGGCATACCACGACTCCCAGTAGTCAGCCGAGGCCGGGTCGTCGAGGGTGCGCTCCAGCTCCGTGGCTGGTTGGTGAAACAGCAGCATATACTGCATCGTACACTTCCTTTCATGCCCAGGGGGCTTACTAACGAGCGTGCCAGCAACCTTGCGTGCTTGACGAGGCTGCGCGGGATCGTATGTCACGATCCCGCGCTATCGTGATCGCGTTATTGCTTGAGCGCCGCGAGAATCTCGTCGGCGTGGCCTTCGGGCTCGACCTTTGGCCAAACCTGCTTGATCACCCCGTTTTCGTCGATCAGGTAGGTGACACGGCTCACACCCATGAAGGTGTTACCCATGACCGTTTGTTCGCCCCATACGCCGTACTGCTCCGCCACCTGATGCTCAGGATCGGCCAGCAGCGAAAACGGCAGATCGTACTTGGCCTTGAACGTGGCGTGACTTTTGACGCTATCAGCACTTGCGCCGAAGACCACCGCACCTGCTCGCTGAAACTCGCCCCATGCGTCGCGAATACCGCATGCCTCGGTGGTACAGCCGGGCGTGTCGTCGCGGGGATACCAGTACAAAATGACCGGCGTGCCGCGCAGTGAGCTTAGGGTTACTTCCTCACCTGCATCATTTTGCAGCGTAAAATCGGGAGCCGGATCGCCGACGTTGAGCATACAAACCTCCTTGATGTATCGCAGCTTGGAGCTGCTCACATGGCAGATCCACGCAATCCTATGCCGACTCCAACAGCGCGACGGGCCGCACCTCGGTGCTGCCGGTGCTGCTGCTGGGGCTGCGGGTGGCCCACGTCAGCGCCTCGTCCAGCGACGGCACGTCGATGATCAGGTAGCCGCCGAGCATCTCCTTGGTCTCGGCAAACGGCCCCTCAAGCACCTCGCGCTGGCCATCGCGGAAGCGCACCATGGTCGCCGTCGAGGGCGGGTGGAGCACGTTTCCGCTCGTGACGACACCGGCATCGTAGATGGCGCTCATGTAGGCCCGCCACGACTCCCAGTAGTCGGCCGAGGCCGGGTCGTCGGGGGTGCGCTCCAGCTCGCCAGCCGGCTGGTGAAATAGCAGCATATACTGCATTGGACGGTCCTCCTGCACGCCCAGGGCGCGATACTGAGCATCCCGTGTGGCTGCTCACTCTACAGACGATCCACCAGCCGGCGAACGGACAACAACCTGAACGAGGTGAGGGATGGTGCCCGTGCCTACGGAGGTGCCATCGCTTCCGCTACTGGATGGAAATGCGCGCTATGAGCGCCTAGAACTACAGCCTACCAGGCGGTGGAAAGAGTTTCCCTTCGCCCTACATGATTGAGCTCTGGAACTTCAACTGACGCCCTCAGCACGAGACGCCCGTGGTTGATGTGGTATCATGCGTGCGCGTAAGCCACTCCAGCGAGCTTCTGATGGACGTTGTGTTCTCGCTTCAAGGTGTCGTATTCGAGTGAGATGATGAGAAGGCCCGGCTGAACCGGGTGCAGCATGGCGTTACTTTTGAAGAAGCCGCGGAAGTCTTCTTCGATCCGTTCTACCAGTACGGTGACGCAACGCCAGCCGGAGTGCAAGAACAACGCGACTTCATCCTCGGCTACTCTGTTGCGATACGCCTCCTGCTGGTGGTCTACAGTGAGCGAGGCGACCGAACACGAATCATCTCAGCACGGCCGGCAACGCGTGCCGAAAGGAAACATATGAGTCAGCCTGAGTTTCCCACTGAGCTGAAGCTGCGCCCGCGGCCGAGCGCAACAATCCAGCTCAAGGTTCCGACTGACACCTACGAGAACCTCGAGCAGATCGCGGCAGCTCGCGATATGTCGGTAGACGCGCTGATAAAGCTGTACATCGGCCAAGGCTTGCGTCAGGACCTTGCGCAACGCTTTGCCGACCGCGTGCTAGACCTGACCGCTCAAGTACTCGCCCGCCACGGCCAATCACCGGAGCAGGTTGAGGCAATCCTCCGCGAGATCAGAAGCGGCACCGTATCGTAATCGAAAAACCTTTTACACTTCGGTCTCGCTACGCATCGAGAGCCCGCGGCCATTTGAGTGGCCGCGGGCTCTTTGTTTTCGCATCCTGACAAGTAGAAAGCGTCCAAAGACCAGGCTAGCCGAACATATCGCGCATTACGATCACTAGCCTCCAATGGTAGGTGTACGTTAAACGGTGGTCGGCGTTGGAATTGAACCTTTGAGCGATCAGCCGACACTCTTCGGTGCTGCGGTCGAACCCGGTCGGCCCGAGCCGCACGGGGCCACGGCGGCACAGGTCGCGGCCATGGCCGACCTCGCAGGGGGCGACGCCCGCGCCGCGGTGGGACGTCTGGCATCGCTACGCACGCGCTTGATGACGAGGCGTATGCCACGTTGCTCCGGCTCGCCACGCACCTGCTGGCCAACCCCGCAAGCAGCGACGAGGTGCGCCAGCGGGCGGCTGAGCTTGTCCAGAGCGCGCGTGCCCACCTTTCCCCGGACGAAGCGACGCGGATCGAGGCGGCGAGCAACGCCCAATCCCTCGCGGCGACGCTCGCTGAACTCGAACTCCCTACCCGTGCCCCCTAACCTGCCCCCACGAACTGCCCGAGTATCCCTCGTGTCTCGCTCATGTACTGCATGTGTACCTTCTTGGCATGGCCGCTCCGTGGTGTAATGGCGTCACGACACGACGCTACTGCGGGGAGGATGTCCTGTATGGCTCTTTTTGCGGTGCTTGGTGCTACCGGTCGCACCGGCAGTGCGACTGCACGGGCGCTTCTCACGCATGGGCACACCGTCCGCGTGCTGACACGCACCCCTGATTCCCCGGCTGCCCGCTGCCTGGCTGCTCTGGGCGCAACGCTCGTCCACGCCGACATGAACGCCGTCGAGTCCCTCGGCCACGCGTTCACGGGCACTCAGGGCGTGTTCAGCGTCCAGCCGGCCTCACACCTGAGTATATCTGAGCTGGTGCCGATTCAGCCAGCCCAGCTGGCAACCGGTGAGGGGGTGTCGGTCAGCCGAGCCTTGCCTTGATCTACACCTCAGTGCCGACTTCTTCAACCAGAACAGCTTCGTCTACGAGATCTGCGATAGGGGCTTCCCCGGCGTCGCCTATAGCCGGCAGATTGTGAACGTCGCTGTCGCCAACGTCTTCGAGCCGCCCACCTTGACGCCAAGGCGCAGCTTGGCCGCTTATGCAACTGCTCGCGGAGCCCGTCACTGCTGATTCGTTTCTTCCATCATGCTGCGTAGCTGATCGGCTTGTCTGCGCAGCTGCTGAAAATAGGCCGACTCTGTGATCTCCGCCACCTTCTTGGCCTGGCGCGTCTTGTCGATCTCGATCCGCAGCTCCTGTACCTGCTGCTCCAGCCGCTCTTCACGGGCCCGCACATGCCGTGCCATCTGCTGAAATACCTGCGCGAGTCGGCCCAGGGCGTCCGACCGAGCGGCGACCCCATTCAAACTGGCGGCATCAAATGTTGCCGTTTCCAGGGCCCCTGCCGCCTCCGTTACATAGCTGACCTGTTCGAGATACTCCAGTTCCAGGTCGCGCAGTCGCTTGCTTGCCAGCGAAGCGCTGAGCCGCGCGCGTAGCAGTGCCGGGTTGAATGGCTTGGGCAGGTAGTCGGTGGCGCCGAGTTCGATGCAGCGGATAGCGCTTGCCAGCTCCTCGACCGCCGTGATCATGATCACCGGAATGTGGCGCAGCGCGGGCTCGGCTTTGATTACGCTCAGCGTTTGGTAGCCGTCTAGCTCTGGCATCAGAATGTCGAGCAGCACGACATCGACGGCCTGCCCAGCTGGACTTTGCAGCAGTTCCAGCGCCTGTCGGCCATGTTCTGCCGTTACAGCCGTATAGCCCTGTGTTTCGAGCGCGCGGACCAGTAACCGGCGATTGATCACGTTGTCGTCTACAACAAGGATGTGCCCCTGGTTTTCTGCCATCACTGGTATCCCGGCGGGCGCGCCGCCTGAAGGCTGCGCTCGACCCGGTTATACTCCTTTTCTATTTGATCTACCAGCGCGTCGGCGCCCTCCAGACGGTTATCCTTGCCGCGCTCCTCTAGCTCCCGGCACAACCTCGTGAGCGTGTGCGCGCCAAAGCTCGCGCTGTTCGATTTCAACGAGTGGGCGGCGCGTTGCAGCCCCGGGGCATCCTTTGTCACGAGAGCTTGGCGCATGCTCGCGAGAAGCTCACGCGAGTCGACGAAATAGGTGTCGATAAGCTCGGCTAGAAATGCCGCGTCGCCGCCGACCGCTTCGAGCAGCATGTCGAGAGCCTTGTGGTCGATGGCATCAGGTTCACTCATACATCCCCGTCGTTGTGATGGAGCGCCTGAGACCTGTTGAGCGCATCGAGGAGCTCGCCGACCCGGATAGGCTTGCTGATGTAGTCGTCCATACCGGCCGCCAGGCACAGCTCTCGATCGCCCTGCATCGCGTTCGCCGTCATCGCGATAACGCGCGGCTGCTGCTCATCTGGCCAGCCCGCGCGAATGCGACGGGTGGCCTCCAGCCCATCCAGCTCAGGCATCTGCACATCCATAAGCACCACGTCATATACCTGTCGATGAAGCGCCGCAATCACCTCCAGCCCGTTGCCTGCTACGTCCGCTCGATACCCCATCTGGCTGAGCAGGCGGAGTGCCAACTTCTGATTCACCGCGTTGTCCTCGGCGAGCAGGATGCGCAGTGGCAGGCGGGCCGCCATCTCTGGATCGGTGTGCGGCTGGCTGGCTGCCGGTACGTTGAGCTTCGGCGCCTGTTCGACGAACACGCCGGCCAGCGAGTCGAAAAGCTGCGAGGGCTTGAGTGGCTTGGTCAGATAGGCGGCGAACCCTACCCTATCTACGCCCTCGCGCTGCCCCAGCGATGAAAACATGATCAGTGGGAGCGCTTTTGGATCACGCAGTTTGCGGATCTCCGCTGCCAGCGTGCCGCCATCTAGCTCCGGCATATGCATATCAAGAATCGCCAGGTCAAATGCGTCGCCGCGCCGAACCCGTTCCAGCGCATCCAGCGGCGAGGATGTATCTTCCGCGATCATGCCCCAGCCAGTAAGTTGAAGCGACAAGATGCGCCGGTTGGTCACGTTGTCGTCCACAATCAGCACGCGCCGCCCGCGCAGCGAGGGCTGCTCACCACGCAGGTGCGTGCGCGCTTTCAGAGCCGGCGCCGTTTCTGCGATCAGTGTGAAGTGAAATGTGGTGCCGTGACCTGCCCCCGCGCTCTCGACCCACATAGTGCCGCCCATCAGCTCGGCCAGCCGCTTGCTGATCGCCAGACCCAGCCCGGTGCCGCCGTACTTGCGGGTTGTCGACGCATCCACCTGGCTGAAGGACTGGAACAAGCGGCCCATTCCTTCGGGCGAGATGCCGATGCCGGTATCTTTCACTGCGAAGTGCAGCTTGTAACGCTCAGGGGCCGGGGAACGAGGGCCAACCTGGGAGCCTTCGTCCCCTGATCGTGGATCCCGTACCTCTACCGACACCACCACCTCGCCATGGTCAGTGAACTTGATGGCGTTGGAAAGTAGGTTGAGCAAAATCTGACGCAGGCGGGTGACATCACCCGTGATTGCGGATGGCACATCGGGCTGCAGCACATAAGCCAGGTCGAGCTTCTTCTCCGCTGCGCGCGTTGCCACCAGATCCAGCGCGCTCTCGAGGCAGTCGCACAGATCGAAGGGCTGTTGCTCCAGCTCAAGCTTGCCCGATTCGATCTTTGAGAAATCCAGGATATCGTTGATAATCGTCAGCAGCGCTTCGCCGCTGCTACGGATGATCTCGGTGAACTCAGACTGTTCCGCCGTCTGCTTGGTGTTCAGCAGCAGCCCGGTCATGCCGATGATCCCATTCATCGGGGTGCGAATCTCGTGGCTCATGCTGGCGAGAAATGCGCCCTTGGCCTGGCTGGCCGCCTCGGCGGCTTCCTTGGCCTCCTTGAGCGGGGAGATATCGAGCATGCCGACAAACAGCGCCGGATCACTGCCAAAGACCATGCGCTGGATAGACAGGGAAACCCACACCTGCGAGCCGTCCTTGCGCTTCAGCCGGATTTCGCGCTGGCCGACAAACCCCTGTCGTCGCAGCTCCTCTAGGACGAGCGGCCGGTCCGCCGGATCATAGTAGAAATCGGGCGATGCACGGCCAAGCAGCCCCTCGTGAGAGACCCCCAGGAGCGGCCCCACGTGCTGGTTGGCATAGAGCACCAGCTCATCCTGAATGCGTGTGATCACAATCGGGATCGGGCTCGCCTCGACGATCTGGCGCATCACCAGCTCTTGCTGGAGATTCGTCTCCAGCAGCTTATGGGCTTTTTTCTGTTCTCTAACTGCAGTATTGACATAGTAGCCGGCGAAAATAAAGAATACCGCAGGGGCAAAGCAAAGGTTCATCAGGAAGAAAAATAGCTTTGTATTTTCGGCCACGAGCTGGCCGTGGCTCACGAAGAAATCGTTAAATACGAAACTTACGATCAGATTTACGATATACAGCGAGAACCAAAAGATGGCCTGCCGGATTGAAAAAAACATCAATGCACAAACGGGGCCCAGGAATGCCCAGACTAGAACAAGTCCCGAGTCGAACGCGCCGCCAATATTCCACTGGATAAGCGTCGGGATGTAGATAATGCATATAATCTGGGCATAAATGGCGTAGTGATGATTTCTGGTAAGGTGAGAAATAACGAGAGCTGCTCCCACGATCAGGACAAAGAAACCTGGCATTATCGTAGTCAGATCCCATCCAAACACCACGTAATACATCATGGCCCAGATACAGCCAGCAAGACAACACGAGCTGGCCACCAGGAAAGCCGCAAACTTCTCTAACCGGATCTCCTCTGTATCGTCGGGGTGAAAAGCAAAGAACGTTTTCAACTGCATCATTACGGGGCTTCCTTCGACAGCAACCTAGCGACAATATCCCGATACAGACACGTCAGTGGATGATCCGGATAGTGTAGCACGAAGATACCGCTGCTTGCCAGATTCATCATCTCATCGGCGTGTGGCAGTACTGCGGCCACCTCACAGCCGAATGTCTGCTCAACACGCGACCGGACATCAGCAGTCGCGAAGGCAGAGGGTGTCTTGTTGACCACCAGCAATGTGCGTGGCACATCGAGCGACCTTGCGACCTGGATTGTCACGCCGGTGCCTTCATAGTCCTGCTGATCCGGACGCATGATGATCAGCAGGGCGTGCGAGATCGCCAACGAGAACAACGTTTCTTCGTTCAGCCCGGGGTGTGTGTCGATCAGCAGGAGATCGAGCGCCAGATCTTTGATCAGCTGACGGAAGCCGCCGGTCAGCAGGTTCACGTCATAGCCATCGCGCAGCACATTGACGATCTCGCCAGTCTGAATGCTTGAAGGGACAAGAAAGAGCCGGCCCTTCACATGATCGCCGAGCCGCTCGGAAACATCGTGGGCCGCCTCGCCAATGCTGCAGCGGCCCCACAGGTAATCGTTGAGCGAGTGTTCAATGTCGGTGCCCTTCAGCCCGAACAGCACATGAATGCCCGGCGACTGAATATCAGTGTCGATCACTGCCACGCGTCTCCCCGCTAATGCCAGGAGCGACGCGAGGTTCGCGGTGGTGTTGGATTTGCCTGTCCCGCCGCGAAAGGAATGGATCGAGATAATTTGTGCCATAACTCCTCACTCGTGCCACAAGCGAAGCGCACTGCAAGTGTGAGCTTAGTACAGCTCTGGCATCTCGACTGGCTCGGGCTCCGGCTTGCACACGTTGCACCACAACACGTCGCGGACGGCGATCGCTTTGGGCACGTTATGCTCGCCGACATAGATGGTGACGATATAAGGCAAGCGCTGCTTCATATGGTCCTTACATAAAGCACGACCGCAGAAGCGACAGACGCCGCGCGCGGGCTGTTCACAGTGGAAGCAGATCATGGCTGCTCCTCCTCCGCGCCCATGATCTTGGCAGTAAGCGCCGTCCAGATATCGAGCGGAACCGAGCGCTTGCGCCGCGATCCAAGCCGCACCGAGTAGCGCCCCTCGCCGCGGACAACTGTTTCCCGCACGAAGCCTTGGTCGACAAGCGCGCGAATGATCGCCAGCGCCGCCGCTTCGTCCTGCCCCACATGGGCAACCACCGCTGATAACCCCATCTCGTCCTCGCGCATGAGCCATTGCACCAGCCGGCGTTGCGCCTCGGGCAGCTTGAGCAGATCGGCGGCTGATAGCCCAGCCGCTTTATCACGGGCCGAAAGCTCGTCTTCCAGTCGCCCGAACACGCCTTTGCTCATATGCTATCCCTGTGGGTTGCTCAAAGGATAGGTTGGCCGTGTCGCTGCGGCCGCCTGGCAGCCGCAGCGACGCGCTGCTCATCACTAACGATTTATACGAAATTTCGACTCACGTCCCGTAGCCTGTGCGGCCTCCTCCATCATCTGCTTGAAGGCGTCCTTGTCCTCATCGCTGAGGGTGATGCCCTCGTCGCGCAGCGTGCCCTCCGGGTCAGCCTGCAGCTTCTCGGCGAAGGCGTCATCCGCCATTGCCCGCGTGGCGATCTCGCGCAGCTGGTCTTGGGTTGCCATCTGTCTTGCTCCTTAGGTTCCGGTTATCACTTTCGACTCTCGAACCAACCATGAGCGGCCTCCGGCACTATCTGACGCTCACCTCCTTTCTAAGTGGTTGTCCGCAACACGCAGATGATTCACTGCGCGGCGCAGGCGGGGCAGGCCAGCGCGCGCGACGTAGACGACGGCGCCAAGGCCCAACAGCGGGGCGGCGATCTGGAGCATGAGCAGCGGGTTCGCCAGCACCGCCTGCGCCAGCACGACACCGCTGGTCAACCAGAGCTGGACCGCGATGACGCACGTGTAGGCAATGCCAGCTAGAGCCAGCACGCCATATCCAGCTAGAATAGCGTCCAGCCGGCCGAACTGCTCGCGCCGCCAGAGCTTGCGCCAGAGATCGCTGCCCAGGTAGGCGAAGGCACGCTGGCGCAGGCGAGGCAGTTCGAGCATGTCCATCAGAATGTAGTCGCCATCGCTTTCGCTGGCCGGGACAAGATTCGAAAGAAAAAAGAATGTGTTGAGCGCCCCAAACGTCCACAGGAGCTCGTGCAGCCAGCCCGGCGGCGCCAGGGGCAGCATGAGGAGCGCGAAGCCCGCAAGCATCGCATTCGCGAAGGGGCCGGCCCAGGATACGGCGATGCGCGGCCATTTGCGGGTCATATACATATCAGTGGTGTCGACAAAGAAGGCGGGCAGCCCAAAGATGAGCATGAAGCCGGCCCGGTTGATCTCGCGCCCGAAATGTTTGCCGGTCAGCGCGTGGGCGTACTCGTGGATGACGATGCTGATGGCAGAGATGAGTATCAGCGCCAGCACGCCCCATTCGTAGCGCCCTTGCACCATCAGCAGGTCGTTGTTGCCCCTGAAAAGGTAGTAGGGAAACAGCGCCAGATCGGCCAGCAGCAGCGCAAGCCCGACGAGCAGGCCGATGCGGGTGTAAAATAGCCAGCCTACGCGGCCGTACAGCGCGCCGAAGTGCTGGTCAACGTTCCTTAGTGACACGCGCGACTTCGTAAGCACATCGCCGACGGCGCGCAGCTTGGCCGCGAGACGCCGGCCCAGCAGCCGCCCTGTGAGCGACTCGAAGACCGAGGTATGCCGCACCTGGAGAAAGCCATCGGCCTTCAGGAGCCCGACCAGGCGGGTGACGTGGTCCGGGGCGTAGCGCTTGTGCGCCACAAACAGTTCGATCACCAGCTCCTTGACCGTGCGCGTTCCGTCCATCATGTTCCACAAAAAAACGTCCGGCTCGGTGAGGTGGAGGTACACGTTGGTGCGCCGATTCTTGAGCATGTAGCGCTTGGCGCCCGGCCCACCGCCTACCTCGGCCAACTCGAAGTCGTCCATCCGTCGCGGCCGAAGCATCGCCGGGTTTGTGCGCTCCTCGACCATCGTCCACAGGCTGGGCGACTCGGGCGTGGCCTCTGGTTCGGCTTCGCGGGCCGCCAGCCGGCTCCACATCGTGTTGGTAACTGGTTCGTCTTTCATACGTCGCTCTTCTACGCCGCCTGCTCAACGTCCTGCCGCGCGTACGGGCACAGCTCGTCGGGCGCGAAATACGCGATTCGCGCGACCTCGGTAAACTCCTGGTGGCTGACGAAGCCCCGAGCAAGGACGGCCCGATCAAAGGCCGCTTCAGCGCCCCAGCGCGCAGCGGCCCACTGTTCTAGCCGCTCGGATGAAGCGACCATGACGAAATGAGGGGCGCGCTTCGCCAGCTCGGAATACCACTGGATCATCGGGCCAGCCCATTCCAGCACCCTGCGAAACATGCGGCACAGCTTGCTCTCACGCATTAGTGGCCCTTCCCACGGGATACCTGGCCGCGCTGTGGGCACGAACAAGACATATTCCTCGCTCGTTCCAACGCGTCTCGCTACGTCACTGACGATCTGGCGGTACAGCGCGGCGCGAGCCACGTTTGCCCGATTGGATGACTGGTACACCGTCAGGAGTTGCGCTTCCAGATTGCGCTCACGCAGGCAGTCGTGAAGCTCATGCGGCAACATACAACGGTCGTGAAGCCAGGCTGCATACGTTTCATCGGACACGAGACCACGCCGCTCACGGAAGCGCGCGACCAGGGGCTTGTGGTCCTGGTAGGCCAGACCGCGATGCAGCGCTTCATCGACCGCGAGGCAGCGCAGCGCCACGCGCCGGAACAGCCGCGGGAACGCGGGCGACAGCAGCTTCTGGAACGACAGAACCTGTGCGTCGGGAGTATACCTCCCGCCCACGCTGTGCCCAATGTATTCGCGCTGGTAGTCGTGGAAAAAGGTGCTGCGGCTGACGCGCACGCGCGGAAGCTCGGGCCACTGCTGGCAACCCCGCAAGCGCTCGGCGACAACGCGCACCAGCGCGAGCGCGTCGGCTCGCTTCAGATCCTCCGCCTCCTCGCGCAAGAAGCTGCACAGTGCCGCGATCTCATCCTGCGCCTTGGCATCGGGTTGCACGGTATCGAGAAGCGCCCGGTAATGACGTTCGGTGAAGGGCAGCCGTTTCGCGTGCGCAATGATCGTCACAGCCGTGCGGGCCGAGATCAGCTTACGCGCCCTCGCCCGGCGCACGTTATGCCGGATGTTGACCAGCGGCTCGCTCAGTGGACGAAAGCCAGATTGTGCATCTGCGTGCACCATGGCCACTTCGTCGTCTCCGTCGATCAGCTCTTGTTTGTACAGGCGGTAAATCTCGCCGACTCCCTCCATGCCGAACACGTCGAGCTCAGCGGCTCGCAGCGCGCCCATGCTAGAGGCTCCGAGCACGCGGGCGCCGCACTCCATGGCATACATGATCTCTTTGTGGAGCACAGCCGGCATCTGAAAGAAGTAACCGTCGATGATCCCGATCACGTCGGGCAGGCGCTCGAGCAGCCGCAGGAGGTCGCCCTGCTGGACTGGCGGCAGCAGCTCGACCTCGGCGTCGGCCCCCGCCATTGCGGCGCGAATCTCCTCCGTCGGCAGCGAGGGGCCGACGAAGAAGCAGACGCGCGGTCGGGTATTCTGCGTGAGCGTCACAGCTCCTCCTTGTCGAAGTGAAGACCGGGAGCCACGACGTGAACTACGGGCAGGCCGAACTCTGGGCGCTGCAGATCGACTGCCATCGGCGCCATACCGGTGGTCGTGCGGATGCGCGAGACAATCTCGCGCAGTGTCGCGCCCATCGTCATAGCGGGCAGGGTTGGAGCGGCGCGGAAGCTGCGGCGTGCCTCGCTCGGCAAGGGCTGTCGATCCAGTGGCGGCTTATCGTAGCTGGGGCGCTCGATGTCGTCACGGCTGGCCGCGATCATCGTCAGCCGCGACTGCGCGGCCTCGGTGAGCGCGCGGAGCAGAGCCGTGGCTCTGCTAGGGTTGCAGCCCGCACCACCATATCGCGTCGGCGCATCGGGGTGCTCCAGCGTAGCCTCGAAACACGGCAGCCCGGTTGGGCCGCTCATATCGAGAATGAGCGTCTGCATACCCGCCCGTTCAAAGCGTTGGAGCAGCCCCCGCGCCAGCGCCGACGTTACGGTCTCGTGGCGTACAAGGCGCTCGGGGTCGAAGCGGTTGCCACTGCGCCGCCACAGGCAATCGCGCTCGATCACCTCGCACAGCCCGTGGATCAGCGCCTCCACCACTGTATTGCCGCTGGCGAGCCCGTTGGACGAGGGCAGAAACACTGATGGCGCGAGCCGTTGCCCGATACTGTAGTCGAGATCGCAGAGCTGTTTGGGAACCCATGTTGAGTCGCCAGTCCACAGATCGGTGGCGGCAACCCATTCCACAGTGATATCGTCGCGGGGCGCGTCCGAGGCACTATTGCCGCACCAGAAGCGATCGTAGGCGCGCTCCCAGGTCGTGTTCCCGCCCGGCAGACGCACGAGCGACAATGTGTATGGGTCGTAGGCGAGCCGTCCGCGCATCTCCGCCACCGTCGCGTGGATGGTCGGCTGGCAGATCTCCTCGCCGTGAAAGCTTTCCAGCGCCTCCATCAGCGCCGAGACCTGCGCCTGCTCTCGTGTGAGACCCTTGCCCTGCGACACCGACAGGTTGCGCGAGTTCGGCTGGATCGCCTGGTACACCGGCATTCCGATCCAGTCGAGGTTGGTCACGTCGGCCAGGCGGGTGATCCCGGCAGGATGGAGGAGCGGCTTGATTCGGCGCAATGTTTCGGACGGCGGGACGCTGCGCCGGGTGCCGTAGTCATAAATGGCCTCAGCGCTTTCGGCTGTAATCTGCTGCCAAAGGGTGCTCATCGCTCAACCTTGAGGTCGTATCGTTCGGGATTCCCTGGCTTGATTTTGAGGTGCAGTCGCTCTCTCGTCACCGGCTAGCGTGGAGCTACCAGTGAGCGGCGACCGTTGTCGGGTGCTGAAAGGAAAAGTATAACGGTGGGGCGTGACATCGCCGTGACCTGAGCGTGACATGAGGCGTTACTCGTAGTAGAATGAGGCCAGCATACGGACGGCAAAGCCGGACGTACGGCCCTCCGCCCTTGTCTTTTGCCGTTCGTCTATCCTCCTCAGATCTGCGCGAGAACCAGGCAGCATGGCTTTCTCAATCGTGTTGCTCGGGTCGTTCCAGCTGCGTTCTGGCGATCTCCCTATCCCCCTTGCACTCGCTCCCGCGCGCTCACTCCTGACGTATCTCGCCGTCGAGGCTGATCGACCGCACCGGCGCGAGCTCCTGGCGACCTTGCTCTGGCCTGGCCACCCGCAGGCGACGGCTTACTCAAACCTGCGCCAGACCCTGGCCCGCATCCGCAAGGCCTTGCCCAATCCGTCCGACCTCGACGTTATTCTGGCAATCACGCCGCAGACGATCCAGTTGGGCTCCGCCGACGTCGACGTCGACGTGCTACGTTTCTCAGCGCTGCTCGCTGAGAGCGACGCCCACCCCCACACGGATCGTGCCTCGTGTGCAGCGTGCCGCGCGCGACTGGCTCAGGCCGAGGCGCTGTATGGGGGCGAGTTGTTTCACGGGCATTTCGCGAGGGAGGGCCAGCCGTTTGAGGATTGGCTGTCGCTCAAACGCGAGACGCTTCGACAGCAGACGCTGGAGGCGCTTCAAACGTTGACCCGCAGCCATGAGGGCATCGGCGACTACGAGCAAATGCGCCACTACGCGGCCCACCAGTTGGCGTTGGAGCCCTGGTCCGAGCAGGCACACCGCGACCTCATGCGCGCGCTGGCGCTGACCGGGAATCGCCCAGCCGCGCTTGTACAGTACGAAACGTGCCGCCGCGTGTTGAAGCGGGAGCTGGGTCTCGAACCAGACGCCGAGACCGAGGCGCTCTACGCGCATATCCGGGTTGGCACACTTGCGAAGCCACAGGCCAGCCTCCCCTTCCCGGCACACAACCTGCCCGCCCAACTGACTAGCTTCATCGGACGGGACGCGGAGGTCATCGCTCTGCGGCAGGCGTTGACGACCACGCGGCTGCTCACGCTTACAGGCGCGGGCGGCAGCGGCAAGACGAGGCTGGCGCTGGCTGTGGCCCACGCGATCGCCGATGCTTATCATGACGGCGTGTGGCTGATCGAACTGGCGCCGTTGACCAACCCGGCCCTGCTTGAACAGGTGGTGGCGACGGCGTTGGGGCTGCACGTGCGGGCCGGCCAATTGCTCCGCGAGCATCTCTTGCAGGAGCTACGCCCCAGGCAGCTCGTTCTGGTGCTGGATAATTGCGAGCATCTGCTTCCAGCGTGCCGTAAGCTCATCCAAGCGCTGCTCCAAGGCTGCCCGTCCGTAACCATACTGGTCACCAGCCGCGCGCTGCTCCAGGTTGACGGCGAACAGGTCTGGCCGGTGGCCCCGCTCGCCACGCCCGGCGCTGAGCTTACCAGGACCGATCAGCTCCTTCGCTACGATAGCGTTCGGCTCTTCGTAGAGCGCGCGAGCTCGGCCAACAGCGCCTTCGCCCTTTCCGAGCACAACGGGGCGGCTGTGGCGGAGATCTGTCGTCGGCTGGACGGCATCCCCCTGGCCCTTGAGCTGGCAGCCGCGCGCCTCAGACATATGACCGCGGACATGATCGCTGTGCGCCTAGTCGATCGTTTCAACCTGCTCACAACCGGTAGCCTCACCGCGATGCCGCGCCACCAGACGTTGCGCGCAATGATCGACTGGAGCTACGCGCTGGTGAGCGAGCCCGCGCGTGTCCTGTTCCGGCGGCTGGCCGTATTCACAGGAGGGTGGACGCTTGAGGCCGCCGAGCAGGTCGTGGGTGAGATCGAGGACGCCGCTGGAGAATGCACAGCCACGGTCGACCTGCTGGCAAGCCTGATCGACCAGTCGCTGGTCGTTGTGGAAGCCCGCAACGACGCGCCACCCTACCGGATGCTCGAAACAGTTGGCGACTACGCCCGCGAGAAGTTGCTGGCCAGCGGGGAGGCCGAGCTACTGCGCGATCGCCACCTGATGTACTTCCTGTGGTTGGCCGAACAGGAGCAGCCACATCTCTACTCAGCGACGCAGAGCGCCTACCTTGACCGGCTGGCGACCGAGCACGACAACCTGCGCGTCGCATTCGATCGGGCGCTAGACCAGTCAGATGCGTCGGCTGTGATGCGCCTGGCGGCGGCGCTATGGGGGTTCTGGTACACGCGCGGCTTCTATGAGGAGGGGCGGCGGCGAACACTGGCGGCGCTGGCGCTGCCAGAAGCGTCAGCGCCGACGCATCTCCGTGCTCACGTCCTGAACGCGGCGGGCGCGCTGCTGTGGGCGAGCCGCGATGCCGCCGCTGCGCGCCCGCTCCTTGACGAGGCGCTCACGATTGGGCGCGCCTGTGGCGACGCGTGGAACATCGGCTGGGCCCTGCTGCACAAGGGCATGATCTCCTACCAGGAGGGAGACCACGGGGCGGCGCGCCCGCTGCTGGAGGCGGGGCTGGCGAGCTGCCACGCTGCGGGCGCGGCGGGGCGGCGGGGCGTAGGTTGGGGGCTGATGTTTCTGGGCGATCTATCCCTGCAAGCCGGCGATCTGGCGCAGGCGCAGGCGCGCTTTGAGGAAAGCGTTACGCGGCTGCGCGAGTTGGGCGACCACGCGCTGCTGGCGTATCCGTTACGCCGGCTCGCATACCTGGCTATGGAGCGGGGCGACTACCGAACTGCTGCGGAGCTCTGTACGGAAAGCCTGCGGCACAATCTGGCGATCGATGACCGGCTTGCCGTGGGGGCCTGCCTCGCGGTACTCGCGGCGATTTTCGAGGAGGAGGCAGCGCGCGCAAATGTGCTTCGACGGACTGCTCACCTGCGACGGTCGGCCCAGTGTTGTGGCGCGGCCCTCGCCTGGGCGGAAGTGCTGGGTGCGTCGCTCTGGCCGGCGGACGCCACCGTGCTCGACGAGGTCCGCGCAAGGCTCGCCCGGCAGCTCGGCGTGGCGACGCTCGCCGAGGCGGAGGCCGAGGGCCGCGAGATGACGGTGGAGCGACTGCTCGCGCCCGTCGCGGAAGAACCGCCTCCCACACATCAGGAGCTACCACCGCATCCGTGATCCGGTAGAGTGGGTGTAGTCCAGGCTGCGGGTGCGCGATGGCTGGCCGCCTATGAATCACGGCGGGCGAGGCGTATGCGCGCCTCGCCCGTTCTCCTTCGACGATGGTTGTGCGCTAGTTGAATTGGAACAGCGCCGTCCGCTCCTGACCCGCGCCTTCGCCTACGTCGAGTTTCAGGGTTTTGCACGTTCCGGCGTAGCTCGTGGGCGCCTTCCAATTGAACTGGTAGTAGCCGTTCCCCAGGTTCTGAAGGCCTGATTCACCAGCGGCATACTGCTCAATCGCATCGCTTCCCGCGCCGGTCGAGCAACCCAAGCTTGACACGCTCACGGTGACACGGGAGAGGGCCGTTACCGGCCCCCCCGTGACCATCACCGTCCTCGTCGCTTCCGCTGCTTGGACCACGTCAGCTATTGGAAGTTGAAGTTGGCGTGTTGAGTTGTGCCATTGTTGAACTGCATGATCACCTGGCGGCAGGTGCCGGCCCAGGACTTCTCGGTCTTCCAGACGTAGGTGTAGGTGCGGGTACTGGCGTCGTAGGACAGACTGCTCCCGCTCACGCTGAGCGTCACCTCGACACTGTCGCTCGAAGCCGAAGGGTTGCAGTTCATCTGCTGCGACTTTGGAAAGCCCGCCGCAAAGATATTCAGACCAAAGTCACCGCCCAGACTGAACTTAATTGGCACCGCGCGCCCCGCTTTCATTTGGTTGAATATCGGCGCGTCGTCAACTGGCGCGAAGAAACCGCGGAATTGATACACCGGCCCGCTCGTCGGCGTATTCGTTGGTGTGTTGGTCGGTGGCACTGGTGTGTTGGTCGGTGGCACTGGCGTGTTGGTTGGGGTCGGTAGCGGCGTGTTGGTTGGCGTTGGTAGCGGCGTGTTGGTTGGTGGCACTGGCGTATTGGTTGGCGTATTGGCCGGCGTACTCGGGGTGTAGAGCGCCACTGTGTGCTCTGCACCCGCGGCAATGGCGGTCACGCCGCTCAGCCCCGAAGGCACATTCGTCTGGCCGTAGTCGTTGCGGCCCCAGGCCACCACGGTGCCATCGTTCTTCAGCGCCACCGTGTGGTTCAAACCCCCGGCGATGGCGGTAACGCCGGTCAGGCCAGCGGGCACATTCGCCTGGCCGTAGTCGTTGCGGCCCCAGGCGACCACGGTGCCGTTGTCCTGAGACCCGAAAACTGGCCAAGTCGGTATGTTAGGATCCTCCCAGCAGGAGGAGCCAATGAAACCCAGCCAGCACACGACCGAGCAGATTATCAAGATCCTCGAGCAGGCCGAGAA
>Ga0164290_1001839_pt1 | contig 22252 bp, 22 predicted proteins | sample Micstemetagenome_FD_108782 | JGI IMG/M metagenome (GOLD analysis project Ga0164290, IMG submission 108782) | Contaminated culture microbial community from soil near Moab, Utah, USA - Microcoleus steenstrupii SON62 (Illumina Assembly) | ecosystem: Environmental > Terrestrial > Soil > Soil crust...
CGATCCGTGGCTCGGCTGGATCGGGCTGATGCAGTACACCGATCCGCCGCTCCCCGACGCCGGCCCCTATCCGAAGCGCCTGGGCGCGGGCGGCCACGTGCTCGTCACCAACACCGACGACGCCGAGAAGCGCTGCGCGATGGCCAAGTCGGTGCCAGGCGTGCACTTCACCGCCGACGCGCGGCTCCAAGAGTACCCGGGCCGCAACGGCGGACCGACGATCCGCGTGATGGGCTGCAACTTCTTCGACCCCGACGGCACCTTCATCGAGCTGAACCAGATCCTCGACTGAGGACGCGGGTCGAGGTCTTGCCGGTCTTCAGCGGTCCGCGCGCTCTCGGGCTTCGCGCTCGGCTTTCTTGCGCGCCTTGCGCTCGCGCTCCTGCTGCTTCCGGAGCTCGCGGCCGGCCTTGAGATCGGCTTCTTCCTGGCTCTCGGTCATCAGGTCGACCGCGCCGCCGGCGGCCTTGACGGGCAGGGTCGCGACGTCGATGGCCGTCTCGGCGACCGAGGCGACGACGCAGCCGGACAGCGAGAACAACGCCGCGACCGGCAACAGGACACGCATGGAAGCCCCCTTCAAACCCCTGACCGAAGCGCGCATGCTGCGGCTTCGTGGCTGAATGATGGCTGACCGGGAGGGGCGATGACCGAACGCCACATCACCGTCGACGCGGTCCGGGGCTTCGCGGTGCTCGGCATCCTGCTCATGAACATCGTCGGCATGGGGCTGCCGAGCTACGCCTACGTCGATCCCTCCCACTACGGCGGCGACTCGGGCGCGAACCTCGCCGCCTGGGCGCTCGCCTTCGTCCTCGTCGACGGCAAGATGCGGGCGCTGTTCACGCTGCTGTTCGGCGCGAGCCTGCTGCTCGTCGCCGACCGTGCCGGCGACGGCTCCCTCGCGGCGGCGCGGACGCACTACGGGCGCATGGCCTGGCTGCTCGTCTTCGGCATGGTCCACGCCTGGTTCGTCTGGTTCGGCGACATCCTCGTGAGCTACGCGGTGGCCGGCAGCCTCGCCTTTCTCTTCCGGCACCAGCCCCCGCGCCGGCTGATCGGCGCGGGCCTCGTCCTCCTCGGCCTGCTGGTGGCCTGGGGATTGATGGGTCATTTCCAGCTCTCGCAGCTGCGCGAAGCGGCGGGCGCGCCGGGGGCCTCGCCCGCCGCGACGGAGGCCTGGCGGAAGGCGCTCGCCGGGATGGCCCCGCCGTTCGCCTCGCCGCAGGCCGAGATCGCGGGCTACCTCGGCGGGTTCGCCGACGCGTTCCGCACGCGCGCGCCGATGGTCGCCTTCTTCCAGACCTTCCTGCTGCCCACCGTCTTCCTGTGGGAGGCGCTCGCCTTCATGCTCGTCGGCATGTGGCTGTTCCGCCTCGGCTTCTTCACCGGCGACTGGCCGACGCGCGTCTACGCGCGGACGGCGGCGGTGCTGATCCCCGTCGGCATCGTCTTCGGCGCGCAGATCGCGGGCCGGCTGTGGATGGGGGGCTGGGACCCGGTGACGACGCTCGCCACCGACGCACTCGGAGTCCCGATCCACCTCGGCATGGGCCTCGGCTACGCGGCCGCGGTGATCGCGGTGGTGAAGGGCGGCGTTCGGCTCGAGCGGCTGACGGCCGCGGGCCGGGTGGCCCTCACCAACTATCTCGGCGCCTCGCTCTTCGCGACGACGCTGTTCTACGGCTACGGCTTCGGGCTGTTCGGCCGCCTCGAGCGGTGGGAACTCTACCTCGTCGTCCTCGCCGTCTGGGCGGTGCAGCTCGGGGTGAGCAAGCCGTGGCTCGACCGCTTCCGCTACGGCCCCTTCGAATGGGCGTGGCGCTCGCTCGCGCGATGGGAACGGCAACCGTTCAGGCGAGGTCCGACGCTCGCGCCGGCCGGTCGGCTCAGACCATGAAGCTCTCGCCGCAGCCGCAGGTGCCCTTGGCGTTGGGATTCTCGAACACGAAGCCGGCGGTGAAGTCGTCCTCGCGCCAGTCCATGCGGCTGCCGATGAGGTAGAGGAGCGAGCCGCCGTCCACGAACAGCGTGCCGCCCGGCGTCTCGATCCGCTCGTCGCCCGGCTTCGCCTGCGCGACGTAGTCGAGGCTGTAGGCGAGGCCAGAGCAGCCCTTGCGCGGCGTCGACAGCCGCACGCCGACCGTCCCCTCCGGCGCGCGCGACATGAGGCTGCGGATGCGCTCGACCGCCCCTTCGGTCAGGGTGATCGGTGCCGGACGTTCACGAACGGTCGTCGCCATCGCTCTTCCTTCCTCGGTCCAAGTACCACTTGGACCGAACGCCTAAAGCATTCCCAGCTCGAGCTTCGCCTCGTCGGACATCTTCTGAGGGTCCCAAGGCGGATCCCAGACGAGGTTGACCTCGGCCGAGCCGACGCCGGGCACCGCGCCGACGCGCATCTCGACCTCGCCGGGCATCGATTCGGCGACCGGGCAGTGCGGCGTCGTCAGCGTCATGGTGACGACGGCGTGACCCTCGTCGATCTCGACGCCGTAGATGAGGCCCAGGTCGTAGATGTTGACCGGGATCTCGGGGTCGAAGATCTCGCGCAGCGCCGCGATGACGCTCTCGTAGAGATCGCCGCCGGGCTCGCCGTCCGGCGCGGCGCTCGCCGGCTTGCGCAGGAAGCCGTCCAGATAGTCCGGCGTCCGCCCCACGGCGGGCGCCTTCGGCACCGGCGGCGCCTCGTCGACGATCTCGACGTCGAACTTGCGCGGTTCCTCGTTCATCCGAAGATCCCCATCACCCAAAAATCCGACTCACTCGCGCGATCCCGTCGGCCAGCCGCCCGACGTCCGCGTCCACGTTGTAGATCCCGAAGCTCGCCCGCGCGGTGGCGGGCACGCCCAGCTTCGCCATCAGCGGCTGCGCGCAGTGGTGGCCGGCGCGGATCGCGATCCCCGCCTCGTCCAATATGGTGCCGATGTCGTGCGGATGCACCCCGTCCATCGCGAAGGAGAGGATCCCCGCCGACTCGTCGGGCCCGAACAGCCGCACCGAGTTGAACGAGCGCAGCGCCTCGCGCGCCGCGCGCGCCAGCGCGTCCTCGTGCGCAGCGATCGCGCCGAGCCCGATCGAGTCGACGTAGTCGATCGCCGCCGCGAGCCCGAGCGCGCCGACGATGTGCGGCGTCCCGGCCTCGAAGCGCGCGGGCGGCGGGGCGTAGGTCGAACGCTCGAACGTCACCGTCTCGATCATCGCGCCGCCGCCCTGCCACGGCGGCATGTCCGCGAGGATGTCGCCGCGCGCCCACAGCACGCCGACGCCGGTCGGTCCGTAGAGCTTGTGGCCCGAGAAGACGTAGAAGTCGCAGCCGAGCGCCGCGACGTCGACCGTGAGCCGCGGGGCGGCCTGGCAGCCGTCGACGAGCAGCTTGGCGCCGACGCCATGCGCGGCGCGCGCGACGCGCGCGACGTCGGCGATCGACCCCAGCACGTTCGAGACGTGCGCGATCGACACGAGCTTCGTCTCGGGGCGCAGCATCGCCTCGAGCGCGTCGAGATCGATGCGGTGGTCCGGCGTGAGCGGCGCCACGTCGATCTCGACGCCGACGCGGTCGCGCAGCAACTGCCACGGCACGATGTTCGAATGGTGCTCGAGCTCGGAGATCAGGATGCGGTCGCCGGCCTTCAGCCGCCGGCCCCAGCTTTGGGCCACGAGGTTGATCGCCTCGGTGGCGCCGCGCACGAACACGATCTCGGACGCGCTCCCCGCGCCGACGAAGCGCGCCACCCGCTCGCGCGCCGCCTCGTAGGCTTCGGTCATCGACGCCGAGCGCGCGTAGACGCCGCGGTGGACGGTGGCGTAGTCCCGTCCGTAGGCGCGCGCGATCGCGTCGATCACCGCCTTCGGTTTCTGCGCGGTCGCGGCTGAGTCGAGGTAGGTCCAGCCCTCGATCGCCGGGAAGTCGGCGCGTCGGTCGAAGGTGACCGGGGGGATCGGCGCGGGCGCGTTCACGCCGGCCCCCGCAGCCAAGCGACCGCGTCGGCGGTCACCGCCTCGCGCACCGCTTCCTCGCCGATCGTCCCGAGCGCGTCGGCCAGGAACGACTCGGTTAGGAGCGCGCGCGCCTCGACCGGCGGCACGCCGCGGCTCGCGAGGTAGAAGAGCGCGTCGCGCGACAGCTCGCCGACGGTGGCGCCGTGCGCGCACTTGACGTCGTCGGCGTAGATCTCGAGCTCGGGCTTGGCGTTCGCGGTCGCGGTGCGCCGGAGGAGCAGCGCCTTGACCGACTGCTCGGCATCGGTCTTCTGCGCGGCGCGCGCCACCTCGATCTTGCCCGAGAAGGACAGGGTCGCGCGCTCGTCGGCGACCGACCGCCAGGTCTGGCGGCTCGAACCGCCCTCGGCGGCATGCTCGACGCGGTTGACGACGTCGTACACCTGCGCGACCCGACCGAGCATGACGCCGTCGACGCTCGCGAAGGCGCCGGCCCCGTGCAGCCGCGCGTGGCTTTCGATCCGGACGCTCTCGGCGTGCGCGAGCAGCGCCGTGCCCATGTAGCTCGCGCCCCCGCCGACCTCGGCGCGCGTCACTTCGGTGTGGACGCCGCCGTCGCCGACGCGCCGGACGGTGCGCATCAGCCGCGCGCCGCGGGCGAGGTCGATGCCGACCGCGACGTTGGTCCAGCTCGCCGGCGCGCCGACGTAGGTCTCGACGACCGACGCCTGCGCGTCCTCGCCGAGCTCGATGCGGTGGCGCAGGTGCGCCGCGCCGCCGGTCGCGACGTGGACGATCTGGACCGGCCCGCTCGTCGCGTGCCCGGCGCCGAGCCGCAGCGTCGCGCCCGCCGCTCCCCGCGCCAGCCGGGCGAGCGGGTGCGCGTCGTCGTCGGCGGTCGGCTCGACGGTCACGTGCTGCGGGTCGCTGGCCGGCGCCACGTAGGACCCGTCGACGAAGACGAGCACCGGACCCGCCGCGCCCTCGATCAGCCAGCGGCGGTGGTCGGGCGCGGCGTCGTTGGCGCGGGCGGTCAGCGCGGCGTGGATCGCCGACAGGTCGGTCCAGCGCCAGTCCTCGTGGCGCCTGCCCGGCAGGCCGAGGTCTTCGAGTCGAAGGGGACGGCTCACGCGGCGATCGCCCCGTAGCCCTCGCGCTCGAGCTCGTGCGCGAGCTCGGGGCCGCCCGAGCGCACGATGCGGCCGCCGACGAGCACGTGGACGAAATCGGGCACGACGTAGTCGAGCAGGCGCTGGTAGTGGGTGATGAGGAGGACGCTCCGCGCCGGCGAGCGCATGCGGTTGATCCCGTCCGAGACGACGCGCAGCGCGTCGATGTCGAGGCCGGAGTCGGTCTCGTCGAGCACGGCGAGGCGCGGCTCCATCGCCGCCATCTGCACCATCTCGTTGCGCTTCTTCTCGCCGCCCGAGAAGCCGACGTTCACCGGCCGCTTGAGCATGTCCATGCTCAGCCCGAGCGCTTCGGCGTGGCCCTTGATCAGCCGCATGAACTCGGCGCCCGACAGCTCGGTCTCGCCGCGCAGCTTGCGCTGCGCGTTCAGGGCGGTGCGCAGGAAGTTGAGGTTCGACACGCCCGGAATCTCGACCGGGTACTGGAAGCCGAGGAACAGCCCGGCGGCGGCGCGCTCGTGCGCCTCCATCCCGAACAGGTCGCGGCCGTCGAAGCTCGCGGTGCCGCCGGTCACCTCGTAGCCTTCGCGGCCGGCGAGGACGTAGCCGAGCGTCGACTTGCCTGCGCCGTTCGGTCCCATGATCGCGTGCACCTCGCCCGGGCCGATCGCGAGGCTCAGGCCCTTGAGGATCGGCTTGCCGTCGACCTCGGCCTGGAGGTTGGAGAGCGTGAGCATCATTCGGCCTTCGCGTTGGGAGAGGTTCGGGTGATGTAGGCCGCGACCCCGGCGGAGCGCAGCTCGGGCTCGATCGTCTGGATCGACGCCTCGGCGACGGCGCGGAGCTGGTCCGGCGTGTAGTTGGGGTGGCCGAGCTCGTGGAAGGCCATGATTTTCTCCCCGAGCGCGTCGCGCGCCGGGCGGCAGTCGCGCACCGCGCCGCCCACGATCGTGCCGGGCACGCCGCCCGCCGGCGCGGCGAGCGCGCGATCCTCGATGCACGCGGCGTAGGCCTGCGTCGCGGCGTCCACCGCCTTGCGCGCCTCGGGCCCGGCGACCGGCGCGCGCGGCGGCGCCTCGCCGCAGGCCGAGGCCGCCGCGAAGACCGCGAGCAGAGCGGCGCGCCTCATCCGACCGACCCCTCGAGGCTGATGCCGAGCAGCTTCTGCGCCTCGACCGCGAACTCCATCGGGAGCTGCTGCAGCACCTCGCGGCAGAAGCCGTTGACGATGAGCGCCACCGCCTCCTCTTCGTTCAGCCCCCGGCTCATCGCGTAGAAGAGCTGGTCCTCGCTGATCTTCGAGGTGGTGGCCTCGTGCTCGATCTGCGCCGACGGATTCTTCACCTCGATGTAGGGCACGGTGTGCGCGCCGCAGTCGGACGACAGAAGCAGCGAGTCGCACTGGGTGAAGTTGCGCACGTTCTCGGCCGTAGGACCGACGCGCACCAGCCCGCGGTAGGTGTTGTTCGAGCGCCCCGCCGAAATGCCCTTCGAGATGATCGTCGATCGGCTGTTCCGGCCGAGGTGGATCATCTTGGTGCCGGTGTCGGCCTGCTGCCGGTTGTTCGTGACCGCGACCGAGTAGAACTCGCCGACCGACTCCTCGCCCGACAGCACGCAGGACGGGTATTTCCACGTGATGGCGGAGCCGGTCTCGACCTGCGTCCAGCTCACCTTCGACCGCTTGCCCGCGCACAGCGCGCGCTTGGTGACGAAGTTGTAGATGCCGCCCTTGCCCTCGGCGTCGCCGGGGTACCAGTTCTGCACGGTCGAATATTTGATCTCGGCGTCGTCGTGCGCGACCAGCTCGACCACCGCGGCGTGGAGCTGGTTCTCGTCGCGCTGCGGCGCGGTGCAGCCCTCGAGGTAGCTGACGTAGGAGCCTTCGTCGGCCACGATCAGCGTGCGCTCGAACTGGCCGGTGTTGGCCGCGTTGATGCGGAAATAGGTCGACAGCTCCATCGGGCAGCGCACGCCCTTGGGCACGTAGACGAAGGTGCCGTCGGAGAAGACCGCCGAGTTCAGGCAGGCGAAATAGTTGTCGCGCGGCGGCACGACCATGCCGAGGTACTTCCGCACGAGCTCGGGGTGCTCGCGGATCGCCTCGGAGATGGAGAGGAAGATGACCCCTGCCTTCTTGAGTTCGTCGCGGAAGGTGGTCGCGACCGACACGCTGTCGAACACCGCGTCGACCGCCACCTTCCGCGCGCCCTCGACGCCGGCGAGCACCTTCTGCTCCTCAATCGGGATGCCGAGCTTCTCGTAGGTGCGGCGGATCTCGGGGGCGAGCTCGTCGAGCGACTTAAGCGTCGGCTTCTTCTTGGGCGCCGCGTAGTAATAGGCGTCCTGATAATCGATCGGCGCGATCTCGAGCTTGGCCCAGTCGGGGCCTTCCATCTTCTGCCACTGGCGGAACGCCTTGAGGCGCCAGTCGAGCATCCACTCGGGCTCGCCCTTCTTGGCGGAGATGAAGCGCACCACATCCTCGTTCAGGCCTTTGGGCGCGAACTCGGATTCGATGTCGGACGTGAAGCCCCACTTGTAGCTGCCGGTCGCTTCGTCGACGGCGGCCAGCGCCTCTTGATTGCGTGCCATCGGCTACGCCTCCTCGAACTCATGAACCTTCGCCCCGGCCAACTCGGCGAGCGTCACCGCGCGGAGCGCGTCGCGCACGGTGCGCGACACGATCGACAGGTGCGGCTTCGCCGCGCAGGCGCCCTCGATCGCGCATTCGGACGCCGCGTGCTGCGCGCACGACGTCAGCGCGATCGGCCCGTCGATCGCCTCGACCACGTCGGCGAGCGTGATCTCCGATGCCGGCCGCGCCAGCCGGAAGCCGCCGCCGACGCCGCGCGTCGAGGTCAGCAGCCCGGCCTTGGCGAGGCCGCCCATCAGCTTCGCCACCGTCGGCACCGGCAGGCCGGTCGACGCCGCGACGCCGCCCGCGGACAGGCGCGGGTCGTCGGCGCGGGCGGCCGCGGCCATCACCACGACGGCGTAGTCGGCAAGGTTGGTTAGGCGGATCATGCGCACCTAATTCGGAGCGAATTGGTGCGGTTTAAATAGGGTCGCGGACGCTCAAGTCAACTGTAGAGCGCGAGCTTCGGCAGGGTCGGGAGCCGGCGGCGACCGTCGATGGTGAGCCGCATCACCGGCGCGCTCTCGATCGCGAAGCGGTGCGGGGTCATGCCGACGAACTGCTTGAACTCGCGGATGAAGTGCGGCTGGTCATAGAAGGCGTCGCCGGCGGCGTCCATCCATGTCCTGGCTTCCCCCGTCCCGATGCGCACCGCCGCCTGGAGCGTGCGGTACTTGCGCGCGAGGAGCTTCGGCGAGGCGCCGTAGACGCGCTTGGCGAGCCGTTCGACCTGCCGCGCCGACAGGCCGGTCGTCGCGACGAGCGCGTCGACCCGCGGCGACCGGCTCGCGGTCAGCCAGTCGTCGGCGGCGCGCGCGAACCAGCGCGGCGCGGCGCGGCCGCGCTCGAGGAGCGCGAGGAACAGGGCGTCGAGCGCGGCGACCATGGCGTCCGGGCCGCGGGCGCCCTGGAGCCGGTCGAACGCCCGCGTCGCCGCAGCGCCCACCACCGCGTCGAGCGCGACCGCCCGATCGGCGAGCTCGTCGGCGCCGCAGCCGATGAGCGCCGCCCATCCGAGCGGCATCAGCCCGGCCCCGACGACGGCGAGCGGGCCGCGCCCCTCGAACGCCATGGGCCCCGACGTCGGCCCGGTGAGCAGCGCGGGCGGGCAGTCGACCGTCCCGCCCGCGGCGAAGCGCGCCGCGACGCGCCCGCGCAGGACGAAGCGCACCTGCGCGAGCTCGGCGCGCATGAGGTCGTCGACGCGCGCCGCCTCGGCCTCGAACAGGTAGTAGGAGGAGACGAGCCCGCGGAGCGGCTCGGCCGGCGCGAAATAGCGTAGCGACACCATCGGACGCGCCTGCCCTTCCCGGCCCGACCTTCCGGCGGTCATTATGACGCGGCGGCGGCCGGAAAGAAATACGCCCGGCCGGGCGCGACGCCCGGCCGGGCGAAGTGAAAGGTCTCGATCCGCCGCGGACGGCGGGACGATCCCCTCGGGTCGCGGCATCGTCTGTAGGCGAGTCGCCTCTCGCGATATTGTACAAAAGCGACGCGTCGCCGCGGCTTGCCGGGGCGGCCCCGGCCTTGCCATATGCGGCGCATGTCGCTCGCCTACGCGCTCGCTCGTCCGCTGCTGTTTCGGCTCGACCCGGAACGGGCGCACGGCCTGACCATTGCCGCGATCAAGACCGGGCTCGGGCCGCGGCCCGGGCCCGACGATCCGATCCTGGCGACGCGGCTGGCCGGGCTCGACCTGCCCAACCCGATCGGGCTCGCCGCCGGTTTCGACAAGAACGCCGAGGTGCCCGACGCCATGCTGCGGCTCGGCTTCGGCTTCGTGGAGGTCGGCACGGTCACGCCGCGCGCCCAGCCCGGCAACCCGCGGCCGCGCATGTTCCGGCTCGTCGACGACCGCGCGGTGATCAACCGGCTGGGCTTCAACAACGAGGGGCTCGGGGCCGCCCTCGGCCGGCTGCGCGCCCGCGTCGGCCGACCGGGCGTCGTCGGCGTGAACGTCGGCGCGAACAAGGACGCCGCCGACCGCATCGCCGACTACGCGGCCGGCGTCGCCGCGGTGCGCGACGTGGCCGGCTACGTCACGATCAACATCTCCTCGCCCAACACGCCGGGCCTGCGCGCGCTTCAGTCGCGCGGGGCGCTGGCGGATCTCGTCGGCCGCGCGCTCGAAGCGCGGGACAGGGTCGGTCCCGACGGCGCCGCCGCGGGCCGGCCGCCGATGTTCGTCAAGGTGGCGCCCGACCTCACCGACGAGGACGTGCGCGACATCGCCGAGGTGGCGATCGACGGCGGCATCGACGGCCTCATCGTCTCCAACACCACCGTCGCGCGGCCCCCGCTCCGCAGCGGCGACGCCGCCGAAGCGGGCGGGCTTTCGGGGGCGCCGCTGTTCGGGCCGTCGACGCGCGCGTTGCGCGCCTTCCGCGCCGCGTGCGGCGGCAGGCTGGTGCTCATCGGCGCCGGCGGCGTGGCGAGCGGGGCGGAGGCCTACGCGAAGATCCGGTCGGGGGCGACGGCCGTGCAGCTCTACACCGGCCTCGTCTACGGCGGCCCGGGCCTCGTGCCGCGCCTCAAGCGCGAGCTCGCCGCGCTGCTGCGGCGCGACGGGCTCGCGTCGGTGGCGGACGCGGTCGGCCTCGACGCATGACGGCGGTAGCGGCGCGCCGGCTCGCCGCCTATGCTGACGGCCCGTTGATCGTGGGGAGCCTGGCTTGAAGTTCGTTCGCTCGCTCGTCCCGGCGCTCCTGCTCGCCGGCTGCGCCGCCCCGGTGCCGGTCGCGGCCCCGCCGCCCCCGCCGCCGTCGGCGGCCGCCCCGGCCGCGCCGCCCGCACCCCCCGCCGTCCCGGCCTTTACGGAACAGCAGACGACGCCGCGCCGGCCGGTGGCCGACACGCTCGCGCAAGGGCGGGCGGTGGTCTCGGCGGCCGACGTCCGCGCGAGCGAGGCGGGCACCGCGATGCTCGCGCGCGGCGGCAGCGCCGCCGACGCGGCGGCCGCGACGATGATCGCGCTGACCGTGGTCGAGCCGCAGTCGTCGGGCATCGGCGGCGGCGGCTTCCTCGTCTACCACGACGCGGCCACGGGCGCGCTGATCACGCTCGACGGGCGCGAGAAGGCGCCGGCGAGCGCCGGGCCCGGGCTGTTCGTCGGCCCCGACGGCAAGCCGTTGCCGCGCGGCCAGGCCGTCCCCGGCGGCAAGAGCGTCGGCGTGCCCGGCAACGTGCGGCTCGCCGCCGAGCTCCACCGCCGCCACGGCAAGCTGCCGTGGGCCGCGCTGTTCGACCCGGCGATCCGGCTGGCCGACGACGGCTTCGTCGTGACCGAGCGGCTCCACGAGGCGATCGAGCGCGAAGCGGGCGACCTGTCGCCGGCGGCCCGCGCGCTCTACCTCGGCGCGGACGGAAAACCGTTGCCGATCGGCGCGCGGCTGCGCAATCCGGCGCTCGCCGACACGCTCCGCCGCGTCGCCGAGGGCGGTCCGGACGCTTTCTATAAGGGCCCGATCGCCGAGAAGATCGTCGCCGCGGTCCGGGACGCGGCGCGCAACCCGGCCGGCATGACGACCGCGGACCTCGCGCGCTACTCGGTCGCCGAACGGGCCCCCTTGTGCGGCACCTATCGGTCCTACCGTATCTGCGGCATGGGGCCGCCGTCGTCGGGCGGGATCGCGGTGCTCCAGATCCTGAAGCAGCTCGAACGCTTCGACCTCGCGGCGCTCGGGCCGGACAACCCGCTGGCGTGGCACCTGTTCGCCGAAAGCTCGCGGCTCGCCTTCGCCGACCGCGAAGCCTGGGTCGCGGACCCGGCCTTCGCGAAGGTGCCGGTCGCGGGCCTGCTCGACCCGACCTATCTCTCCCAGCGCTCGGCGCTGATCCGGCTCGAGGCGGCGATGCCCGCGGTCGCGCCGGGCCGCCCGCCGGGCGCCGCGGACGCGCCGGTCGCGGCGGTCGTGCGCGAGGTGCCGTCGACCTCGCACATGGTCGCCGCCGACGCGCGCGGCAACGTCGCCTCGCTCACCTCGACGGTCGAGGGCACGTTCGGCTCGGGCCTGGTCGCGGCGGGTTTCGTGCTCAACAACGAGCTCACCGACTTCGACCTGTCGCCGACCAAGGACGGCCGCCCGGTGCCCAACCGCGTCGAGCCGGGCAAGCGCCCGCGCTCCTCGATGGCGCCGACGCTCGTCTACGGGCCCGACGGCCGCGTCGTGGCGGCGCTGGGCGCGGCGGGCGGCCCGACAATCATCTCGCAGGTGGCGAAGACGCTGATCGGCCTCATCGACTGGAAGCGGCCGATCGGCGAGGCGATCGACCTGCCGAACCTCTACGCGAGCGGCCGGACCTTCACCTTCGAGGGCGGGACGCGGCTCGAGGGGATGGCGGCGACGTTCCGGTCGCTCGGCCACGCGGGCGCGCAGGGTCGGCTCAACATCGGCAAGGCGAACGGCGTGGAGCGGACCGCGGCCGGGTGGCGCGGCGCCGCCGACACGCGGAGCGAAGGGGAGGCGGCCGCCGCTCGGTGAGGCCGACCGAGGATAGGGTCGAGTTTGGGGGAGGTGCGATGAAGACGGCGGAGACGTGGCCGAACCTGGTCACGATGTTCTTCGATCAGGCCGAGCGCCGGGGCGACCGGCCGTTCCTGTGGCGCCGCGTCGAGGGCGCGTGGCGATCGACGAGCTGGTCGGAGGCGGCGCGGCAGGTGGCGAGCCTCGCGACGGCGCTCCGCGCGATCGGCATCCGGCCCGGCGACCGGGTCGTGCTCGTGTCGGAGAACCGGCCCGAATGGTGCCTCGCCGACCTCGGCATCATGGCCGCGGGCGCGATCACGGTGCCGACCTACACGACCAACACCGAACGCGACCACGTCCACATCCTCGAGAATTCGGGCGCGCGCGCCGCGATCGTCTCGACCGCGAAGCTCGCCAAATCTCTGCTGCCGGCCGTCTATCAGTCGAACTGCTGCACCACCGTGATCGGCATCGAGCCCTTGCGCATCGGCCAGTCGTCGGCCGCGCAGCTCCACGACTGGACCCGGCTCCTCGCCGAGCACCCGGGCGACGTCGTCGCGGTGCGGGCCGAGGCCGCGAAGATCGGGCGCTCGGACCTCGCCTGCCTCATCTACACCTCGGGCACCGGCGGCGCGCCGCGCGGCGTCCAGCAGCACCACGGCGCCATCCTCACCAACGTCGCCGGCTGCATCGACATCATCGACCACGATTTCCCGAAGACCGAGACCGAGGTCTTCCTGTCGTTCCTGCCGGCGAGCCACGCCTACGAGCACACCGGCGGCCAGTTCCTGCCCATCGGGCTCGGCGGCGAGATCTACTACGCCGAAAGCCTCGAGAAGCTCGCGGCGAACATCGAGGAGACGCGGCCGACGATCATGGTCGTCGTGCCGCGGCTGTTCGAGGTCCTGCGCCAGCGCATCTCGAAGGCGATCGAGAAGCAGGGCGGGCTCGCCGCGAAGCTGCTCGACCAGGCGCTGCGGCTCGGGCGCAAGAAGTACGACAACGGCGGCCGCCTGCCGCTGTGGGACCGGCCGCTCGACATCCTGCTCGAGCGCACGATCCGAAAGAAGGTGCAGGGGCGCTTCGGCGGGCGGCTGAAGGCGATGGTGGCCGGCGGCGCGCCGCTGAACCCCGAGGTCGGCATCTTCTTCCACTCGCTCGGCGTGACGCTGCTCCAGGGCTACGGCCAGACCGAGGCCGCGCCGGTGGTCTCGTGCAACCGGCCGTCGGCGAAGATCAAGATGCACACGGTCGGCCGGCCGCTCAAAGGCGTCGAGGTGAGGATCGCGCCCGATGGCGAGATCTGCGTGCGCGGCGAGCTCGTCATGCACGGCTATTGGCAGAACGACGCCGAGACCGCGCGCGTGCTCCAGGACGGGTGGCTGCTGACCGGCGACATCGGCCACGTCGACGAGGACGGTCACATCGTCATCACGGACCGCAAGAAGGACATCATCGTCAACGACAAGGGCGACAACGTCGCGCCGCAGCGCGTCGAGGGCATGCTGACGCTGCAGCCCGAGATCCTGCAGGCGATGGTGCACGGCGACCGGCGCCCCTACCTCGTCGGCATCGTCGTGCCCGATCCCGAATGGGCCGCCGAATGGGCGGCGGCGAACGGGCGCGCGAACGACTCGGCCGCGCTCCGGGCCGACCCCGACTTCCACCGGGCGGTGAACGCGGCGGTCGACCGGGTGAACGCGCAGCTTTCGGTGATCGAGAAGGTGCGGCGCGTGATTCTCGCCGACGAGCCCTTCACCGTCGACAACGAGATGATGACGCCCTCGCTCAAGATCCGGCGCCACATGATCCGCCGGACGTACGGCGAGAAGCTCGACGCGCTCTACGGCTAGGGATTGCACGCCGGGCAGTCGCCCGGATCGGCCGCCGTCCGCCCGTCGGGCCGCCCCGTGCGGCGACGTGCCGGGCAGACCGCGCAGCCGTGGACGACGGCGGCGACCAGCGCCGTGGGCGTCGCGCACCCGCGGCAGGGCAGCCCGCGCTCGACCGCGACCTGCCCCCATCCCGGCGCGCCGCAGTCGGGGCAGTCGGTCGCCAGCCGCCGCGCGAGCCGCCCGGCGGCGGCGCGGATGACGGCCATGCGGGCCGGGTTGAGGTGCGCGCGCATGTCGGTCTCGATCCGTGCCGTCGCCAGCGGCGAGCGCCCGGCGGCGGTGCGTATCGCCCGGACCAGCTCGGCCGGGTCGGCGACGCCCTTGGCGATCGGCCGGGCGTCGCCGTCCGTCGCGAGCGGCCGGACGATCAGCGCGTGCGAGGGGAAGCGCACGCGGCGCAGGAACGGGCCGAGATCGTCGCCCGGGCGCGCGTCGAGGTGCGCGAAGTTGGTGCGTAGCGACAGCACGCTCTCGCACAGCTCGATCCCGCGCTCGTCGTCGACGAAGGCGACGATCTCGTGGTCGGCGGGGACGAAGAACAGCGCCGGATGCGGGGCGAAGCTGCCCTCGCTCGCCAGTCCCTGCGGCAGGCCGGCCGCGGCCATGCCCAGCCGCGCCTTCTCGATCGCGGTCGCCCGCGGCGGACCGGGGCGCTTCACCTCGCCGGCGAAGGTGCCGAGCGCGTCGGTGTCGACGCCGTCCGCGACCGCGAGCCGCGCACCCAGGTGGCGGAGCAGCGGACGCTCGATCGCCCGCTGCTTGCCGTGCATCGTGGCGAGCGCGAAGCCGCGCCCGCGGTAGGCGCCGCTCACGCCGGGCGGCTCACTGCCCCTGCCCGAGCGAATAGCCGCGCTCGCCGCCGACGAGGTAGAGCTGCTCGGTCTTTATGACGTCGATGCCGGCGCGGCTCAGCCGCAGCACGAGCTCGATCGCGGCGGTGCGGCTGGTCGCCACCTCGGGGTCCGCGACGAAGCGGCACCGCCAGTGATCGGTGAGGAGCGTGCGGCCGTTGCCTTCGGGCCAGACCTTGACGCCGCGGTTGGTGATCATCTGGAGGTCGAACGGGCCCGGCCACACCGCCGCGAGCCGCGCGGCGAGCGCCTCGGGCGCCGCGTCGGGCGCGTTGACGAACACGTCGATGCCGGCGAGCGTGCGCGCGGGCCGCGCGGGCGCGTCGATCCTCGCGGCGTCCGGTCGCGGGGCGGCCGCCGGATGGCCGCCGGGGTCGACCGGGGCCAGCGCGCGCGGCGTCTCGCCGAGCCGCGCCACGACGGCGTCGGCGAAGCCGCGCGTGCCGACCGGGCTCGCGGGCGGGTTGCCGCGCGCCATGTCGGGCGTGGCGACGCCGTCCTCGACGGCTTTCAACCAGGCGTTGTGGATGCGCGCGGCCGCTTCGTGCTGGCCGCCGTGGCGCAGCATCATGACGGCCGCGAGCAGCAGGCCCGAGGGGTTGGCGACGTCCTGCCCCGCGATGTCGGGGGCCGAGCCGTGGATCGCCTCGAACATCGCGGCGCGCGTGCCGATGTTGGCGGACGGGGCGAGGCCCACCGACCCGGCGACCTCGGCGGCGATGTCGGAGAGGATGTCGCCGTACAGGTTGGTGGTGACGATCGTGTCGAAGCGGGTCGGGTCGGCGGCGAGCTTGGCGGCCGCGATGTCGACGATCATCTGCTCCTGTTCGATCTCGGGATAGTCGGCGCCGATCTCGCGGAACACCCGGTCGAACAGGCCGTCGGTCAGCTTCATGATGTTCGACTTGGTGACGCAGGTGACCTTGCGCCGGCCCTGCGCGCGGGCGTGCTCGAAGGCGTGGCGGACGATGCGTTCGGTGCCGGAGCGGCTGACGAGCTTGAGGCATTGGTAGACATCGGCGGTCTGCCGGTGCTCGATGCCGGCGTAGAGGTCCTCCTCGTTCTCGCGCACGATCACCACGTCCATGCCCGGATGGCGCGTCGGGACGAAGGGGGCGTAGGCCACCGCGGGACGGACGTTGGCGTAGAGGCCGAGCGTTTTGCGGAGCGTGACGTTGAGGCTCTTCACGCCGCCGCCCAGCGGGGTGGTGATCGGCGCCTTGAGCAGGAGGCCGGTGGCGTCGATGGCGGACCAGGCGTCGTCGTCGATGCCGGCGCTGTGGCCGGCGCGGTAGAGCGCCTCGCCGAGCCGGATTTCGCGGACGTCGAGCGCCGCGCCGCCGGCGTCGAGCACGCGCAGCGTGGCGTCCATGATCTCGGGCCCGATGCCGTCGCCGCGGGCGATCGCGACGGGAAGCGGGCCGGGGCTCGCCTGGGCGGCGGCGAAGTCGGTCTTGCGGAGCGGGGCGTTCATGAGGGTTCCTCCGGGCTCGTGTTGCGCCGGAACTAACGCGCCGGATCATCATTCGAAAAATGAATTGATCCGATGCGATCGATGAGATCTGTAAATGAAGTGGTCGAAGGGCCGATCCGGTCGAGGGGATCGCGGCGCAAGTCGGTGTCGTAGACGGCCGGTTAACCTTCGGCGGCCATGCTGGCCCTCTGTTGATCTTGGTGTTCTCGGGGGATTCGATGAAACGGGTTTCGTTCGCGCCGGCGGTGCTCCTCACGCTGGCGGCCTGCGGCGGGGGCGGAGGCGGCACCGGTCCCGGCGTGAGCTCGGCGTCCGCCTGCGGCGGGTGGACCACCTGCCCGACCGCGACGCCGGCGCCGACGCCGGCCCCCACGCCGACGCCTACACCGGGAACACCCACGCCGACGCCCCCGACTCAGCAGTCGCGGACGTACAGCAGCGTAGCGGATCGCGCGCTGGACGCGACGCAAGTCTACACTGCGATCGGCGCCACGCAGAAGATGCGCGAGCAGGCGACGTCGGAGCTCTACAACGGCGAGCAGAAGGCGAGCGGTGTCCAGGTCAGTTACGATCCGCGCGGCGCCACCTTCACGGTCGCCGTCGATCAGGCGAGCGCCGGTGTTTCGATAACCTACCAGGACCCGGCGCACCGCACCGCCTTCGGCGGCGCCCTGGAGCCGACCGCGAGCGCGCCCAACTCGGCGCAGTTCACCAACAACTCGGTGCTCAACTACCTCGAGTCGGGCACGGAGTCGGCGGCGGCGAGCGACCGGCAGACCTTCTTCTATCAGCAACCCGGCGGCAACACGCGCTACGTGTCGCTCGCCGGCTACCTTCGCGCGAACGCGACCGGCCTCGACGGTGCCGAGCCGGTGTACCAGCGCACGCGCAGCGTGTTCGCCTTCGGCAACCAGACCGTGGCAGGCGACGTGCCGACCTCGGGTACCGGTGCCTACAGCGGCAACATGCTCGCCAGCGCGGCATTTAACGACACGGCGGACATCCCCGGGGGTGAGAACCTGCGTACCCGGTTCGAATGGATCAGCGGTACGGCGCGGGTGAACGTCGACTTCCGGGCCGGCACGGTGACCGCGAACTTCGACGGCCGCGTGCTGGGAACGCTCGACAGTTTCACCAACGTGGGACCGCTCAACCCGTCGTCCTCCGGCCAGGCGTTCGCGGCGTCGGGCGCGGCGTCGTTCACCGCCGACCGGCGCGGCTTCGTCGGCAAGATCGACGCCGCCTCGCTCGGCACGCGGACGGTGACGATCGCCGGCAGCAGCCTCGATGGCGGCTTCTTCGGGCCGCAGGCCGCCGAGGTCGGCGGCGCGTTCCGGATCGTCGGCGGCGTGCCCGACCAGCGGGTCGACATCATCGGCGCCTTCACCGCCGCCAAGTAACGCCGATGTGGCTGCTGATGACCGCCGGCCTCGCGCTCGCGCAGGCCGGGACCCCGGAGGCTGGCCGCGCCGTCTGCGACGGCGCGCGCTGCGCGGTGACCCTCACCGCCCCCGAGCTGCTCGAGGCGGCCGAGCGGCTCGTGCTCGCCAGCCGCTACGTCGAGGCGGGACCGCTCGTCGCGGCGTTGGCGAACGCGCCGGGCTACGAGATGGAGCGGCGCTTCCTCGAAGGCTACATCGCGGTCGAGACCGGCGATCCCGCCGCCGCGGCGGCGAAGTTCCGCTCGATCCTGTCGAAGCGGCCGGAACTCGTCCGCGTGCGCCTCGAGCTCGCCCGCGCGCTCGCGATGATCTGGCGCGACTCGGCGGCCGACTATCATTTCCGCCTCGCCGAGGAGGCGGAACTCCCGCCCGAGATCGAGCGCACCATCTACGCCTCGCGCAGCCTCATCCGCGACCGGAAGCCGTGGGAGCTGGACGTCAGCCTGGGCCTCGCGCCCGACACCAACATCAACGGGGCGACCGCCGACCGCAGCGTCGACGTGAACGTCGGCGGCGCGACCCTGCCGCTCGAGCTCGACCGCGACGCGCGGCGGCGCTCGGGCGTCGGGCAGACCGGATCGGTCTTCGGCGCCTACCGCTTCGGCTCGGGCGAGGGCCTTCGCTGGCGGGTCGAAGCGGAGACGCGCGCGGTGAACTACGCCGGCGCGGTCGCCGACGACATCTTCGCCGCGGCCGCGGCCGGCCCGGAATGGCGGTCGGGCGAGACGCGCCTGTCGCTCGCGGCGACCGCCGCCCGGCGCTGGTACGGCGGCGGCGTGGCGCAAGCCCTTCACGGCGGTCGCCTGTCGCTCCAGCGCAATCTGTCCGCCGGCGCCCGCGTCGGTGCCCAGCTCGACGCGCGGCGCGTCGAATCGGAGATCGATCCGGCCTACGACGGCTGGAGCCTTGCGGCGAACGCCGCCTACGAGCGCGTGGTGCGCCGCTCGATGGTGGCGTCGGTCTCCGCCTTCGCGCGCCGGGAGCCGCTGCGGCTCGCCGCCTACTCGAGCTCCGAGCTCGGCGTCGCGGCCGGCATCGGCGGCGAGCTGCCGTTCGGGGTCAACGGCGGGCTGAGCCTGAGCGGGAGCCGGGCGGTCTACGACGCCGCGCTGCCCATCTTCGACGAGACCCGGCGCGAATGGCGGACGAGCGCCCGGCTCTACGCCGGCCTGCGCTCGCTGCGGTTCGCCGGCTTCTCGCCGTCGGTCGCCTACACCTACGCCGGCGGCTTCTCGACCGTCGGCCTCTACGACGTCGATCGCCACCGCGTGGAGTTCCAGCTCGCGCGCTACTTCTGAGGCGGCCTAGTCGAGATAGAAGTCGATCGTCGTCACCACCCGGACCTTCTGGAAGGGCGTGTCGGCGCCGGCGCGCTCGCCCGCGCCGGTCGGAGCCCCTTCGCCGTCGCGCGGGCCCACCGAGAAATAGCCCTGGGCGGCGTGCTTGATGCCGCCGACGTCGCTGCCCGAGTCGGCCGCGAACCGCTCGGCGCCGCGGCGCGCGTCCTTGGTCGCCTCGGCGATCATCGGCGGCTTCACCTCCTCGAGCTGGGTGAAGCTGTAGACGACGTTCGACCCCTCCTCGAGCGCGACGCCCGCGCGCACCAGCTCGGCGACGTCGGCGGTGGCGCGCCGCGCCGCCATCACCTTCGGCGTGCGGAGCCGGAGCCGCTGGCGCACCGTGACGTTGCGCCGGCCGTCAGGGCCGTAGGCGGGGTTGTTGTCGACCCACTGGTTGACCGAGACGCCCGCGGTCGTCACTTCGGCGGCTGCGAAGCCGTGGCGGGCGAGGAAGGCGCGGATCGCGGCGGTGTCGCGGTCGATCTTCGCCTGGACCGGCGCGATCTCGTTGCCCGTCGCCGTGTAAGCGATCGTCCAGGTCGCGAGGTCGGCCACCACGTCGCGCTCGGCCAGCCCGCGCACCGTCACCGACCGGTCGGCGCGCCGCGCGTCGGCGACGTTGCGCCCGAGAAGCCAGCCGCCCACCGCGAAGCCCAGCGCCAGGATGGCTGCCGCAATGATGAGGCTGTTGCCGCGTGGCGCGTCGGGCATGTGTCGCGTCCGTCGTTGTTGGCCGTCGTCCGCCTGGGGTAGGACGGAAGCGTTGAACCGCGACTGAACGTTGCGAGGGAGAGACGAGTGGCCCGATCCGACTTCCGCTTCGCCTACCGCAAGCGCGTGCGCTACGCCGAGATCGACGCGCAGGCGGTGCTCTTCAACTCGCGCTACCTCGAATATTTCGACATCGGCATCACCGAATATTGGCGCGCCGCCGGCATGTACGAAAAGACCGCCGTCGGCGGCGAAGGCGCGGCCGAGTTCCACGTCGCCAAGGCCGAGGTGAACTTCAAGGCGCCGGTGCTCCTCGACGAGGAGGTGGACATCTGCGTCCGATGCACGCGGATCGGCACCAGCTCGATGACCTTCGCGTTCGAGATCCACGGGCTGGCGACCGCGCCGGCCGGGACCGCCGCAGGCGACGGCCCGCCGGCCGACGACCTCCGCGCCACCGGCGAGGAGGTCTCGGTGCACGTCGCCGAATCGCGCGGGCGGCCGGCGCCGCTGCCCGACTGGGTGGTCGAGCTGTTCGAGGCCTACGAGGGCCGGACGTTGCGGGAGCGGAGAGCGGCATGAAGTATCTGCACACCATGGTGCGCGTCGCCGATCTGGAGGCGTCGCTCCGGTTCTACGAGCTGCTGGGCCTGAAGGAGGTGCGGCGGCAGGACAACGAACAGGGCCGCTACACGCTGGTGTTCCTCGCCGCGCCCGACGATCTCGACCGTTCGGCCGCCGAGCGCGCGCCCGAGGTCGAGCTCACCCACAACTGGGACCCGGAGGAATACACGGGCGGCCGCAACTTCGGGCACCTCGCCTACGCGGTCGACGATATCTACGAGGCCTGCCGGCGGCTGATGGACGGCGGCGTCACCATCAACCGCCCGCCGCGCGACGGCCGCATGGCGTTCGTTCGGTCGCCGGACGGCATCTCGGTCGAATTCCTCCAGAAGGGCGCGGCGCTGCCGCCGCAGGAGCCCTGGGCGTCGATGCCCAACATCGGCGTCTGGTGACGGCGATGTCCGCCGCCATCGACGGTCCGGCGCGCGGCGGCACCGCCGATGCTTGAGGTCGTCCAGGTCCCGGTCCTGTCGGACAACTACGTCTATCTCGTCCACGACGCGGACGGCGGCGAGACCGCGGTGGTCGACGCCGCGGTGCCCGACCCCGTGCTCGCCGAGGCGGCGGCGCGCGGCTGGCGGATCACGCAGATCCTCAACACGCACTGGCACCCCGACCACGTCGGCGCGAACGCCGCGATCAAGGCGGCCACCGGCTGCACGATCACCGGACCGAAGGGCGAGGCGGCGAAGATCCCCGGCATCGACCGCGCGGTGGCCGAAGGCGACGAGGCGCGCGTGGGTTCGCGCGTCGCGCGCGTGCTCGACGTCCCGGGCCACACCGCGGGCCACGTCGCCTACCATTTCGCGGAGGATCGCCTGCTGTTCTGCGGCGACACGCTGTTCGCCATGGGCTGCGGGCGATTGTTCGAGGGCACGCCCGAGCAGATGTTCGCCTCGCTGGCGAAGCTGGCGGCGCTGCCCGACGACACGCTCGTCTACTGCGCCCACGAATACACCGCCTCGAACGGGCGCTTCGCGCTCACCGTCGAGCCGGACAACGCGGCCCTTCGCGCGCGCATGGCCGACGTGACCGCCGCGCGCGAGGCGGGAAAGCCGACGGTTCCCTCCACCGTCGCGCTCGAGCGCGCCACCAATCCCTTCGTCCGCGCCGCGACGGTCGCCGACTTCGCGGCGCGGCGGGCGGGCAAGGACAATTTCAGGGGCTGACATGCGAAAGCTGATGACGATCGCCGCGCTGCTCGCGGCCGGCGCGGGCCACGCCGCCGAACCCGCGCTCAAGGACCAGGGCGACCGCTACTCGGGCGCGCCGTTCGCCTCGCGCTCGGCGGTGATCGCCCGCAACGGCATGGTCGCGACGAGCCACCCGCTCGCAACGCAGGCGGCGCTCGCCGTGCTCAAGAAGGACGGCACCGCGGTCGACGCCGCGATCGCCGCCAACGCGGTGCTGGGTCTGATGGAGCCCACAGGCAACGGCATCGGCGGCGACCTGTTCGCGATCGTCTGGGACCCGAAGACGCAGAAGCTCCACGGCCTCAACGCCAGCGGCCGCGCGCCGCAGGGGCAGACGCTGGCGCAGCTGCGCGCCGCGGCGCGCAAGGTGCCACGCGCCGCCGCCGCGCCCGATCCGGACGCCCCAGGCCGCCGGGAGGCGGACGCGCCGCCGACGCTGCCGCCGCACGGCTGGCTGCCGGTCACCGTCCCCGGCGCGGTCGACGGCTGGTTCGAGCTGCACAAGCGCTTCGGCAAGATCTCGATGGACCGGCTGCTCTTCCCGGC
>Ga0164290_1001840_pt1 | contig 22241 bp, 18 predicted proteins | sample Micstemetagenome_FD_108782 | JGI IMG/M metagenome (GOLD analysis project Ga0164290, IMG submission 108782) | Contaminated culture microbial community from soil near Moab, Utah, USA - Microcoleus steenstrupii SON62 (Illumina Assembly) | ecosystem: Environmental > Terrestrial > Soil > Soil crust...
ATCGGGAGCGCGACCGCCTTCGATGACCTGGAAACGTCCGGGAAGGCGAACGACCTTGCCGCCGCTCGCGGCGAGCGCGACCTCGACATCCATGTCGACGGGCGGATCGATCGGTTCGATGGGGCGCCCCGCCCCGAGCGCATCGGTATCAACGCAGTCCATCTTGGTCCCCCGACCCTTGATGTCTCTTTACCTTCATAAACCGTTCGGCTTGCGGTGTCGTGAACGAAATCGCCGCAGGCAAACGTTTCGTCGCGTCGTCATCGGTCCCAAACCTGACACTAAGGAGAGGCCCATCCGAGAACATAACAGGTCCGGATTGACTCAATGAGAACAGAAGGCGAACGTGTGGAACAAATCGAATCGGAGCCGGGTTGTTATCCCCAGCTTGTCCACAGGGGTGTGCGGGAGGCAGACATGTTGGCAGTCATTCTGAGTGCGATCGTAAGCGTCGGTGTTGCCTGGTTCGCGTTGGCTATCGTCCTGCGCGAGTTCCACGGCCGCGGCGCGCAGGTCGCCGCCGCCCTGGCGTTCGACGAGCGCGCATTTATCAGCGGCGACGTCAGATCGACGGCGGCGCCGCGGGCGGCCCGGCTGGCCCCGGCGCGGATCCGGCGGCAATCGACGCAGCGCGCTGCCGCTTGACCTTCGCGTAGGCGCTGAGGCTGAACGGGATCGAGACCGCGTAGGCGATCGCCGTCAACGACAGGGTCATCCACGGCACCGAGAACAGGGCTCCGGCGTAGAGCGCGACGCCGAGCAGCACGAACAGCCGCCACTCGCGGCGGATGCGCACCCTCTTCCACGAATAGGTCGGCAGCGCCGACACCATCAGCAGAGCTGTCGACGCCACGATAGCCGCCGCGATCGGCGGCTGGCGGAAAAACTCCGTCTCGAGCCAGAGGTCGAGGAAGACCGGACTGAGCGCGAGTCCCGCCCCGACCGGCGCCGGAACGCCCGTCAGGAAGCCGGCCTGCTTGTGCGGTGCGTCTTCCACGTCGAGCGCGGCGTTGAACCGGGCCAGCCGAAGCGCGGCGCACGCCGCGTGCGCCAGGGCGATCAGCCAGCCGAGCCCCGGGAGATACTGGAGCGACCAGAGGTAGACGATCAGCGCCGGCGCGACGCCGTGCGCGGTGAGATCCGACAGCGAGTCGAGCTCGGCGCCGAAGCGGCTCTCGCCCTTGAGCAGCCTCGCCACACGCCCGTCGATCCCGTCGAGCACGCCGGCGAGCACGACGGCGGCGATCGCCCGCTCCCAGTCGCCGGCGATCGCGAGCCGGACGCCGGTCAGACCGAAGCACAGCGCGGCGAGCGTGATGGCGTTCGGGATCATCGCGCGGAGCGGCAGCACCCCCCGGAGGCGCAGTCGCCGCGGCGGCTCCTCGACGATCATTGCGCGATACCGATCAGCGGCTCGGCGCGGCCGAGATGCCCGAGGATCGTCTCGCCGGCGATGGTTCGCTGCCCGAGCGCCACCGTCGGCGCGGTGCCGGCGGGCAGATAGACGTCGACCCGGCTGCCGAAGCGGATGAGGCCAACCCGGGCGCCGCCGGCGACGATGTCGCCTTCCTTCACGAACCGCATGATGCGCCGCGCGATCAGGCCGGCGATCTGCGTGAAGGCCACGCGCGCGCCGTCCGCGCCTTCGACGACGAAGTACTGGCGCTCGTTGTCCTCGCTGGCCTTGTCGAGGTCTGCGTTGACGAACTTCCCAGGCACGTAGACGATCCGGCGGACGGTGCCGGCGATCGGCGTTCGGTTGATGTGCACGTCGAACACGCTCATGAAGATCGAGACGCGGGTGTAGCGGCCCGGCTCGAGACCGCCCTCCCCGGCGAGCTGCCGAGGCGGCTCGATGTCGGTGATCTGGCACACGAGTCCGTCGGCCGGCGAGACGATCAGCCCCGCCCCTTGCGGCGTGACCCGGACGGGATCGCGGAAGAAGGCCGCGACCCAGATGGTGAGGCCGGCCATCAGCCAGCCGAGCAGGTCCCAGTCGACGAGCCACCAGAGGGCCGCCGTGATCGCGGCGGCGATGACGACGAACTTGATTCCCTCCGGGTGAACCGAGGGGATGCGATACTTGATCGTCGGCGTCGGAACGCCCTGTTCGAGTGATGCCATACGCCCCTAGATAGAGCCGAACGGCCGGGTCCGACAACCTTTCGGGTTCCGCGCCGTCGGCCGGTCGGTTATGGCAGCACCCTTTTCCGCGAGGTCCTGCTCCCCATGATCCGGTCCGTTTGTCTCTTCTGCGGCTCCCGCCCCGGCACCGATCCCGCGCACGCAGCAACCGCCGAAGCGTTCGGGCGGCTGCTCGCCGCGCGCGGCGTGACGCTCGTGTACGGCGGGGGCGCCGTCGGCCTCATGGGCGCCGCGGCGCGCGCGGCGAAGGCGGCGGGCGGCGAGGTGATCGGCGTCATCCCGCGCCTGCTCATGCGCGAGGAGATCGCGCAGGCCGGCCTCGACGAGCTGGTCGTCGTCGAGACGCTCCACGAGCGCAAGGCGCTCATGCACCTGCGCTCGGACGCCTTCGTCGCGCTGCCGGGGAGCATCGGCACGCTCGACGAGCTATTCGAGGCGATCACCTGGCGCGAGCTCGGCATCCATTCGAAGCCGATCCTGCTCCTGGGCGCCAACGGCTACTGGCGGCCGTTCATCCACCTGCTGCGCCACCTCGACGCCGAGGGTTTCGCGCCGCCGGATCTTTTCGACGTCGTGGAAGAGCTGCCGGACCTCGAAGCGCTCGCTGCGCGATTGCACTGAGGGGCGCACCCCACTAAACGCGACGCGGACTGTTTTGACAGCGTGACATAACGCTTTTCAAAGAAGGCGCGCGAATGGCGAAGATCAAGGTGGCCAAGCCCGTCGTCGAGCTCGACGGCGACGAGATGACCCGCATCATCTGGCAGTGGATCCGCGAGAAGCTCATCCTGCCCTACCTCGACGTCGATCTCCACTATTACGATCTCGGGATCGAGCATCGCGACGCCACCGAGGACAAGGTGACGGTCGAGGCGGCGAACGCGATCAAGGCGCACGGCGTCGGCGTCAAATGCGCGACGATCACGCCGGACGAGGCGCGCGTTCAGGAGTTCGGCCTCAAGAAGATGTGGAAGTCGCCGAACGGCACGATCCGCAACATCCTCGGCGGCGTCGTCTTCCGCGAACCCATCGTCATCAAGTCGGTGCCGCGCCTCGTGCCGGGCTGGACCGATCCGATCGTCATCGGTCGTCACGCGTTCGGTGACCAGTACCGCGCCACCGACTTCCGCGTCCCGGGTGCCGGCAAGCTCACGATGAAGTGGGAAGGCGAGAACGGCCAGACGATCGAGCACGAGGTGTTCGACTTCCCCTCCTCGGGCGTCGCCATGGGGATGTACAACCTCGACGATTCGATCCGAGACTTCGCGCGGGCCTGCCTCAACTACGGCCTGTCGCGCGAGTGGCCGGTTTATCTGTCGACCAAGAACACGATCCTCAAAGCCTACGACGGGCAGTTCAAGGACCTGTTCCAGGAGGTCTTCGACAAGGAGTTCAAGGCGCAATACGACAAGCTCGGGATCGTCTACGAGCATCGCCTGATCGACGACCTCGTCGCCTCCGCGCTGAAGTGGTCCGGCAAGTTCATCTGGGCCTGCAAGAACTACGACGGCGACGTGCAGTCGGACATGGTCGCGCAGGGCTTCGGCTCGCTCGGCCTGATGACGTCGGTGCTGATGACGCCGGACGGCAAGACGGTCGAGGCCGAGGCGGCGCACGGCACCGTCACCCGGCACTACCGCATGCACCAGCAGGGCAAGGCCACCTCCACCAACCCGATCGCCTCGATCTTCGCTTGGACCGGCGGCCTCAAGCACCGCGGCAAGCTCGACGGCACGCCCGACGTGACGCGCTTCGCCGAGACGCTCGAGCGCGTGTGCGTCGAGACGGTCGAGCGCGGCGAGATGACCAAGGACCTCGCCATCCTGATCGGCCCCGACCAGGCCTGGATGACGACCGAGCAGTTCTTCGAGGCGATCGTCCGCAATCTCGAAACGGCGATGGGCGACTGGAAGTAGCGGTCCGCCCACCGCGATGAACCTAAGGGAGGCGTCGGCGTTGCTGACGCCTCTTTCTTTGCGTGGCACAGTGGTCGCATGGCCCTCGACATCGCCCCCACCTCGCCGGTCAGCGACGCGATCCTGATCCTGGGCGCCGTCGGCCTGGTCATCCCGGCGTTCGCCTCGCTGCGCATCAGCCCGGTCGTCGGCTTCATCCTCGTCGGCATGCTCGTGGGGCCCCACGGGCTCGGCGCGTTCGCGGGCGACGTGCCGTGGCTGCGGTGGATCACCATCTCGTCGCCCGAGGCTGCAGGGGTCTACGGCGAGATCGGCATCGTCCTCCTCATGTTCGGCATCGGTCTCGAGCTGTCGTTCGATCGCCTCAAGGTCATGCGGCGGCTGGTCTTCGGTCTCGGGACGCTGCAGGTCGCGGTCACCGCCGCCGCGATCGCCGCGGTCGCGGCGCTGGCGCTCGGCCAGCCCTGGCCGGTCGCCTTGGCGCTCGGTGCGGCGCTGGCGATGTCGTCGACCGGGGTCGTGCTCCCGATCCTGAGCGCCGAGCGCGCGCTGGTGACGACGACCGGCCGGGCCAGCCTCGGCGTCCTGCTGCTCCAGGACGTCGCGCTCATCCCGCTGCTGTTCCTCTTCTCGATCGTCGGCGGCCGCGCCGGATTCGAGCCGGAAGCGCTATGGGCGCTCGCGCTTAAGGGGGCGGCGGCGATCGCGCTCGTCGTCCTGGCGGGTCGCGTGCTCCTCCGCCCCGCGCTCCGGCGCGCGGCGCGGACGCGCAGCCCGGAGATGTTCCTGGCCGCGTCGCTCGTCATCGTCATCGCGGCCAGCGCGATCACGGCGGCGGCCGGTCTGTCGCTTGTCGTCGGCGCCCTGATCGCCGGCCTCATCATCGCCGACACCGAATATCGCCAGCAGGTCGAGGTGACGGTCGCGCCGTTCAAGGGCCTTTTCCTCGGCGTCTTCCTCATCTCGATCGGCATGGGGCTCGATCTCGGCCGGCTCGCCGCCTCCCCGCTCTACTACGTGGCGGCGGTGACCGCGCTCGTGGCGCTCAAGGCCGCGCTCGTCTATCCGATGCTCCGCCGGTTCGTCGGGCGGCAGGCGGGCCTCAAGCGGGCGTCGCTGCTCCTCGGGCCGAGCGGCGAGATGAGCCTGATCCTCGTGGCGGCGGCGGCCGGGGCCGGCGTTCTGGCCGGCGAGGTCGCCGCCGACACGCAGCTCGTGACGGCGCTCGGGATGACCGCCATCCCGCTGCTGTCGCGCTTCGGCCTTTTCGTCGAGGCGCGCGGCCGGCGCTGGGAGCCGAGCGAGCCGCTCCCGCCGGCTGAGGATCAGCGCCGGGTGGTCGTGATCGGCTTCGGCCGCGTCGGCCGGCTCATCTGCGACATGCTCGAGCGGCACAAGGTGCCCTATCTCGCGATCGACAGCGACGCCGACGAGGTCGCGCGGCACCGGCAGCGCGGACGTCCGGTCCACTTCGGCGACGCCGCGAACATCGAGCTGATCGCGCTGCTCGAACTCGATCGGGCGCGGGCGCTGGTCGTGACGATGGACCATCCCTTCACCGCCGCGCGCATCGTCCAGGCCGCGCGCGCCGATCATCCCGACCTGCAGATCATCGCGCGCGCGCGCGACGCGCACCACGCGGCGGAGCTCTACCGCCTCGGGGTCAGCGACGCGGTGCCCGAGACGGTCGAAGCGAGCCTCCAATTGTCGGAAGCGGTTCTTGTCGACATCGGCGTGCCGATGGGGCCCGTCATCGCGTCCATTCACGAGAAGCGTTCGGAGCTGCGCGAGCAGATCCAGGCGCTCGTGCCCAACCTCGAGGCGCCGCCGACGCTTGGCCGGCGACGCCTGCGGGACGCGGCGCCAAACTAGGCCGCGACGGCTTCGGACTCGAGCGAGCGCTTCACGGCCGCCACCGCGTCGGCCGCCTTCGACCCGTCCGGCCCCCCGGCTTGGGCCATGTCCGGCCGACCGCCGCCGCCCTGACCGCCGAGCGCCGCCGAGGCCGCGCGCACCAGCTCGACCGCCGAGAAGCGAGCGGTGAGGTCGTCGGTGACACCGACGGCGACCCCGGCGCGGCCGTCGTTGACGGCGACGAGGACGGCGACGCCGCTGCCCAGCTTCTTCTTGGCCTCGTCGACGAGGCCGCGGAGATTCTTGGCGTCGAGACCTTCGATGACCTGGCCGATGAAGCCGACGCCCGCGACGCGCTCGACCGCCGATGCGTCCTCGGTCGCCCGACCGCCGCCGAGCGCAAGCTGCCGCTTCGCGTCCGCCAGTTCGCGTTCGAGCCGGCGGCGCTCCTCGACGAGCGCCGCGACGCGCGCCGGAACCTCGTCCGGGCGCGCCTTGAGCGCCGCCGCGGTCGCCTTCAGCCGCTCCTCCTGATCGGTCAGATAGGCGCGCGCGGCCTCGCCGGTCAGCGCCTCGATGCGGCGCACGCCGGCCGAGACCGCGCTTTCGCCGACGATCTTGAACAGCGCGATGTCGCCCAGCGCGTTCACGTGCGTACCGCCGCAAAGCTCGACCGAATAATGCCGCTCGGTGCCGCGTCCCATCGAGAGAACGCGCACCTCGTCGCCGTACTTCTCGCCGAACAGCGCCATCGCGCCTTCGGCGATCGCCTCGTCGGGCGTCATCAGCCGCGTCCCGACCGGCGAGTTCTCGCGGATGTGCGCGTTCACCTCCGCCTCGATCGCGGCGATGTCGTCGGCGCTCAGCGCCTTGGGGTGGCTGAAGTCGAAGCGCAGCTTGTCGGGCGCGACGAGCGAGCCCTTCTGGGTGACGTGCGCGCCCAGCCGGTGGCGCAGGGCGGCGTGCAGCAGGTGGGTCGCCGAATGGTTGGCGCGCACGCGGGCGCGACGCTCGGCGTCGACCTGGAACGTGACGGCGTCACCGACCCCGATTTCCCCGCTCTCGATGCGGGCGTGGTGCGCGTGGAGCTTGCCCAGCGGCTTGGACGTGTCCTCCACGACGGCCCGCAACCCGTTGTCGCCGCTCACCAGACCGGCATCGCCGACCTGGCCGCCGCTCTCGCCGTAGAATGGCGTCTGGTTGGCGACGATCGCTACCGTGTCGCCGGCCATCGCGCGGTCCACCCGGCGGCCGTCCTTCACCAGAGCGACCACCACGCCCTGCCCGTCGTGGCCCGAATAGCCGATGAAGTCGGTGGCGCCGTCCGCCTCGGCGATGTCGAACCAGACCTGCGCGTCCTTGGCCTCGCCCGAGCCGGCCCAAGCGGCCCGCGCGGCGCGCTTCTGCTCGGCCATGGCGGCGTCGAACCCGGCGCGATCGACGTGGAGGTCCTGCGCCCGCAACGCGTCCTCGGTCAGGTCGTAGGGAAAGCCGTAGGTGTCGTAGAGCTTGAACGCGACGTCGCCCGGGAGCGTGTCGCCCGGCTTCATCCCGCCGGTCGCCTCGTCGAGCAGCCGCAGCCCCTTGTCGAGCGTCTGCCGGAAACGCGTCTCCTCGAGTTTGAGCGTCTCCTCGATGAGCGGCTGCGCGCGCACGAGCTCGGGATAGGCCGCGCCCATCTGGCCGACGAGCGCCGGCACGAGCCGGTGCATCAGCGGCTCCTTGGCGCCGATCAGGTGCGCGTGGCGCATCGCGCGGCGCATGATGCGGCGAAGGACGTAGCCGCGCCCTTCGTTCGCCGGCAGGACGCCGTCCGCCACCAGGAACCCGCTCGCCCGCAGGTGGTCGGCGATCACGCGGTGCGACGCCTTCATGCCGCCGCGCGTGTCGGTCGAGGTCAGCTCGCCCGAAGCTTCGATCAGCGCGCGGAAGGTGTCGGTTTCGAAATTGTCGTGCGTGCCCTGAAGCACCGCGGCGACGCGCTCGAGCCCGGCGCCGGTGTCGATCGACGGCTTCGGTAGGTCGACGCGGGTGGCCGCGTCGATCTGCTCGTACTGCATGAACACGAGGTTCCAGATCTCGACGAAGCGGTCGCCGTCCTGCTCGGGCGAGCCTGGGGGGCCGCCGGGGATGTGGTCGCCGTGGTCGAAGAAGATCTCCGAGCAAGGACCGCACGGGCCGGTGTCGCCCATCGCCCAGAAATTGTCCGACGTCGCGATGCGGACGATGCGATCGTCGGGCAGGCCGGCGATGCGCTTCCACAGCGAGAAGGCCTCGTCGTCGGTGTGGTAGACGGTGACGGTCAGGCGACCGGGATCGACGCCCCACTCCTTGGTGACGAGACCCCAGGCCAGCTCGATCGCGCGCTCCTTGAAATAGTCGCCGAACGAGAAGTTGCCGAGCATCTCGAAGAAGGTGTGGTGCCGCGCCGTGTAACCGACGTTGTCGAGGTCGTTGTGCTTGCCGCCCGCTCGGACGCTCTTCTGAGACGAGGCCGCGGTGCTGTAGGGCCGCGTCTCGAGGCCGGTGAACACGTTCTTGAACGGCACCATGCCGGCGTTGACGAACATAAGCGTCGGGTCGTTGTGCGGCACGAGCGGCGCCGACGGCACGACCGCGTGGCCGGCCCGGCCGAAATAGTCGAGGAACGAGCGACGGATGTCGTTCGTGGAGGTCACGGGGCTTCTCCCAGAATGGCTTGCGCCCGACTTAGGCGACGCGGGCCCACATGAAAAGGCCGCGCGTCACGGCAGGTCGAGCGCCAGTTGCGCCGCCGCCGGCGACGCCGCCGGGCCGCGGCGCCCCCGGCGGCGGGCGGGTGCTGCGCCGGCCCCCGGCAGAGTCAGCTCAAACTGAGGCGCGGGCGTGGGGTCGGGCGGCGGCGCGGGTTCCGGACGAAGCGTCGCCCCCGGTGCGGGATCGAGCTCGGGGACGGAAGCCGGCATCGGCTCGACTAGCGCGAGCCTCGGCCGGGGCGCCGGCTCGCCGCGCTTCCAAAGATCGAGGTAGCGCCGGGCGTCGCGGAGCGCATCGCCGCTGAACGGCGCGACGGCTGCCTCGTCCTCGTCGGCGAACGGACCGATCCAGTGTGCCGGCGAACCGCGCGCCGCCCGGAAATACCAGCCCGCCGGGTTGAGCGGCGGATCGGCCTCGTCGGAGCACCAGAGCTCGCCCTCGTCGAAGGCGGCCACCTGCCGCTCCCGCTTCGCGCTCGCCGCCACCTTCGCCTCCGCAACACGTCCGCGGCCTATAGGCCATGTTCCCGTTGCGTTCGCAAGCAGGGTCAACGGGCGAACTGGTAGGGGCCGCCCTTTTCCAGCGCCCGGCGGTAGGCGGGGCGCGACTGTACCCAGTCCACGAAGGCGGCGAGCTTCGGGCGGGTCGCGGTGCGTCCCTGGATCGCGGCGACCTCGGCGGGGAAGCTCAGCATCACGTCGGCGGCCGACAAGTCGTCGAGCACGAAGTGGCCCGACGGACGGAGCGCCGCCTCCATGAAATCGAAATGGCTTTCGAGCTGCTGGTCGATGCGCGGGTGGAGCGGCGCACCAGCTTCGCCGAGACGTCCGACGTAGAGGCCCAGGAGGATCGGCGTCGTGGCCGATCCTTCGGCGAAGTGCACGAGTTCGAGGTGCGAGACGTAGGCGTCGCCGTCGCGCGGCGGCACGAGGTGCCCGCCACCGTGCCGCTCGCAGATATACTCGACGATGGCGCCAGACTCGGCGATCACGCGGCCGTCGTCCTCGATCACGGGCGACTTGCCCAGAGGGTGGACCTTCAGCAGCTCGGGCGGCGCGAGGTTGGTGACCGCGTCCCGCTGGTGGTGCCGGATCTCGTAGGGCGCCCCCAGTTCCTCGAGCAGCCAGAGGATGCGCTGCGAGCGCGAGTTGTTGAGGTGATGGACGACGAGCATGGCGAACCTCCCTTGGTCGGGCGGAGGCTAGCAGAGGCCGCCCGGGCCGCAAGGCGCCGCCCGCAACGAAAAAGGCCCGCCAGTGAGGGCGGGCCTTTCGTCGTCCACGATGCGGGCGTTAGATGTCGTCCTCTTCCGAGGGGCCGACCATCATCGCCTCCGACACGCCCGCGGCGTTGTCGCGGATCGCCTTCTCGAGCCGATCGAGCATCGCCGGGTTCTCCTTGAGGAACGTCTTGGCGTTCTCGCGGCCCTGGCCGATGCGGGTCGAGTCGTAGCTGAACCAGGCGCCCGACTTCTCGACGAGACCGGCCTTGACGCCGAGATCGAGGATCTCGCCGACCTTCGACACGCCCTCGCCGTACATGATGTCGAACTCGACCTGCTTGAACGGCGGTGCCACCTTGTTCTTGACGACCTTGACGCGCGTCGTGTTGCCGATCACCTCGTCGCGGTCCTTGATCGCGCCGGTACGGCGGATGTCGAGACGCACCGACGCGTAGAACTTCAGCGCGTTGCCGCCCGTCGTGGTCTCCGGGTTGCCGTACATCACGCCGATCTTCATGCGCAGCTGGTTGATGAAGATCACGAGGCAGTTCGACCTCGCGATCGAGCCGGTGAGCTTGCGCAGCGACTGCGACATGAGGCGCGCCTGAAGGCCGACGTGGCTGTCGCCCATCTCGCCTTCGATCTCGGCGCGCGGGACGAGCGCCGCGACCGAGTCCACCACCAGCACGTCGATCGCGTTCGAGCGGACGAGCGTGTCGGTGATCTCGAGCGCCTGCTCGCCGGTGTCCGGCTGCGAGACGATGAGCTCGTTGATGTCGACGCCGAGCTTCTTGGCGTAGACCGGGTCGAGCGCGTGCTCCGCGTCGACGAAGGCGGCGGTGCCGCCGCGCTTCTGAGCCTCGGCGATCACGTGGAGCGCGAGCGTGGTCTTGCCCGACGATTCGGGGCCGTAGATCTCGACGACGCGACCCTTCGGCAGGCCGCCGATGCCGAGCGCGATGTCGAGCCCGAGCGAACCGGTCGAGATCGCTTCGACCTCGATCGACTCCTTGCTGCCCAGCTTCATCGCGGAGCCCTTGCCGAACGCGCGGTCGATCTGAGCGAGCGCGGCCTCGAGCGCCTTTTGCCTGTCCATGTCTTCCTTCACCAATCGAAGCGGAGCTGCCACTGTCTCACCCTCTCGTAGCCGTGTCGATGCACGCTTTCAACACGCACAATGTACGTGTTTTGTTCTCGTTCTACAAGATGTCGGGAGCAGGAAAATCGTCGGTGTAAGCCACTGATAACGTTCGACTTGTGAGGTCGATCTGCGGTCGACCGGGCGACGGCTGGACCGCGGACGTTCCGCAACGGCAACGTCCGGCTCAACCGGCGGCGGCGACCCGCTTATGCGCCGGCCACGCCCGGCTGAGCGCCGCCTCGACGCCGGCGTAGACATAGGGCTTCTCGAGCACCGGGCATGTGCCGAATCGCTGCGGGAGCGAGTCGGGCAGCGAGCCGGTCGCGAAGACGATCGGGATGCCGCGGTCCTGGATCGCCTCAGCCAACGGAAAGATCGGATCCGAGCCGATGTTGACGTCGAGGATCGCCACGTCGAACTCGGCGCGATCCGCGAGCTGACGGGCTTCGTCCATGGTGGCGGCGGAGCCGGCGAGCGTGCAGCCGAGCATGTCGAGGATGTCCTCGAGCACCATGCCGATCAGCACCTCGTCCTCGACGACGAGCACCCGGCAACCGGCCAACGCAACGTTCGACATTCAGACGACCCTGTTCTCCGCGCCGAGGCGGTATCGTGGTGGAAACGTCGGCGGACGACCGACGCGACGAGGCCCCTCGCCCGAAGTCGCAAATCTCCCAACCGGGGCGCACATTATCTTAACGACCCGACTGTCTCAAGCCGGTTCACGGGCGAGCGCCGCGCGCACCGCCTCGCCGAGCTCCTGCACCGAGAAGGGCTTGGGCAGGAAACCGGCGCCGCGCACGTCGATCGATTTGCGGAGCTGCTCCTCCGCGTAACCCGACATGAAGATGATGCGCAGGTTGGGAAAACGCTCGCGCGCGTGGCGGACGAGCGTCGGTCCGTCCATCGTCGGCATGACGACGTCGGAGATCAGCAGGTCGACGCCGTTCTCGCGCCCTTCGAGGATCTCGAGCGCCTCTTCGCCGTGCGCGGCGCTGAGGACCTGGTAGCCCTTCCGCGCCAAGGCGCGCTCGGCGACCGCGCGGACCATGCCCTCGTCCTCCACGAGCAGGATGGTGCCTTTCCCCCAGAGGTCGGCGCCCGGCGTCTCGGGCGCGCTCGGCTCCGCCGCTTCCGTCGGCACGTCGGCGTGGAGCGGCAGGTAGATGGTGAAAACGGTCCCCTGCCCCAACGCGGAGTCGGCGAAGATGAAGCCGCCGGTCTGCTTGACGATACCGTAGACGGTCGAGAGCCCGAGACCGGTGCCCTTGCCGAACTCTTTCGTCGTAAAGAACGGCTCGAAGATCTTGGGCATGATCTCGGACGGGATGCCGCCGCCCGTGTCCTTGACCGCGATCGCGACATAGTCCGCGACCGGCATCATGTCGTAGCCGAGGCCCTTTACCTCGGCCGCCGGCACCGCGAAGGTCGAGATCACCAGCTCGCCGCCGTTCGGCATCGCGTCGCGGGCGTTGACGGCGAGGTTGACGATCACCTGCTCGAGCTGGCCGGGATCGGCGCGCACCGGCCCGATGGTCCGCCCGTGCTTCACGCTGAGCGTCACCGTCTCGCCGAGCAGGCGCTTCAGCAGGTGCGACAGCTCGCCGATGACGTCCGAGACCTGGAGGATCTGCGGCCGGAGCGTCTGCTGGCGCGAGAAGGCCAGGAGCTGGCGCACGAGGTTGGCGGCGCGGTTCGCGTTCTGCCGGATCTGGTTCACGTCGTCGAAGTCGGAGTCGCCGGGCGTGTGCCGCAGCAGCATCAGGTCGCAGTAGCCGATGATGGCCGTGAGGATGTTGTTGAAGTCGTGGGCCACGCCGCCCGCGAGCTGCCCCACCGCCTGCATCTTCGTCGCCTGCGCGATCTGGCGTTCGAGCTTCATCTGCTCGCGGTTGTCGCGCAGCGACAGGATCACTTCGGAAGCGCCGAGCCCCGGCGCGCGGGCGACCGTGAGGATGGTCTGCTCCTCGGGCCGGTTCTTGAGCCGGATGCGCAGGTCGCGCGGCTTGCGGTAGCCGCCGGCGGCGCGACGCACCGCGTCGGACACCATCGCCTTGTCCTCATCCTCCACCAGCTCGGTCGGGTACAGGAGCGGCGCGTCGGCCGGCGCGCCGGCGACCTCGGCGAAGGCCGCGTTCATGAAGGTGAGCCGCCCGTCGCGGTCGGCGAGCGCGAGGCCGAGCGGCAGCGCCGCCAGCAGCGCGGGCACGCTGTCCGCCATCGGGATCGACACCGCCGCCGGTGCGGCCGCGGACCCCGCCGCCTCCGTCAGCAGGAAGAGATAGGCTTCGGGCGTCGCCTCCGCGGTCGTCCGGAGCGGCAGCTCGACGATCCGGACCGGCTTCGTCGTGCCGTCGGCGTGCCGGAGCTCGGTCGGCTTCCCGTCGACCACCGTGAAGGCGTCGGAAAGATCGAGCGGCGATCCCGCATCCGACGCGACCGCCTGGCGGAAGACGGCGTTGGCGGCGAGCACGAGACCCGATCGGTCGGTCATCACCGCCATCATGCCGGCCGCGCCGATCCAGCCGCCGAGCGCGCCTTCGACGACCGCCCGCGTCTCGTCGCGGAGCTTGTCGCTCGCCGAGCGGCGGATCGTCCAGAGCAGATGCCGGCCCGTCTCGTCCGCCGGGCGGCAGCTCACGCGCAGCCGGCGGCGTTCCCCGTCGACGCTCGCATCGATCTCGGTGTGGCCGGCGCCGTCGCGCCGCGCCTGCGCCGCGGCGCCGTCGAGGAGCGCGCGCGCCTCGGGACTCGCGCCGGCGAGATCGAGCGGGGCCGGGTAGCCGCCGCAGCGCGCGCCGTAGGCCTCGTTGGCGCAGATCAGGCGATCCGCCTCGTCGGTGATCGCGAGCGCGTCGGTGCGCCCGTCGAGCGCGGCGCGCACCAGCGCCCAGTCGACTCGCCCGCCGCCCCTCCGGGCCCGCCCCAGCGAGGAGGCGAACGCCACCGTCGCCGTCGTGAGCACCAGCGCGCCGTAGAGCCCCATGGCCTCCCAGGCCGAGAAGACCCAGCCGATGAGCGCGGTCGACGCCAAGCCGAGCAGCACGACCCCCGCGACGGTGAGCGCGAAGTTGCGTTGCACGCCGGGCAGGTGCGGCCATTCGATCGGGTCGGGCAGCGCGGGACCGCGGCCGAGCAGGTCGGGAGTTGACGCCATCGGCGAACTGTTCTTTGGACCCGCACGGCCGTCAAGCCCGCGCGTCGACGCGCGGGCCCGATGTTCGGTCGCGACCGGCGCGCGTCGTTGAAGGTTGAGGTAGGTTCACCCATCTCTTGGCGGCGTCAACGGAATGTTGAGGGAACGCGTGCTCCGCTGGCGCGTCCCGCTCGTGGGCAGCGGCCAGAATTCGGCGTGGGTGCATGACGATCGATCGACGTGATTTCCTGAGCGTTGCGGCGCTCGCGGCGGGGGCCGGCGCGCTCGCCGCCTGCTCGGGTCCCGATCCGGACCAGACGCTCGCGCGGGTGATGCAGGGCGCGGGCGACTGGGACGATCTGCGAGCGCTGTTCGCGCTCGATCCCGAGTGGATCGACATGAGCGCGATGCTGATCACGTCGCATCCCAAGCCGGTCGCCGACGCCGTCGCGCGCTATCGCGACGCGCTCGACCGCAACCCGGTCGTGTTCCTGCGCGACAACAACGACAAGCTGCAGGAGGCCTCGCGCGCCGCGGCCGGCCGCTACTTCGGCGTGTCGGGCGACGAGGTCGCGCTCACCGACAGCACGACGCAGGGCGTGTCGCTCGTCTACCGCGGCCTGAAGCTGCGGCCCGGGCAGGACGTGCTCACGACGACCAAGGACTATTACGTCACCCACGAGGCGTTGCGTATCGCGGCCGACCGCAGCGGCGCGCAGGTGCGCAAGATCCCGCTCTACGAAACGCTCGACGGGATCAGCGCCGACGCGCTCGCCGACAGCGTCGTGCGCGAGATTCGGCCGAACACGCGCGCGGTGGCGCTCACCTGGGTGCATTCGAGCACCGGCCTCAAGATGCCGATCGGGCTGATCGGCGAGCGCTTGGCGCGGCTGAACGAGGGACGCTCACCGGACGAGCGCGTGCTCTTCTGCGTCGACGGCGTGCACGGCTTCGCCAATCAGGACGCGACGCTCGCCTCGCTCGGCGCGGACTTCGTGATGAGCGGCGGCCACAAATGGCTTTTCGGCCCGCGCGGCACCGGCGTGATCGTCGGCCGGGCCGACGCCTGGCCGGCGCTCGACCCGCTCATCCCGAGCTTCCTCGACAGCGACGGCTACGGTCGCTGGAAGCGCGACGAGCCGCCGGTGCCGACCACGGCTGCGATGGTGACGCCGGGCGGCTTCAAGCCGTTCGAGCATCTCTGGGCCCTGTCGGAAGCGTTCGCGCTCCACCAAGCGATCGGCAAGGCGAAGATCCAGGCGCGGACCGCGGAGCTGGCCGGGCAGCTCAAGGAAGGGCTGGCCGGCATGGGGCACGTCAAGCTGCGCACCCCGCTGTCGCCGGAGCTGTCCGCGGGCATCGTGTCGTTCGACGTCGAAGGCGCCAACCCGTGGGACGTCGTCGATCACCTGCAGTCGAAGCGCATCCTGGCGTCGGTGGCGCCTTACCGCACGCCGCACGTCCGCCTCACGCCGAGCGTGCGCAACACGCCCGCCGAGATCGACAAGGCGCTCGGCGTCATCCGGGAGATTCGGGCGGCCGCCTAGTTGCTCCGGCGTCGCGGCGCGCTATGAGCGGGGCGTGACGCCGACCTCCCCCTTTCAGATTCCCGACTACCGGGCCTTCTGGGCCGCGCGGCTGACGAGCACCGTCGCGAGCGTCGCGCTCGTGGTCGTGATCGGGCTTCACGTCTACGACGTCGCGCGCGACTCCGGCATGAGCATCCGCGACGCGGCCTTCTGGCTCGGGATGGTCGGGCTCGCCCAATTCCTCCCGCTGTTCCTGCTGACGCTCGTGGCGGGCTACGTCGCCGACCGGATCGACCGCCGCGTGATCGTGCGGGTTGCGCTCGCGCTCGAGCTCGCCTGCGCCGCCGCGCTCGCGCTGTTCGCCTGGCGGGACGCGATCGGCCTGCCGGTCCTCTTCGTCGTGGCGGTGCTGCTCGGCATCGGCCGCGCCTTCGCCGGACCCGCCCTCTCCTCCTTCGCGCCGAACATCGTGCCGGCGCCGCTCCTCCCGTCGGCCATCGCGCTCAATTCGATCGCCTGGCAATCCGGCGCCATCGCCGGGCCGGTGATCGGCGGCTTTCTTTACGCGTCGGATCCGGCGCACTCCTACGGGGTGTCGTCTCTGCTGCTCGGCGTCGCGCTCGGCGCGTTCTGGACCGTCCGCCGCATCCCGCGCGGCAACGCCGGGGACTCGCACCCCTTGCGCGCCGTGATCGAAGGCCTCGCCTACGTGCGGGACAACAAGATCGTGCTCGGGGCCATCTCGCTCGACCTATTCGCGGTTCTGCTGGGCGGGGCGACGGCGATGCTCCCGGTCTACGCGCGCGACGTGCTCCACGTCGGGCCCGAGGGCCTCGGCTGGCTCCGCGCGGCGCCGGCCGCGGGCGCCGCGCTCACGGCGCTCGTGCTCGCCAAGCGGCCGCTCAGCCGGCACGTCGGCACCAAGATGTTCCTCTGCGTCGCGCTGTTCGGCGCGGCGACCGTCGCGTTCGGGCTGTCCGAAGTGATGTGGCTGTCGTTGGCCAGCCTCGCGGTCCTCGGCGCGGCGGACATGGTGAGCGTCTACGTCCGCTCCTCGCTCATCCAGCTCCACACGCCCGACGCGATGCGCGGGCGCGTCTCCGCGGTGTCGGGCCTCTTCATCTCCGCCTCGAACGAACTGGGCGAGTTCCGCTCCGGCACCTTCGCGAACTGGATGGGGCCGGTCGAGTCGGTCGTCGTGGGCGGCGCGCTCGCGGTCGTTGTGACCGGCCTCTGCGCCTGGCGCTTTCCGGAGCTCAGGCGCGCCGACCGCTTCGTCGCCCCCGAGCCCAAGACGGTCGCGCAGGCGGGCAACAAAAGCTTCGTTGACGACGGCCCCCCTGCCATGGTGGCAGGGCTCGATCCCAAAGCCGAGAAGGGAAAGCCATGAAGGCCAGCAGCATCCTCGACACGATCGGCAACACGCCGCACGTCCGCATCAACCGCCTGTTCGGTTCGGACTACGAGGTCTGGTCCAAGTCGGAGCGGGCGAACCCGGGCGGTTCGATCAAGGACCGCATCGCGCTCGCGATGATCGACGCGGCGGAAGCTTCGGGCGAGCTGAAGCCCGGCGGCACGATCGTCGAGCCGACCAGCGGCAACACCGGCATCGGGCTCGCCATGGTGGCCGCGGTCAAAGGGTACCGGCTGGTGCTCGTGATGCCCGAATCGATGTCGGTCGAGCGGCGGCGGCTGATGCTCGCCTACGGCGCGACCTTCGACCTGACGCCGCGCGAGAAGGGCATGAAGGGCGCGATCGAGCGCGCGCTGGAGATCGTCCGCGACACGCCCGGCGCGTGGATGCCGCAGCAGTTCGACAATCCGGCGAACATAGACGTCCACGTGCGCACGACCGCGCAGGAGATACTGAACGACTTCCGCGACGCGCCGCTGGACGCGCTCATCACCGGCGTCGGCACCGGCGGGCACATCACGGGCTGCGCGCAGGTCCTGAGGCAGGCATGGCCCGGCCTCAAGGTGTTCGCGGTCGAGCCGACGCTGTCGCCGGTGATCTCGGGCGGCCAGCCCGGGCCGCACCCGATCCAGGGCATCGGCGCCGGCTTCGTGCCGAAGAACCTCCAGACGCAGCTCCTCGACGGCGTGATCCAGGTGGCGCCCGACGACGCCAAAGAGATGGCGCGGCGCGCGGCGCGCGAGGAAGGCATCCTCGTCGGGATCTCGAGCGGCGCCACGCTCGCCGCCATCGCGCAGAAGCTCCCCGAACTGCCGAAGGGCAGCCGCGTGCTGGGCTTCAACTACGACACCGGCGAGCGCTACCTGTCGGTGCCCGACTTCCTGCCGACCGAGGCGTGAGGAAAGATCCGAGGCGGCGGGATTCCGCCGCCTACCCGTTCGCCGCGACGCTCGAGATGCGCTACGGTGACATGGACGTGTGGCGGCATCTCAACAACGTCGCGGCCGCCCGCTTCTACGAGGAGGGCCGCATCCGGTTCATGGACGACCTTCGCAAGCGCGAGCCCGATTACGCGAAGCAGCGCTTCCGGCTGATGGTCGCCCACACCGCGATCGATTACCTCGCCGAGGGGCATTACCCGCATCCGATCACGGTGGGCGTCGGGATCGCCGGCATCGGCAACAGCAGCTACCGCGTCGGTGAGGCGCTTTTCCAGCAAGGGCGGTGCATCGGTCTCGCCGACGTCGTGCTCGCGCACGTCGGCGAGGACGGCCCGGCGCCCCTGCCTGCGGTCGTCCGCGAGACGCTGGCGCGTTACCTCCTGGCGCCTCTCCCCGAAGAACGAGCCGGCTGAGAGCTTCTCCGGTTCGGGAAGCGGCGCGCCTGCGCCCCGCTCCCCTCACCTTCTATTCAGGCGGCCTTCTTCGCCTTCGCGGCGTTGCCGTAGAAGGTCTCCTCGCGGGCGGCCATGTCGCGCAGGAGCTGCGGCGGGGCGAAACGCTCGCCGTGCTGCTGCGCCAGGCGATCGAGGGTGGCGACAACCCTGTCGAGCCCGAGCGTGTCCATGTGGCTGAACGGGCCGCCGGTGTGCGGCGCGAAGCCCCAGCCGAAGATGGCGCCGAGGTCGCCGTCCTCGGGCGTCTCGAGCACACCTTCCGCGAAGCAACGCGCGGTCTCGACGAGCTGGCGGAACACCAGGCGCTCGCGCACTTCGTCGGGGCCGGGCTGCGCGTCGGACGGCCGGAACTGCTCGGCGAGGTCGGGCCAGAGATACTTCTTGCCGTCGGACGGATAGACGTAGAAGCCCTTGCCGTTCTTGCGGCCGTAGCGCTCCATGCCGACCATCGCCTCGATCACCTTTTCGCCCGCTCCGGGCTTGTAGGCGTCGCCGAGGTCCTTCTTGGTCTGCTGCGCGACCTTGTAGCTGAGGTCGAGGCCGACCTCGTCGTTCACCGCGAGCGGACCGACCGGCATGCCGGCCATCTTGCCGACGTTCTCGATCAGCGCCGGCAGCACGCCCTCGCCGAGCATCGTCAGTCCTTCCTGCACGTAGGTGCCGAAGCAGCGCGACGTGTAGAAGCCGCGGCTGTCGTTGACGACGATCGGCGTCTTCTTGATCTGCGCGACATAGTCGAGCGCCTTGGCGATTGCCTCGGGCCCCGTCTGCTTGCCGACGATGATCTCGACGAGCGGCATCTTCTCGACGGGCGAGAAGAAGTGGATGCCGATGAAGTTCACCGGCTTCGACCAGGCCTCGGCGAGGCCGGTGATCGGCAGCGTCGAGGTGTTCGAGCCGAAGATCGTGTCGGCGCCGACGACGGCCTCGGTCTTCTTGGTCACGTCGGCCTTGATCTCGCGCGTCTCGAACACCGCCTCGATGATCAGATCGCAGCCCTTGAGATCGTCGTAGTTCGTCGTCGCGTGGATGCGCGAGAGGATCTCGTCCTGCTTCTCTTGGGGCAGGCGTTTCTTGGCGAGGCGATCCGCGGTGTACTGCTTGCCCTTGTCGGCCGCCTCCTGGCTCTGATCGAGCAGCACGACCTCGATGCCGGCCTGCGCCGACACCATGGCGATCCCCGCACCCATCAGGCCGGCGCCGAGCATGCCCAGCTTCTTGGTCGGCATCGGCGGAACGCCCGCCGGACGGCGCGCGCCGCGCTCGGCGGCCTGCTTGTTTACGAACAGCGTGCGGATCATGTTGCCCGCCTGTGGATCGGCGACGAGCTTGGCGAAATACTTGCTCTCGACGCGGATCGCCGTGTCCATCGGGAGCTGCGCCCCCTCGTAGACCGCCGACAGGATCGCGATCGGCGCGTTCATGTTGTGCAGCGTCTTGCCCTGCACCATCGCGTTCGCGCCGACGAAGGTCTGCGCGAAGTTCGGGTTCATCGCGCCCGCGCCGCCCGGGAACTTGAAGTTCTTCTCGTCCCAAGGCTGCGTAACCTTGGTCGGGTTCGCCTTCACCCACGCCTTCGCGCGCTCGACGACCTGGTCGGCCGGCGCGAGCTCGTGGACGACGCCGAAGCCCTGCGCCTCCTGCGGGCTCATGTTCTTGCCCTGGGTGAGGTACATCAGCGCGGCCTGCACGCCCATCAGGCGCGGCAGGCGCTGCGTGCCCCCGGCGCCCGGAAGCAGGCCGACCATGACCTCGGGAAGCCCGAGCTGGATCTTGGGATTGTCCGCGCAGACACGGTAGTGGCAGGCCAGCGTGATCTCGAGCCCGCCACCGAGCGCGAGGCCGTTGATCGCGGCCGCCACCGGCTTGCCGCAGGTCTCGAGGCGACGAAACAGCCTGTTGAGCTGGAACACCCCGTCGAACAGGCGCGCCATCTTCGACCCGCCGGCGTCGCCGCCCGAGCTGCCGCCGAACGCCGCGCCCATGCCCTTGAGGTCGGCGCCGGCCATGAAGCCGGTCTTCTTGCCGGAGGTGATGACGGCGCCCTTGATCGCTTCGTCGGTGGCGATGCGCTCGACGAGCGTGCCGAGGTCGCGCGTCAGCTCGCCGGTGATGACGTTCATCGTCTGCCCGGGTACGTCGATCGTCAGCAGCGCGATGCCGTCGGCGTCGAGGTCGAACTTGATCGTTTCGGTCATGTCGATGTCTCCGCGATGCCCAGCGCTCAGAGGCGCTCGATGATGGTGGCGGTACCCATGCCGGCGCCGACGCACAGGTTGATGAGCGCGGTGCCCTTGCCGGTACGCTCCAGCTCGTCGAGCACGGTGCCGAGGATCATCGCGCCGGTCGCGCCGAGCGGGTGGCCCATCGCGATCGCGCCGCCGTTGACGTTGATCTTGTCGTGATCGATGTCGAGCGCCTGCATGTAGCGGAGCACCACCGACGCGAACGCCTCGTTGAGCTCGTAGACGTCGATGTCGTTCACCTCCATGCCGGCGCGCTTGAGCACCTTGCGCGACACGAACTCGGGGCCCGTCAGCATGATCGCCGGCTCCGAGCCGATCGAGGCCATCGCGCGGATGCGGGCCCGTGGCTTCAACCCGTACTTCTCGCCGATTTCCTTGTTGCCGATCAGCACCGCGGCAGCGCCGTCCACGATCCCCGACGAGTTGCCGGCGTGGTGGACGTGGTTGATGCGCTCGACCTCGGGGTAGCGCTGGAGCGCGATGGCGTCGAAGCCCGGCATCTGCTCGCCGATCGCCTGGAACGCCGGATTGAGCGAGGCCATCGACTGCATGTCGGCGTTCGGCCGCATGTGCTCGTCGTGGCCGAGAACGACCTCGCCGATCACGTCCTTCACCGGGACGATCGAGTTCTTGAACCGGCTCTCGGCCCAGGCGCGCGCCGCGCGCTTCTGGCTCTCGACGGCGTAGGCGTCGACGTCGTCGCGGCTGAAGCCGTATTTCGTCGCGATGAGGTCGGCGCCGATACCCTGCGGCATGAAGTAGGTCTTGTAGGCGACCGCCGGATCCATCGGCCACGCGCCGCCGTCCGCGCCCATCGGCACCCGCGACATGCTCTCGACGCCGCCGCCGATCGCGAACTCCGCCTCGCCGGCGATGACCTTGGCCGACGCCATGTTCACGGCTTCGAGGCCCGAGGCGCAGAAGCGGTTGATCTGCACCCCCGCCGTCGACTCCGCGTAGTCAGCGTTCAGGACCGCGACGCGCGCAATGTCGGAGCCCTGCTCGCCGACCGGCGCGACGCAGCCGAGCACGACGTCGTCGACGTCGGCGGTGTCGATCGAGTTCCGGTCGCGGATCGCCTGGAGCACCTGAGTCGCGAGCTGAATCGGGGTGATCTCGTGGAGCGATCCATCCTTGCGCCCCTTGCCGCGCGGGGTGCGAACCGCGTCGTAGATGTAAGCTTCGGCCATCGTCCTGCTCCTATCAGAATGCTTCGGCGGGCATCGCCATGAGCGCCTCGGACCCGGCCTCGACCTTGCGCCGCAACGCGCCGGCGAGCGGGAACTGGCTATCGGCGTAGTGCCGCGCCGTGATGAGCTTCGCCTCGTAGAAAGCCGTGTCGGACGCGCCGTTGTCGAGCGCCTCGTGCGCGGCCTTCGCCATGAGAAGCCACATATGCCCGAGCGCCACGACGCCCATAAGCTGCATGTATGCGTAGGCGGCGGAGCCGGCGTTGTTGGGATTGCCCATCGCGTTCTGCATCAGCCACATGGTGGCGGTCTGCAG
>Ga0164290_1001842_pt1 | contig 22234 bp, 19 predicted proteins | sample Micstemetagenome_FD_108782 | JGI IMG/M metagenome (GOLD analysis project Ga0164290, IMG submission 108782) | Contaminated culture microbial community from soil near Moab, Utah, USA - Microcoleus steenstrupii SON62 (Illumina Assembly) | ecosystem: Environmental > Terrestrial > Soil > Soil crust...
GGCACGGGCAGCGGCTTCGGCGGCGGCGCGCTCGGCCTCGGCGCGGGCCGCGGCTTCGGCGGCGCGCTCGGCCTCGGCGCGGGCCGCGGCTTCGGCGGCAACGCGCTCGGCCTCGGCACGGGCGGCGGCTTCGGCGGCAACGCGCTCGGCCTCGGCACGGGCGGCGGCTTCGGCGGCGGCGCGCTCGGCCTCGGCACGGGCAGCGGCTTCGGCGGCAACGCGCTCGGCCTCGGCATGGGCCGCGGCTTCGGCGGCGACGCGTTCGGCCTCGGCGCGGGCCGCAGCTTCGGCGGCGACGCGTTCGGCCTCGGCACGGGCAGCGGCTTCAGCAGCGGCGCGCTCGGCCTCGGCACGGGCAGCGGCTTCGGCGGCGGCGCGTTCGGCCTCGGCACGGGCGGTGGCTTCGGCGTCGGCGAGCGCCGCGGCTTCCTCGGCCTGGCGCAGCGCCTCATCGGTGGCGGCGCGCTCGGTGTCGAGCTGCGCGGCGTCGGTCGGTGGCGCCGCCACCTCGGCGGCATCCGGTTCCGCCGTCGGTGCCCGTTCCAGCGTCACCTCACGGACATCATCCTGGTCCGACTCGCGCGGTGCGGCGGCGTCGGCCTCGCGCTGGCTGCGCCGGCGCGTCCACAGCAGGCCCAGCAGCACCAGGGCAACGGCGATCAGCGCGCCAAGCAGGTAGAGGTTCATTGTTGAAACAGCAGGTCGGCGCAGGGGCGCCGGTCCAAGGGCGTCGTTGTACTGGGCGGCAGCTTAGCGAAGCATTGCGGCTCTTGCATGCACCGGTCTGCGCAGGTCGTCACGCGGCGGCGTCATCGCGCATCGGCCGCACCATGCGCGGCCGCCGCGGGCCGCGGCGACGGACCTCAGCGTGCGTAGGCATAGGGGCCGCCGCGCTCGAGGGCACGTTGGTAGGCCGGACGCTGGCGAAAGCGCTGCACCCAGGCGTCGAGATGCGGGAACAGCGCGCGCAGCTTCGGACCGGCGGCCTCGCCGACGAAGCCCAGCTGCACATCGGCGCCGCTGAAGCGTTCGCCGAGCAGCCAGTCGCGGCCGGCCAGCGCGGCGTTCACATGGCCCAGGTGCAGCGCGATCTCGGCGTCGATGCGAGGCTGCAGCGGCGCCGCGGCCTCGCCGAGCCTGCCGGTGTAGAGCTTGAGCATCAGCGGCAGCATCGCCGAACCTTCGGCGTAATGCAGCCACTGCTGGTAGTCGTCGAAGTCGGCCTCGGTCTCGGCCGGGCGCAGGCCGCTGCCGGCGCCGAAGCGGCGCAGCAGCAGGTCGACGATGGCGCCGGACTCGACGTAGATCCTGCCGTCGACCTCCAGCGCCGGCGACTTGCCCAGCGGGTGAACGGCGCGCAGCTCGGCCGGCGCCAGCCGCGTCGCCGCATCACGCTGGTAGCACTGCAGCGTGTAAGCCTGGCCGAGCTCCTCCAGCAGCCAGAGGATGCGCTGCGAGCGCGAGTCGTTGAGGTGATGGACGGTGATCATGACGGCGCGGGCGCGTTGGCTGGGGCCCGCATTCTGGGTCCGGCTCAGTCCCGCTGGTAGCGCAGTCGGCGCACCCGCTCGCTGTTGTAGGCCAGGCCGGTGACGCGGCCCTGCGCGGCGCGCTCGATGCGCAGCAGCACACCGGGCCCGGCGAGCAGGTCGGCGGCCACGGCCTGCAGCGGCCGCGGCTCGGGGTCGACGCCGACCTGCAGCGTCAAGCTCGCCGCATCGCGGCCGGCCAGCAGCTGCAGATCACCGCCGAGCTGCGGCTGCCGGTAGCGTCCGACCAGCCCGCTCAGATCACCGGCGTCGCCGCCCAGGGTCGGCAGACGCTGGTAGCGCTCGGTGCGAAGCGGGTCGGCGCGGCGGGTCAGGCTCAGCGTGCCGCCGTCGCCTGCCAGGCTCAGGCGCAGCGTGCCCAGGCTGTTCTGCAGCGTGTCGGCGTCGACGGCGAACAGGGGTGACGCACCGAAGCCGATGCGCATGCGCATCGATCCGGGCTGCGGCGCGGCGCTCAGTTGCAGCACGCCGAAGCCCTCGGCATGCAGGTAGTTGCCGCTGAAGCGTCGCGCGTCGAAACCAGCCGGCGGCGCTGCGCCAGCCACGGCCGCTTGGGGCGCCGGCTCGGCGAAGGCGTCCGCCAGCACGATGTCGGCGACCTCGTTGAGCAGGCGTGGCGGGTTCGCGCTGGCGATGTTGCAGGTGATGGCGATGCCGGTCTGCCGGCCGGGGTAATGCGCCTGCATGGCGCGGTAGCCGCCCCAGCTGCCGCCATGGCTGACGCGCGGCAGACCGCGGTACTCGTTGCTGACCTGGCCGAGCGCGTAGGCGATCGGGGTGCCGTCCGCCAGCCGCCCGGGCGTGCGCAGTGCCTGCACCAGGGCCTTGCCGAGCACCTTCGGCTCGCCCAGCTCGGCGTCCCAGCGCGCGAGATCGAGCACCGTGCTTTGCACCGCACCGTCGCCGGCCTGGTTCCAGTTGCTCATGTTGATCGCGTAGCGGCCGGGTTCGTCGGCCGGCCGGTAGGCCGTGGCCCGCTTCGGCACCACCTGGGTGTGATCGGTGCGCACATGGGTGGCGCTCATGCCCAGCGGCTTGAAGACCCGGGCCTGCAGCAACGCATCGAGCTTCTGGCCGCTGACGCGCTCCGCGACCTGCGCGGCAAGAAAGTAGCCGGTGTTGCTGTAAGACCAGCTGCTGCCCGGCGTGAAGTTCAGCGCCGGCACGGCGCGGATCGCGCGCAGCGCCTCGGCGTCGCCGGTGACGTTCTCCTCGGCCTCGCCGGCCAGGATCAGCAGTTCGTTGTAGTCGGCCAGGCCGGCACTGTGCTGCAGCAACTGCCGCAGCGTGATGCGCTGCGGCAGCGCGGTCGCCAGCTCGGGCAGGTGCTGCTGCAAGCTGTCATCGAGCCGCAGCTTGCCGTCCTGCTCGAGCAGCAGCAGCGCGACGGCGGTGAACTGCTTGGACACCGAGCCGATGTCGAACACGGTATCCGGCCGGATCGGCACGCGGTGACTGAGATCGGCCAGGCCGTAGCCCTGCGCGTAGACCGCCTTGCCGCCCTGGCTGATGACCAAGGCGCAGCCCGGGGTGTCGGCGGTGTAGGCGGCAAACACGGCGTCGATGCGTGCCGTGTCCAGGGTGGCGGCCTGCGCCAGCAGTGGCAGCAGCGACAGAGCCAGGGAGCTGATGGTCTTCATGGGGGGGATGAGGTGGCGGAAAGGCGCGCAGCATCGCGGGCCAGCCACGCGCTGTCGCGTCGGCGGCGACAGCCTGCAGCGCCGTCGCCCTGGGCTGCAGCCCGGGGCGACGCGGTGTCTCAGCGCAACCAGTCCTGCTCCACCTTCGCGATCAGCGCCAAGCAGGCGGCGTCGTCGGGCGAGCCGCCGTTCACCGCGGCCGCGAGCACCAGGCCTTGCGCCGGCCACAGCGCATAGCAGGCCGACAGCCAGGGCGTGCCGCCGAAGAAGAGGCCACGCTGCTGCAGCGCCGCCGCGCTGCCCGGCTCGAGGCCCAGCCAGCGCTGCGCCGTCGCCGGCTTCAGCAGCGCCAGGCCGCCGCGCCGCGCCAGCAGCTCGACCTGGGCGAAACGGGCCAGATCGGCCAGGCTCATGTGCGCACCGCCGGCCGCGGCGAACAGCTGCTCGGGAGGGCGGATGCGATCGGGCTCGGGCTGATGGCTGTCGGGCCCGGCCACGTGCAGCCAGGGCTGGTCGGCCTGGCGCGCGTCGCGTCGTGGTCGCCCCCAGCCGGCGCTGAGCATGCGCAGCGGCGTGAACACCTGCTCCTGCATCAGCGTCGGGACGTCCTTGCCGCTGGCGCGCACCGCCAGGTGGGCGGCGAGCAGGTAGCTGGCGTTCGAGTAGACGGCCACGGTGCCGGGCGCCGCCACGGCCGGCAGCGACAGCAGGTGCCTGACGAAGCGGGCCTCGCGCTCGGCCGGCGTGCCGCTGCTGTCGAACAGCTCGGGCGTCAGCTTCGGGCCGATCCGCTCGTAGGCGGCGATGCCACCCTGGAAACGAAGCAGCTGGGCCAGCGTGACGCTGCGGTACTCGTCCCGCATCGGCGTGTCGGGCAAGGCCTGCGCCAGGCTCAGGTCCCAGCTCAGCAGGCCGGCGTCGACCAGGCGGGCGATCATCAGCGCCGTCATGCGCTTGGTCAGCGAGCCGATCGCGAAGCGGTCGTTCTCGCTCAGCGCATTGCCCGCCTCGCCCAGGTGGCGCAGGCCGACGGCGCCGGCGGCCAGCGTCTCGCCATCGCGCAGCAGCAGTGCGGCGAATCCGGGCAGGCGCTGCGCGTCGCGGATCTGTGCCAGCTCGGCGTCGAGCGAGCGGACCGGCGGCTGCCGCGCCGGCGCGGTTGGCGGCAGCACGAGGCCGAACAGGCTCAGGAGCGCGAACTGGCGGCGGCGAGGGGTGAGCGGCATGGCGGCGGGGCGTGGTGGTGAACGGCCGTATGGCGATTCGCCCCCCGCTTCGTTACCCGGGTTTTCCTGGGGCCGCGGCCTGCGCCCGGCTCTTGGCCGCCGCATAGTCGCCCGGTCGCACGTGCAGCAGGTCGGCGACGCGCCAGACGATATGCCGTTCGTGGGCCGCCAGCTCGCCGTCGGCGAAGGCCACGCTCCACATCGCCTCGACCATGCGGATCTTGGCGGCATCGTCGAGGCGCGCGTTCAACGCCGACGTGAACTGGTGCAGATCGGTGGCGTCCTGCGCCACGCCCTCGGCCCAGGCGAGCAGGGTGTCGATCTCGTCCACCGTGAGATCACCGAACTTGGTCCGCAGCGCCTGCAGCGCCGTCAGGCGCTCGGCCGCGCCGATGCCGGCCTCGGCGCGCATCACCTCGACCAGCAGCACGGCGGTGGCGAGGTGCAGCGCGTGCTCGCTGGGCGGGGGGGAGGTGGCGCCGGTCGCGGGCTCGAGCAGCGCGCCGAACAGGTCTTTCAAGGATCGCAGCATGATGGGCGAATGATCGCAGCGCTGCCTACACTGCCGCGCCCTGCGACCGCGATCTCCCATGCAAGCCCTGTTGGACACCATCGCCGCGCTGCCGGCGCCGCCGACCGAGGCGCAGCGCCTGTTCCACGGCCGCGGCGGCCGGCACCCGGGCTGCGAGCACCTGACGCTGGACGCGTTTCCGCCATGCCTGCTGCTGACCAGCTTCGAGCGGCCGCTGGGCGATGCCGAGCTGGCGGCGGTGCACGACGCGCTGACGGCGCGCTGGGCGCAGATCGCACCGGGTGAGCCGCTGAACTGGGTCTACCAAGGCCGGCAGGTCGGCGGTGACGAGCGGACGCAGACGCGGCTGATGGCCGGCGCGGCGCCCGAACCGCATGCGGTTCAGGAACAGGGCGCGAGCTTTCTCGTGCATCTGCTCAAGGGCCAGAACCACGGCCTGTTCCTCGACATGGCCGAGGGACGCCGTTGGGTGCGCGAGCAGGTGGCGGCGGCCGTGACCCAGCCCGGCGCGGCGCGACTGAAGGTGCTGAACCTGTTCGCCTACACCTGCGCCTTCTCGGTGGTGGCGCTGCAGGCGGGCGCCGAGCAGGTGGTCAACGTGGACATGAGTGCGGGCGCCCTGGCGATCGGTCGGCGCAACCACCAGCTCAACGGCGAGAGCGACGGCGCGCTGTTCCTCGCCCACGACATCTTCAAGTCCTGGGGCAAGCTGACCCGGCTCGGTCCCTACGGGCTGGTGATCGTCGACCCGCCGAGCTTCCAGCGTGGCAGCTTCGTCGCCACCAAGGACTACGCGCGCTTGATGCGCCGGCTGCCCGAGCTGCTGGCGCCCGGCGGCCAGGCCCTGCTCTGCCTGAACGCCCCCGGGCTGGGCAGCGCCTTCCTGACGGAGCAGATGCAGCAGCTGGCGCCGGCCTTGCGTTTCGAGCGGCGTCTCGCCAACCCGGCGGCGTTCGCCGATGTTGACGCGGAGCGTGCGCTCAAGGTGCTGGTCTATCGCGCGCCCTGAAGGGCGCGCGCCGGCGCCCGCGAGACCCTGCCGGCGCGGCGCGAGCGTCGGCTCAGCGACGGTCGCCGATCAGCAGCTGCCGATCCAGCCAGGAGAAGCTTTGCTGCTGCGCGTCGGCACCGAAGCGGTGGCCGCCGGGCAGTGCCAGGAACTCGAAGCCGTCGCCCGCTGGCCAGGCGCGCGCCAGCTGCCGCGCCGCCCACTGCACCGCGTCGAAGGGAAACAGATGGTCCTGCGGCGACGCCAGCAGCAGCAGCGGTCGCGGCGCGATCAGCGCGGCGACATCCGGGTGGTCGAGCTCGGCGGCCAGGCCCGGGTGCAGCATCGCGAACGCCGACTGACCGGCCAGCGTGTGCTCGCCGTCGCGCAGCAGGCCGTCGCGTCGCGGCGCCATCCAGTGCGCGGCGACGCAGGCGGCGACGCCGTCGTCGACCGCCGCCAGCTGCCAGGCGCGGAACGCGCCCACCGAGAAGCCCAGCACCGCGATTCGCGACGCGTCGACCTCGGGCCGCTCGCGCAGCCAGCGCAGGCTGCGCGCGTCGTCGCTGGCGATCACCCCCGCCCAGTGCAGCCCCAGCTGCTGCAGCTGGGCGGCCAGCGCCTGCTGGTCATCGCGGGCAAAACCGGGGCGCGAGCGGCCACCCCAGCCCAGCGCATCGACGGCCAGCACCGCATAGCCGCGGCGCACCAGCTGCTCGCCGACGAAGCGGCCGTCGAAATAGCGTTCGGCCCAGGCCTGCGCCGCCGCCTGCCCGGGTTCGCCGGCGAGCGCCGGGATCAGCTTCTCGGCACCGAGGTCGAAGCGTGCGCCATGGTCGTGCAGCAGCAGCACGGCCGGCCGCGCGCCCGGGCGCTTGGGCCGCAGCCACAGCGCCGGGGCGCGGTCGCCCAGGCTCATGCGCAACGTGATGCGCTCGGCGATGTGGTCGCCGCGGTCCTCGGTGGCGATGTGCTCGGTCGCGAGCGGGCTGGCGTCGTCGCCGGGCTGCAGGATCCAGCGCCGCGCGGCGGCCATCGCCTCGGATCGCCATCGCCTGTCGTCGCGCCAGCCCAGGCGAGGGCGGTAATCCTGCTGGCGTGCCGCCAGAACGGTGTCCAGCGGTTCGGCCAGCGCCGGCATCGCGGCGGCGCCGAGCAGCAGGCGGCGGCGTCTCACGGAGCGAGCAGCGCCGGCAGACCCAGCGACAGCGCCGGGATGTAGGTGACCGCGAGCAGCGTGACGCCGAGCGCACCGTAGAACGGCCAGATCGAGCGCATCACCTGACCAACCGACACCCCGCCGATCGCGCAGCCTACGAACTGCGTGCTGCCCACCGGCGGCGTGTTCAGGCCCAGCGCGCAATTGAGCAGCATCATGATGCCGAACTGCGTCGGGTCCATGCCGGCCTGCTGGCAGATCGGCAGGAAGATCGGCGTGCAGATCAGGATGGTCGCCGCCATGTCGAGGAAGGTGCCGAGCGCGAACAGCAGCAGGTTCACCAGCAGGAAGATCAGCCACGGGTTGTTGCCGCTGACGGACTGCAGCAGCTCGCCGGTCTTCTGCGGCACCTCGTACATCGCCATGAAGTAGCCGAAGGCGGCCGAGATGCCGATCAGCAGCAGCACCACGCCGGTGGTCTTGGCCGCCTTCGCGCAGGCCTCCAGAAAGCCGCGCCAGCTCAGGGAGCGGTAGACGAGCACGGTGACGAGCAGCGCCCAGCAGACCGCGGTGGCCGCCGACTCGGTGGCGGTGAACACGCCACTGAGGATGCCGGCGAGGATGATGACGACCACCAGCAGCCCGGGCAGCGCGGCGACGAAGGCCGCAGCCACCGCCGCCCAGCCGGGGAAGGCGCCATGCGTGGGGTAGCCGCGCTTCACCGCCACGCCATAGGCGGCGACCAGGTTGGCGATGGTCAGCAGCAGCGCCGGGACCAGCGCCGCGAGGATCAGGCTGAAGACCGAGACCGCGGCGATGCCGGACGCGGCCAGCACATAGATGATGAGGTTGTGCGAGGTCGGCATCAGCGCGCCGACCAGCGACGCATGGGTGGTGACATTGACCGCGTAGTCGGCGTCATAGCCCTCGCGCTTCATCATCGGGATCATCACCGAGCCCATCGCCGACACATCGGCCAGCGGCGAGCCGGCGACGCCGCCGAACAGCGTGCAGCCGATGACATTGCTCATGCCCAGGCCACCGCGCACATGGCCGACGAGGCGGTTGGCGAGCGTGACGATGCGTACGGCGATGCCGCCGTGCAGCATCAGCTCGCCGGCAAAGATGAAGAAGGGAATGGCGAGGAAGGAGAACACCTGCATGCCGCCGACCATCTTCTGGAACACCAGCGCGATGGGCAGGTCGGCGGCGAGCATCGCGGCGATCGCCGCCAGGCCGATCGAGAAGGCGACCGGTACGCCGATGAGCAGCAGCAGGATGAAGCTGCCGCCGAGGATCCAGAGCTCCATATCAGTGGCGCCCGGCCGCCCGAAGCCACTGAGCGCCCCCTCGGGGGGTGGCGAGCGATAGCGAGACTGGGGGTTGCTTCATTTCAGACTCCAGCCGGGGCGACGGTTTCGTTGCGCCAGAGCGCGATCAGGTGCTCGATGCAGAACAGCAGCATCAGCAGCCCACCGATCAGCAGCGGCAGGTAGTCCAGCGCCTCGGGGATGGCGAGGATGGGCTTGGGTTCGCTCCACTTGAGCTGCATCCACTCGTAGCCGCTGCTCGCCATCAGCAGCGCGAACAAGGCGACGAGCAACTGGATCAAGGCCTCGGCGACGCGTTGCGCCTTCGCCGGCAGCAGCGCGACAAAACTCTCCAGGCCCAGATGCCCGGCGTCGCGCACGCCCACGGCCACGGCGAGCGCGGTGATGTAAAGCACCAGCAGCAGCGCGACCGGCTCGGTCCAGACGGGGGTGTCGTTCAGCAGGTAGCGGCCCGCGACCTGCCATTGCACGCAGACCACCAGCAGCACCAGACCGAGCACCGCGGCGCGCAGCGCCCAGCGGGCGAGGAAGGCGCAGAGCGCCGTGTAGATCGCGCTCACTTCGTGTCCTGGATGCTCTTCACGAGGCGTTGCAGCTCGGGGGTGTTGACGAAGCGCGCGTAGACCGGCGCCATCGCCTGGCGGAACGGCTCGCGCTCGACCTCGACGATCTGCGCGCCGCCGGCCTTGGCGCGTTCCAGGCTCTTCGCCTCGGCCGCGTCCCAGAGCTCTCGCTGCAGCTTCACCGACGCACGCGCCGCGTCGCGCAGCAGCGTCTGCTGGGCGGGCGGCAGCTTGTCCCAGACGCGCTTGCTGACGAAGAGCACGTCCGGCGTCATCGCGTGCTGGGTCTGCGAATAGAAGGTCGCCGCTTCCATGTGGCGGAAGCCTTCGTACGACGGCAGGTTGTTCTCGGCCGCATCGATCAGCCCGGTCTTCAGCCCGGTGTAGACCTCGCCGATCGGCATCGGCGTCGCGTTCGCGCCGATCGCCGCCATCGCCGCCACCCAGACATCGGTCTGCGGCACGCGCACCTTCAGGCCCTTGGCGTCCGCGAGCGTCTTCACCGGCTTCTTCGCGTAGATCGAGCGCGCGCCGGCGTCGTAAAAGGCCAGGCCGATCAGACCCTGGTGGGCGCAGGCCTGCAACAACTCGTCGCCGACCGGGCCGTCGAAGACCTGGCGCTGGTGCGCGACCGAGCGGAACACAAAGGGCAGGGTTGGCACCACCGACTTCGGGCACATCGCCGCCAGCGCCGCGCCATGCACGCGGGTCATCGCCAGCGCGCCGAGCTTGGCCTGGTCCAGCGTCTCCTTCTCGTTGCCGAGTGCGCCCTTGTTGAAGACCTTGACCGTGAGCTGGCCGCCGCTGCTCTTGGCCAGCAGCTGACCCAGGTGACGGACCGCGGCAACGGTCGGGTAGTCGTCGCTGTTGTGCACATCGGCGGACTTCAGCTCCAGCGCGAACAGGCTGCCGGCGGCCAGCAGGCCGGCGATCAGCGTGAGGCTTCTCTTCATGGTCTCGTCTCCTTCAGTTCAGGGCGCGGTAGCGCAGGCGGCGTACGCGGGCCTCGCCAGCGCCGGCCGCGTAGATCGCCGGTCGCAGGCTCATGAAGCCGCCGGCGACGTTGTGGTGGTAGCCGCTGACCTCCATCTGCACCGGGAACTTGCTCCAGGGCTGGCTGGCGTCGGCGCGGCTGAACAGGCTCAGCACATGGCGCACGCAGCGCAGGCGCAGCTGCAGCGCCCGCGCGATGCCGGCGGGTTTGCTGACCTTGCGCAGGTCCTGGCCGTAGCGGTGCAGGCGCATGGTTCTGGCGTTGACGCCGACGCCGGCGTAGAGGCGGGGGCTGTAGAACATCAGCAGCCCCGCCTGCACGCCGTCGTCGAAGTCCAGCTCGAACTCGATTTCGAAGGCCGGGTCGCCCTGGATGAAGCCCAGCGGCGGGCTGTCGGCCGGACCGCTGCCGGCGGCCTGAAGGCGCAACAGGCCGTCGCCAACGCGCACGCGGGCCAGCTGAGCGGCGCCGCCGGCCAGAAACGCCCACGGCGGCTTCAGCAGCGGCGCGCGGAAATCGTCGCTCAGCGCCAGGCCATGCGGCACCGCGCGATCGCGGGCCGGAAGCGGCAGCGCGTCGCCGTCGTTCTGCGCGATCTCGAACCAGCCGTCGTCACGGAGCTTCGCCGGCGCCAGCAGCATCTGCCGGCCCAGGGTGTGGAAGCCGTGTTCGTAGCCGTGGTAGGCCAGCCACCAGTCGTTCTTGGGCCCCTGCACCAGCGTGCCATGACCGCGCGACCACCAGCGCTCGCGCGGCGAGGTGGTGCGCAGCAGCGGGTTGTGTGGCGCGTGTTCCCAGGGACCGTGGACGGAGCGCGAGCGCGCCGCGACCACCATGTGGCCGGTGGGCGGGCCGGCGGTGCCGCCGATGGCCAGCAGCATGTGAACCCAGCCGCCGTGGCGCAGGATCTTCGGCCCCTCCTGCGAGTAGCTCTCGACGTCCCAGTCCTCGGGATAGCGCCAGCCGTCGAACACATGCTCGACCGGGCCCTCCAGGCGCAGGCCGTCGTCGCTCAGCCGCACGCGGTCGCCACCGCTCAGGAACAGGTAGCGGCGCCCGTCCTCGCCGACCGCATGCCCGGGATCGATGTGCTTGGGCAGGCCGAGCGGAACCGGTGCCGACCAGGGGCCTTCGATGCGATCCGCGTGGATGACGAGGATGTCGTTGGGGGTGCTCTTGACCGGCAGGTAGATGAAGAAACGCCCGCCATGCCGGACCAGCTCCGGCGCCCACACACTGCCCACCGCCTGGGTCAGCGCCTGCACCAGCGGCCGCCAGTTCACCAGGTCGCGCGAATGCCAGATCAGCAGCCCGGGCAGCGCGTCGAAGCTGGAGTGGGTGCAGTAGTAGTCGTCGCCGACCCGCAGGACCGTGGGGTCGGGCCGATCGCCGGCCAGCACCGGGTTCAGGTAGCTGCCGTCACCGCGGTCGGCCTGTCGCTGGCCCTCGATGCCCTGGGGCCAGGGACGACAGGGCGGCAGGTAGGCGATGCCGGGCTCGGTCGCGCAGTCGGCGTCGGCGAGCGCGGGAGCCAACCCGGCGAGCAGCACGCTTCGCCGCGCCAACGTCACGGCAGCTTCCCGCCGGGGAACAACGAGGCCCAGCCGGCCTTGGGGCTCATGTCGGCGAGGTTCCACTCGCTTTCCACGAAGGCGCGACGCGTCGGCGGCGCGACGCGCGGCAGGCCGCTGCTCTGCGTCTCGTCGTCGACGATGCGGCCGCGGTCCTCGACGATGTCGGACAGCTGCTTGAAGTCGATGGGGTCGCGTGCCCAGGGCCGCGCGCCGACCAGCAGCGGCAGGCGCTGTTCCAGCTGCTGCGGCGCGAGCCAGCGCAGGCCCGCCGGCAGATAGGGCTCGCGCACCGCCACGATCTGCGCGGCGCCGCTGGTGTAGCGGCCGGTCATCGCCAGCGGTCGGCCCTGTCGGTCCAGCGCCAGGTTGTCGGCCTCGTAGAGCTGCACGTCGCCGGCGCCGCCGAGCGTGAACAGCGGCAGGTTCTCCAGCGTGTCGGGGCCGGCGCGGTAGGCGTTGCCGACCAGGGTCAGCTTGCCGACCTGGAACGGCCTGTCGCCCCACTCGTGCGCGACGAGGTTGTAGTGCACCGCGCGCTGGCCGGGGTTGTAGACGAGGTTGTTGACCATCGCGCCCCAGGTCCCGCCCTTGAACAGCGCGTTGCGCTCGCGGTTGGACGCGTAGATGTTGCCAAGCAGCAGGATCTGCGTGGCGTTGTCGTGGACCAGCGTGCCCTTGCTGTGCTCGCCCTTCTCGTGCACCGAGTCGGCCAGGCCTTCGACGATCAGGTTGTGGCTGTAGGTGATCGCGTGCGAGGTGTTCGCCCGCCACTCATCCGGTGTCGCACCTTTGAAGCGCGGGCCGCCGACGCTGAGGTTCTCGTCGGTGGCCCAGCTGAAGGTGCAGTGGTCGACGATGACGCGGGCGGCACCGTCGGCGGTCGACAGGCCGTCGTGGTCCTGGCCGCTGCGCTTGGGCCGGCCATAGGCGCCGGGCCGCACATAAAGGTGCTGCAGGATCACGTCCTGCGTGGCGACCAGGATCTCGCCGCGGATGATCGTGATGCCGGGCGCCGGCGCGGTCTGGCCGGCCACGGTGACGTTCGGTTCGCGCAGGCGCAGCTGGCTGCCGGCCAGGTCGATGACGCCACCGACCTCGAAGACGATGGTGCGCGGGCCCTTGGCGTCGAGCGCTGCGCGCAGGCTGCCGGGGCCGTCGGCGGCCAGGCTGCTGACCCTGATGAGGCGACCGCCGTTGCCGCCCTGGGTCTGCGCCCAGCCCGTCTGCGTGTAGGTCGCGGCGTGCAGCGGCGAGTCGTCCGCCTGGGCGCCGCCCATGACCAGGGTCGCCAGCGCCAGCAGCACCGCCCTCACAGCAGATCCACCATCGCTTGCAGCGGAATCACCGCTCCTGGGTGCTGGATGACGCGCGCCGCGAGCCGGTTGCCGAAGGCCGCCGCCTCCGCCGGCGTCGCGCCGCGCAGTCGCCGGCTCAGGTAGCCACCGGCAAACGAGTCGCCGGCGGCCGTGGTGTCGACGACCTTGGCGACGCGCTCGGTCGCCACCTCGCGCCAATGCCCGCCGCCGCCAACCAGGGTCGGCGCCGCGCCGCGTTTCAGCGCCAGCTCCGGAACGGCGAGGGCCTGCGCCGCGGCGGTGGCCGCCGCGGGCGACGCCAGCCCGAACAGCGCCTGGTGATCGTCGGTGGTGATCAAGGCCAGCGAGGCGACCGCGAACGCGCGCGCGAACCAATGCCGCGCGGTGGCGGCGTCGCTCCACAGGATGGGTCGGTAGTTGTTGTCGAAGGCGACCAGCTTGCCGGCGGCGCGCAGGCGCGCGGCCAGCTGCAGCAGGCGCTCGCGACCCGCGTCGGGCAGGATGGCCAGGCTGATGCCGGAGAACAGCAGCGCGTCCAGTTCACAGGCATGGCGCTCCAGCGGCGTCGGCTCCAGGCTGTCGAAGTAATCCCGCGCCGCGCTCTGGCCGCGCCAGAAATGGAAGCGGCGCTCGCCACGCTCATCGAGCTCGATCTGGTAGATGCCGGGCCGCCGCCCGGGCAGGCGGCGCACCAGGTCCAGGCCCAGGCCCTCGTCGGCCCAGCGGGTCAGCAACGCATCGCTCAGGCTGTCGTCGCCCAGGGCGCTGGCATAGCTGACGCGGGCCTCGCTGCAGCAGCGCGCCAGGTAGCAGGCGGCGTTGAAGGTGTCGCCGCCATAGTGCTGGCGCAACTGCGCGGAGAAGGGCTGGCCTTGCAGCTCCAGCATGCATTCGCCAACGGCGGCGATCCGGGGTTTGTTCATTTTTGAGCGCGCGTCGCAATTTAGTTGGAACGCTGTTCCGATATTAATCGAGCTGCTCGATCCTGCCATCCGCGTTCGCCCCAGGTGGGCCTGGCGGCCGACGCAAGACAGGAGCCAGCCCGGCGCCAAGAACCAGCCTCCAGCTGGCTTCCCGGCAGCCAGGCCTTCGTGCCCGTCGGCGGCGGGTGCACCGCGCCGCACACTGACGCCGATCTGCTGCAATCGCGGTCCCACCGACCGCGCTCACCATGAACCTGACCGACCTGCCCATCGCCCGCCGCTACCCGCCGCGCCACCCCGAGCGCCTGCAGCTGTACTCGTTGCCGACGCCCAATGGCGTGAAGGTCTCGATCCTGCTGGAGGAACTCGGCCTGGCCTACGAGGCACACCGCATCGACTTCGCGACGAATGCGCAGAAGGACCCCGAGTTCCTGGCGTTGAACGGCAACGGCAAGATCCCGGTGATCGTCGATCCGGATGGCCCGGGCGGCCTGCTGCAACTGGCCGAATCCGGCGCCATCCTGGTCTATCTCGCGGAGCGCGCCGGCCGCTTCTGGCCCAGCGCGCCGGCCGCCCGCGCCGAAGCGCTGCAATGGCTGATGTTCCAGATGGGCGGCATCGGACCGATGTTCGGCCAGCTCGGCTTCTTCCACAAATTCGCCGGCGCCAGCTACGAGGACAAGCGCCCCCGCGATCGCTACGTCGCCGAGTCGCGCCGGCTGCTCGGCGTGCTCGACGAGCGCCTCACGGGCCGCGACTGGGTGCTCGGCAGCGAGTATTCGATCGTCGACATCGCGATCTTTCCCTGGGTACGCAACCTGGTCGGCTTCTACGAGGCCAGCGACCTGGTCGGCTTCGACGACTTCAAGGAAGTGCAGCGCGTGCTCACCGCCTTCCTGGCGCGGCCGGCGGTACAGCGCGGTTTGAGCATTCCATCAGCCTGAACCGACGGCCTGTCGCAGCACCCTGTTCCTGGCAGGCCCGCTGCGATGGAATGCGCCTGCGGTGCAAGGTGCGCCGACAAGGAGTGAGCCGGTGAATGCGCTGATGCTGTTCGTGGCCTGGTGCATCCTGTTCGTGCTGGCCTGGCCGATCGCGCTGCTGGCGCTGCTGCTGTGGCCGCTGGTCTGGCTGATCTGCCTGCCGTTCAGGCTGCTCGGCATCGCCGTCGACTCGGTGTTCGCGCTGCTGCGCGCGATCCTGATGCTGCCGGCGCGCCTGCTCGGCGCGAAACCCTAGAAGCGCCTCGGCGGCGGACCGCGACGCACCGGCTTGCGGGCCGCCGGCCGGGGAGGCGCCTTCTGCGGCCGGCTGACATCGGCCAGCAGCAGGCTGTGCGACACCAGCACCTCGACCGCTTCCTCGAGACTCGCCGCCGGCTCGATGCCATCGATCGCCTCGAGCAAGGCATCCGCGTCCTCCAGGTCCTCCGGATCGAGGAACTGGTAGATGCCGGCCAGGGGCTCGAGCAGGTCCGCCTCCTTGCAGCCCATCAGACCGCGGGGGAAGCTGTCCGCACCCAGCGCGAAGCCGGCCACCCAGGGCAGCACCGCGCCCTGGACATCGTCATCGTCATCGAGTTCGAAGACCCAGGGATCGAACCACTGGCGCTGGCGGATCGCGGCGTCGAGCTGCTGCAGCCGGCGCATCGCCAGCGCCCGGATCGGCTCCGGATTGAAGCCCGGCGGCGGCGCGCGCCCTTCCTCGCTGTCGAGCACCCAGCGCAGCCATTCCGACGGCGGCGGGCTCTTCGGTTGCAGCGCGATGGCCACCAGGTAGCCGTCCAGCATGCTGACGTCCAGCGGCTCCAGCGGCGCCGGCACCTTGTCGAGCAGCGCTTGCAGCGCTTCGAGGTCGATCTCTTCCATGGCCTGCATTGTGGTCGCCATGACCGCCGGCACGGGCGTCGGGGCTGTCCACAATGCGCGGTTTCGTCGGCTACCCCCGCCCGCCCCATGCGCCTCCACCCGCTCGCCCTGCTGCTCTCCGCCGCCCTTGCGCATGCCGCGCCCCAGGGCTTCTACCGTCAGCCGGCCGTTGCCGGCGATCGCATCGTCTTCGTCAGCCAGGGCGATCTGTGGAGCGTGGGTGCCCAGGGCGGCGCCGCCCAGCGCCTGACCTCGCATGGCGGGCAGGAGGCCTGGCCGGTGCTGCTGGCCGATGGCAAGACCCTGGCCTTCGTGGCGCAGATCGACGGTGCCGGCGACGTCTACACGATGCCGCTGGAGGGCGGACCGGCGAAGCGGCGCAGCTGGATCGCCAGCCCGCAGGTCCGGCTCTGGGGCGCTGATGCGCAGGGCCGCCTGCTGCTGACGGCGCCGGCGCTTGACGGCCGCCCGCAGACCCAGGTGTTCCGCATCGACGGCGACAAGCTCGACGCGCTGCCGGTGGGCGACGCGGCCGACGCCGCCGTCAGTCCCGACGGCAGCAGGCTGTACTTCACCCGCCAGGGACTGCGTGGCGACCACGCGAAGAACTACCGCGGCGGCGCCATCGCCCAGCTCTGGGTGATGGACCTGGCCGGCCAGGCCGAGGCCAGGCCGCTTCTGACCGGGGTCAAGGCCAATGACCGCCGCCCCATGCCGTACCGCGACGCGCGCGGCGCCGAGCGCGTCGCCTTTCTCAGCGACCGCAACGGCTTCGTCAATCTGTGGTCGGTCGCCGCCGACGGCAGCGACCTGCGCGCGCATGGCGAGTGGAAGGACTTCGACCTGCGCCACGCCAGCCTGAGCGGCGGCACCGTGGTGGCGGCGCGCGGCGCCGATCTGCTGCGCATCGATCTCAACGCCGCACCGGCGGCACAGCCGCAGCCGTTGCCGATCACGCTGGCCGGCGACCACAGCGCGGTGGCGACGCGCTGGATCCGTCGACCGCAGGACTTCCTCGGCAACGTCGCGGTGGCGCCGAATGGCGAGCGCGTCGCGCTGGAGGTGCGCGGCCGCCTCGCGACCCAGGGCACGCAGGCGCTGCGCCGCGCCCAGTTGCAGCAGGGCGAGACCGCCAGCCGCTGCCGCGAGCCGGCCTTCTCCAGCGACAGCAAGTCGGTATTCGCCTTCTGCGACTTCAGCGGCGAGATGGAGGTCTGGCAACTCGATGCGCTCGGCACCGCGGCGCCCAAGCGACACACCTTCGACGGCAAGCTGCGCCGGCTGCAGCTGAAGGTCTCGCCCGATGGCCGGCACCTGGCGCACACGGACCTGGGCGGCACGCTCTAACTGACCGATCTGAAGGCCGAGGGCGGCGCGAAGACCCGCGTCATCGAGCAGGCCGGCCGCCGTGGCAACCTGCAGGACCTGGCCTGGCACCCCGACGGCCAGGCCCTGGCCTACGTGATGGGCGTCGACCAGCCGGCGTTCCGCGGCCGGCTCTGGCTGCACACGCTGGCCGACGGCAAGAACCGGCCGCTGACCAGCGATCGCTATGACAGCGGCGAGGCCAGCTTCAGCCCCGACGGCCAATGGCTCTACTTCGCGTCGCGCCGTCACTTCGCGCTGCAGGCCGGCAGCTCGGTCTGGGCCGATCGCAACATGGGCCCGAGCTTCGAGCCGGGCGACAAGGTCTATGCGCTGGCGCTGCAGCCGGGCCTGCGCCTGCCGACCCAGGCCAAGGACGAGCTGCCCGAGCCGACCAAGCCCAAGGGCGGCGAGACGCCCAAGCCCGACGCGAAGCCGGATCCCAAGGCCGATCCGAAGGCCGATGCGAAGGCGGCGGCGCCGAAGGACGACGGCAAGAAGCTGCCCCGCATCGTCGTCGACGGCCTGGCCGAGCGCCTGCACGAGCTGCCGCTGCCCGCCGGCCGCTACCGCGCGCTGGCGGTCGACGCCAAGCGGCTGTGGTGGCTCGAAGGGCCGGCGCCCTCCGCGCTGCGCTCGGTCGCGCTGGAGCCGGGTGCCGCCGCTGACTCGCACAGCGAGCGCGTGCGCCGCTTCGCGCTCAGCGGCAACGGCAAGACGCTGATGATCCAGCGCGACGGCGCCGCCGGCAGCGCGCCCGACATCCTGCTCGTCGACGCCGCACCGAAGCCGCCGGCCGACCTGGCCAAGGCCACGGTGCGCTGGAGCGACTGGCAGATCGCGGTGCAGCCGCGCGAGGAATGGGCGCAGATGTTCCACGACGCCTGGCGCCTGCAACGCGACCACTTCTACGACGCCGGCATGCATGGGGTCGACTGGCAGGCCAGCCTGAAGCGTCATGAGCCGCTGCTGGCTCGTGTCGGCGACCGCGTCGAGCTCGGCGAGCTGATGGGTCAGATGGTCTCCGACCTCAGCCTGCTGCACAGCCAGGTCGGCAACGGCGACCTGCCGCCGCTGGCCGAACCGCCGCCGGCGGTCGCCGGCCTCGTCGCGCAGCTGGAGCCGGCGCCCGGCGGCGGCGCGCGCATCGCCCGGCTCTACCGCGTCGAGAGCGAACTCGTCAGCGAGCGCGGCCCGCTGCTCGCTCCCGGCATGGACGTCGCGGAAGGCGATGTCATCACCGCCATCAACGGCCGCGCGCTGAGCTGGCCGCAAGGCAGCAGCCTGCTGCAGGGCGAGGCCGGCAAGCAGCTGCGCCTGAGCCTGAGGAAGGCCGACGGCCGCAGCCAGGAACTGGTCGTCACCGCCCACGACGCGGTGCGCGAGAACGCGCTGCGCTACCAGGACTGGCGCACCCGCCGCGCCGAGGCGGTGGCCAAGGCCAGCAACGGTCGCGTCGGCTACCTGCATTTCCGCGCCATGGGGCCGGCCGACATCGCCGACTTCGCCCGCGAGTTCTATGCCCAGCACGACAAGGAGGCGCTGATCCTCGACGTGCGCTTCAACAACGGCGGCAACATCGATTCCTGGATCCTCGAGCGCCTGCTGCGCCGCGCCTGGGCCTGGTGGCAGCCGCGTCATCCGGCCGGCGCGCCGAGCTATCCGAACATGCAGCACAGCTTCAGCGGCCCGCTGGCGATGCTGATCAACGAGCAGAGCTACAGCGACGGCGAGACCATCGCCGAGGGCTTCAAGCGCCTCAAGCTCGGCGCGCTGATCGGCAAGACCACCAGTGGCGCCGGCGTCTGGCTCAGCGACACCAACCGCCTGATCGACAACGGCATCATGCGGGCCGCCGAGATCGGCCAGGTCGGAGCGCAGGGCGAGTGGCTGGTCGAGGCCCGCGGCGTCAGCCCCGACATCGAGGTCGACAACCCGCCGCGCGCCAGCAGCCAGGGCCAGGACGCCCAGCTCGAGGCGGCGGTGGCGCACCTGCTCAAGCAGCTGCCGGCGCAGCCGCCGACGCAGCGCGGCCCGCGGCCGCAGCCGCATCTGCGCCCGCGCTGAGCGCCGCCAGCCCCGAGCCAGCAGCCGGCCTTCGCGCCGGCTGTTTGCATTCGTCAGCGCGCTGCCGTGACTTGCTGCCGGCGCCGGGCCGCGCAGCAGACTGCGCACCTGCCTGCACGCGCCGACTGCCATGAGCCTCTACTGCGACCCCGCCACCGTTCCGCACCACATCGCCGGCCGCCGGCTCGAGATCGGCCCGCTGGCGAACGTGCACAACCCGGCCAACGGCGCGCTGATCCGCCAGCTGCACCAGGCCGAGGGCCCGCAGATCGTGCAGGCGCTGGAGTCGGCGCGGCTCGCCCAGCAGCGCTGGGAGGCGCTGCCGCCGGCCGAGCGCGGCCGCGTGCTGCAGCGCTTCGTGCAGATCGTGACGGCGCAGCAGCAGGAACTGGCGGCGCTGATCGTCGCCGAGCAGGGCAAGACCCTGGCCGAGGCGCTCGACGAGCTGCGTCGCGGTCTCGAGATGGTCGAGTACGCGGCCGCCGCGCCCGAGCTGCTCAGCGGTCGGCACAGCGCGCAGGGCAACGACGGCCTGGACCAGTGGACGATCCCGCAGGCGCTTGGCGTCACCGTCGGCGTGACGCCGTTCAACGCCCCGTTCCTGATCCCGATGTGGATGGCGCCGCTGGCGCTGGCCTGCGGCAACGCCTTCATCCTCAAGCCCAGCCCGCTGGCGCCAAGCTGCGCGGTCTGGGTCGCCGAGGCCCTGCTCGCCGCCGGCCTGCCGCCCGGCGTGTTCCAGGTGCTGCAGGGCGGCGCCGAGGTGGTGCAGGGTCTGCTGCACCACCCCGACGTGGCGGCGCTGAGCTTCGTCGGTTCGAGCAGCGTGGCGCGGCATCTCTACGCCAAGGGCGGCGAGCTCGGCAAGCGCGTGCAGGCGCTCGGCGGCGCGAAGAACCACCTGGTGCTGATGCCCGATCTCGGTCCGGCCGAGCTCGACGCCGCCTGCAGCGCGATCGTCGACGCCGCCTACGGCCTGGCCGGCCAACGCTGCATGGCGGTGGCGGCGCTGGTGCTGGTCGGCAGCGCCGGCGACGCCATGCTGCCGCGCCTGATCGAGCGCGTGCGCGCCCTGCGCGTCGGGCCCGGCACGAAGCCCGGCGTCGACATGGGGCCGGTGATCAGCCTCGAGGCCAAGCAGCGCATCGAGGCGCTGATCCGCAGCGGTGAGCTCGACGGCGCCAAGCTGGTCGTCGACGGCCGCGGCCTGCAGGTGGCCGGACACCTGAATGGCTATTACCTCGGCGGCACCCTGTTCGACCATGTGCAGCCCTGGATGCGCATCTACCAGGAGGAGATCTTCGGCCCGGTGCTGGTGGCGTTGCGCGTGCGCGATCTCGACAGCGCGATGGAGCTGGTGCACGCGCATCCCTGCGCGCAGGCGGTGTCGCTGTTCACGCGCGACGGCGGCGTCGCACGGCGCTTCACGCAGACGGTGCAGGCCGGCATGGTCGGCGTCAACGTCGCGCTGCCGCTGCCGCAGGCCTGGATCGGTGCCGGCGGCTGGCGGACCAGCCTGTACGGCGATCTGCAGGCCTACGGGCCGGAGGCGGTGCGCTTCTACACGCGGCGCAAGGCGGTGATGCAGCGCTGGGACTAGCGGCTGACGAGCAGCGGCGACAGATTCGCCTCGCGGCGCAGGCGCTCGGCCACGCGCTGCGCCAGCTCCCGATCGGCCAGCGGACCGAGCTGCACGCGCGTCAGGCCGCGATCGCGCGCCAGCGTCAGCTTCGCCGCGAGGTCGGGCAGCTGCAGCGCCAGCTCGGCCTGCAGCGCCTCGGCGCTGGAGCGCTCGCGGAACGCGCCGAGCTGCAACCACAGCCCCTTGCTGGCCACCGCGGTGCCGGCCGGTGCCTCGGTCAGCGGCCGCAGCTCCTGCGTGCCGGTTGGCGGTGGCGCGCCCTCGGCGACCGGTGGCGCCTGCAGCGCCGGTTCGGCGTCGTCGCGTTGCCAGCGACCGCTGCGGATCTCGTCGAAGGTGATGCGCTCGATCTCCACCGGCGCGACGCCGCGCAGCAGGTCCAGCTTCAGCGCCGCGGTGTAGCTCAGGTCGATGATGCGACCGCGGTGGAACGGACCGCGGTCGTTGACGCGGACGATGACCTCGCGGCCGTTCGCCGGGTTCCTCACGCGCACATAGCTGGGGATCGGCAGTCGCGGGTGGGCTGCCGTCATTGCATACATGTTGTAGACCTCGCCGCTGGCGGTGCGGCGGCCGTCGAACTTGCGGCCGTACCAGCTGGCCAGCCCGCGCTCACGGAACGCGCTGTCGTGCGGGATCGGCTCGAAGCGCTGGCCGAGCACCTCGTAGGGCTTGTTCGGACCGCCGATGCTGATCGGCTCGATGCGCGGCACCGCATCGGGCACCTGCAGCAGGTCGGGCGGCACCACCGCCTCGGGGCCGTCGCGCTCGGGGTCGGGCGGCGCCGGTGGGGCGGTCGGCGGCGTGGAGCAGGCCTGCAGCAGGGCGGCCAGGCCCAGCGCCGCCGGCGCAAGCCAGCAAGAGGGCTTGAGCATGGCGCGAAGGCTAGCGCATCGATGATGAGGGGCCCTGATCCCCGTTCGCCACCGCCATGCGCCTGAGTCCGCTGACCTTCCGATTGCACCGCTGGCTGGGCTGGATCGTCGGTCTGCAGGTGCTGGCCTGGATCGCCGGTGGCCTGTTGTTCGCCTGGCTGCCGTTCGAGCCCTGGGTGAAGGGCCAGGCCGTGGCGCAGGCGCCGGCGCTGCAGCTGCCGGCCGACTGGGCGCAGCGCGCCGCCGCGGCGGCGCCGGCCGCGGCGTTGCAGGGCCTGCAGGCGGTGCGCCTGCCCCAGGGCGCGGCGCTGAAGCTGCGCCACGAGGGCGAGACACGCTGGCTCTTGCTGGACGGCCGTGACTGGCAGGAGCCCGAGGCCGCGGCGATCGCCGGCTTGGCGCGAGAGGTCTACCGCGGCGAGGGCCGTCTGCTCGGCGGCGAGCGCCTCGTCCAGCTGCCGCGCCGACTGCTGATCGTCGACGAGGTCGGCGGCCGCCCCGACCTCTGGCAGGCGCGCTTCGACGACGGCCTGCGCACCCGGCTGTACTTCGACGGCCGCAGCGGCGAATACCTGTTCGTGCGCACCGAGGCCTGGGTCTGGTTCGATTTCTTCTGGCGCC
>Ga0164290_1001843_pt1 | contig 22232 bp, 19 predicted proteins | sample Micstemetagenome_FD_108782 | JGI IMG/M metagenome (GOLD analysis project Ga0164290, IMG submission 108782) | Contaminated culture microbial community from soil near Moab, Utah, USA - Microcoleus steenstrupii SON62 (Illumina Assembly) | ecosystem: Environmental > Terrestrial > Soil > Soil crust...
GTCATTCGACCTCGGCGAGGAAGGCGGCGAGACCGCGGGCGAAGGGCTCGAGCACGGCCGGCGACGTCGACTCGGCGTCGTCGAGGCGAGTGTGGTGCAGGAGCTGGTAGCCGACCGCGCCCGCCGCGGCGTAGCCGCCGGCGCGGGCGACCAGCGCGATCTCGCCCACCGTGCGACCGGGCTCTATCGCCTCGACCGCGAGCGCGGGCTGGTGCGCGAACGCGCGGCGCAGGACCGGCACCAGAACCGGGCTCGCGGCAAGCCCGCGCTGGCGGTTCGCCGCCTCGTCGCGCACGACGCCGCCGGCGGTGGCGCGCGCCTCGCGCGTCGCGATGTTGGCGCCGAGGTGGAGCCACAGCCGCACCCGGTCGGGCGCGAACGCCGGATCGGCGAGCGCGGCCTTCATGCCGGCGCCGCCGAGCTCGTGGTGGCTCGTGAAGACGAAGCGGACGGGCAGGTCGGGCCGGCTCGTCCGCAGCCATTCGGCGAGGCCGAGCGCGACGGCGACCCCGGGGCCGCGTTCGCCGCCCGACCGGAACCAGCCGTTCTTCGGCGTCGAGACGACGACCGCCTTGGCCCCGGGCGGGCCCGCCTCGGCGACGAGATTGGCGGCCCGGGCCGCCTCGCCGCGGCCGGCGAGCGTCAGGGTGACCGGCGCGCCGGACTTCGCCGCGGCGTCGAGCGCGGCGGCGTGCTTCTGCCCGACGAGCAGGAAGGGGAAGTCGCGCGGCGCGGCGCGGCCGCTCTCCTCGGCGCCGCGGACGTTGAGCGCCACCACTTCGCCGGTCGGGTGTTCGGTCACCGCGACGACGGCGCGCGGGCGGAGCGCGGCGATCCGCGCCATGATCGGCCGGTAGGCCGGATCGAACACCGAGGCGTAGGGGCTGAACGGCAGCTTCGCGTAGACGAGGTCGCCCTCGCGCGCGGCCTCGAGCGGCCGGAGCGGGCCGGCGACGCCGCGCGCGCCGGTCCAGACCACCGGCCACACCGGCATGCCGTCGGCGATGTTCTGCCCGCCGACGCGAAGCTCGGCCGACCGGACATCGTGCCGGGTGACCGGCAGCGCGGACCGGCGGGTGGCGTAGCCCAGCGCCCGTAGCCGCCCGTCGAGCCAGTCGAGCGTCTCGGCCGAGGCGCGCGTGCCGGTCCGCTGGTCGCCGAACCCGACGTAGGTCTCGACGTCGCGCTGCAGCCGCTCGCCCGACAGGCTCGGCGCCGCCGGCGGGTCGGCGGCGGGCGGGGCTTCGGCGACGGGCGGCGCCTTGCCGCCGGCGAACGCCGCGAGCCATTCGACGGCGAGGTCGGGGCGGTCCTCGAACAGGAAGTGCTTGGTCCCGGGCAGCTTGGTGGCGGCCCAGATGCTGTCGCGCGGGAACAGCCGGTTGAACAGCGCGAACTGGCCCGGGTGGATGCGGTCCGAATCCTCGGAGAAGGCGATCAGCACCGGCTTCTTCCAGGTGCCGAGGAAGCGCCGCACCGCGGCGTTCTCCCTGGCGCGCGGGTAATCGGGGGTGCGCGGGATCAGCGCGCTCATCCGGCGCACCCCCGACTGGTAGCGCCCGTCGGGGAAGGGCGCCATGTAGGCGGCGAGGACGGCGTCGGGCGGACGGCGCGCGGTCTGCGCGGCGATGACCTTGTCGGCCTCGACGAGCGGCACGGTGCGCAGCAGCTCGATCCAGCGGTCGAAGCCCGCCTTGAACGCGGGCGCCTCGGGGTCGGTGCCGTCGTTCAAGCTGGTGTTGAACAGCGCGACGCGGGCGAAGCGGTCGGGCATCGCCGCCAGCACCGGCAGCCCGAGGAGGCCGCCCCAGTCGTGGACGACGAGCGTGGCGTCGCGCAGGTCGCGCGACCGCACGAAGGCGTCGAGCGCGCGGAGCTGGCGCTCGTAGCTGTAGTCGTCCATCGCCGCCGGCTTGTCGGAGCGGCCGTAGCCGATGAGGTCGGGCGCCACCACCCGGAAGCCCTTGGCGGTGAGCCCCGCGATCACGTCCCGGTACATGTAGGACCAGCTCGGTTGGCCGTGGAGCAGGAGGACGAGCGCGCCGTCGCGCGGCCCCTCGTCGACGTAGTGCATGCGGACGCGGCCGCCGCCCCACGGCACCTCGGCGTAGCGCGGCGCGTAGGCGTAGCCGGGCAGGCCGGCGAAGCGGGCGTCGGGCGTTCGCAGCACCGCCGCGGACGCCGCCGCGGACGCGAGCAGGACGACGAACGCGCCGAGTGCGACCAGAATCCGTGCCATGCGATCTCCCCGGCCTGAACGGGAGCGAGGTTACGTATCTGCAAGATTGTTGACAATACGGGGTTCGATCCGGGATGATTGCCGCGGCGGGTGGGGCGGCCCAATCCTCGCGCGTCGCGGCGGGCGGCGATCGTTATTCCGACGAGCAAAGGAGCAGAGGCGATGGCGGCCGAGTCGGCATCCCCCAACGAGCGGGACGCGCGGCGCCGGGTTTCGGCCGACACCGTCGTCCAGGGCGTGATCCGGCTCATCCACACCCGGCACTACCAGCCGGGCGAGCGGGTCCGCGAGCAGGAGCTGGCCGATCGGTTCGGCGTGAGCCGCGGTCCGGTGCGCGAAGCGCTTCGGATCCTAGAGGCCAAGGGCATCTTGCGGATCGAGCCGATGCGCGGCGCGACCGTCGCGCGGCTGTCGGACGACGAAACCTACGAGTCGGTCGAGGTGGCGGCGGTGCTGTTCGGGCTCGCCGCGCGCCACGCCGCCAAGCGCGCGACCGAGGCGCAGAAGCGCGCGCTCCTCGAGGCGGCGGAGAAGCTCGCGTCGCTGTCCGACACGGACGTCGCGCCGCGCGCCTTCTTCCTCGAGACCGTGAAGCTCGGCCAACATGTCGTCGATGCCTCGCACACCGGCCGCCTCAACGACCTGCTGATCGACGTCCGTATGGGCTGGCCCAACATCCTGGGTCCGCTCGGCTTCACCACCAAGGCGTTGCGCCGCCGGGCGGCGGCCAAATGGGGGCGGTTGGCCAAGGCCGTCGATGCCGGCGACGGGGCGGCGGCCGAGCGGCTCGCGGCGGAAGTCCACTACGACGTGATGGCCGAGGCCAAGCGCGTCGGCTGGTGACGGAGCCGCCGCGGCCGCGCTGTCACCTTCCCGCAACGCCGGCAATATTGTTGACAATCCCATAGACAACTTGCTGGGCGCGGCATAGTCTTTCCCGCAACGAGCGCCGAAGCGCCCAATCGGGGAGACGATCATGAAGGCAAGACTGCTGCGTTCCTGCGCGTTGCTGACGGCGGCCGCGTACGCCGTCCCGACCGGCGCTTTGGCCCAGGCGGCACCTGCGGCCGCGGCGTCGACGGCTTCGGCCGACGAGATCATCGTGACCGGCCGCCGCATCGGCGAGCGGCTCGAGGACGTGCCCGTCGCCACCTCGGTGCTCACCGCGGAGGACCAGGCGAACCTCGTCCTCGACAACATTCAGGACTATCTGCGCCAGACGCCGAGCGCGCTGATCGTCAACGCGGGTCCCGACTATTTCAACGAGGTGTCGATCCGCGGCCAGGGCGGCGGCCGCAACGGCTTCTCCGAGGCCGCGGCCGGCATCTACCGCAACGGCATCTACGTCGCCGGCGGCGGGTTCGGCGGGCGCGCCTTCAGCCGCATGGACTATTTCGACAACGAGCGCGTCGAGGTCTACCGCGGCCCGCAGGGCGCCACCTACGGCCGGTCGGCGGTGGGCGGGGCGATCAACGTCGTCTCGCGGAAGCCCGGCGACGAGTTCGGCGGCTGGCTCGAGGCCGAGCTCACCGACGTCGAGCGCTTCAACGCGCAGGGCGTGCTGAACGTGCCGCTCGCGGATGGCACCGCGTTTCGCATGGGCGGGTTCACCATCGACCAGAACGACGGCGACATCACCGACGTGAACACCGGCCGCACGCTCGACACCCAGCGCTACTGGGGCCTGCGGCTGGGCTTCCGGCAGGCGCTCGCCGAGAACTGGGAGGCGCGCCTGACGCTCGAGCGCTATAGCTCGGACGCCCCGAGCTTCACTTCGCTCGGCCAGCGCGTGAACGTCGCCGCGGGCCGCCGCGCCGACCCGGGCCCCTTCGAGCGCAACGCGAGCTTCGTCGGCCGCGTCGACATCGACGAGAAGACGCTGTTCGCCGAGGTCGACGGCTCGCTCGGCTTCGCCGACCTCGCCTTCGTCTACGCGCGCAAGTCGCGCGACGCCGGCCGCGACGACGACCTCGACCACTTCCTCGGCTTCGAGGGCATCCCGGGCGTCGACATCCGCGTGCGCCAGACCGAGGACTACAGCCGCGACGGCGTCGAGGCCCGCCTCACCTCGCCCGGCGGGGTCGACAGCCCGGTGCGCTGGCTGCTCGGCGCCGACTATCAGGCCTACGAGGACGACGTCGCCACGATCAACTCGGGCACGGTGCCGGCCACCCAGCCGCTCGGGGTCCGCAACCAGGCGGTGCTGCGCAACCTCTCGGTCGAGGAGCTGAAGTCCTGGTCGGTGTTCGGCCTTCTCGAATACGCGCTCGCCGAGCGCCTCAAGGCGTCCGTCGAGGCGCGCTACCAGACCGACGAGAAAGAGTTCGCCTTCCAGCAGACCAGCCTCGGCGCGCCGGTCAACCAGACGTCGAACCCCGAATGGTCGAAGTTCCTGCCGGCGGCGACTTTGTCCTACGAGCTCGCCGACCAGCAGACGCTCTACGGCCGCTTCGCGTCGGCCTACCGCCCCGGCGGCTTCAACCAGGGCGTCACCGACCCCAACTTCCTCGCCTACGATCCTGAGCAGACCTACGCGGTAGAGCTCGGCTACAAGGGCCGCGTGCCGTCGGCCCGGCTGCGTTTCGAGCTCGTCGGCTACTACAACTGGAACAAGGACATGCAGCTGGTGACGGCGGCGAGCGCGACCGACACCACCACCACGCTCCAGAACGCGGGCGACGCGCGGCTCTACGGCGTCGAGGCACAGGTCGCCGGGCGCCTGGGCTCGCGCGCGAGCGGCCTCAACTACAACCTGTCGGCGGCGCACCAGAACGGCGAGTTCTCCGACGGTGCGTCGATCATCATCCAGGGACGGCGCGTCGACCTCGCCGGCGTCCGGGTCAACCGCACCCGCGACCTCATCTTCAACGCTTCCGCCTTCTACGACGCCGAGATCGCGAGCGGGCTGTCGCTGTTCGGCGGCGGCTCGCTCCGCCTCGAGCGCGGCGGCTTCGAGAACGCGACCGGCGGCTCCGCCGACCCGTCGGGGCGCCAGCTCGAGGACTACGAGATCGTCGACGCGCGCATCGGCGTGCGCGGCGCGGGATGGTCGCTCTCGGCCTTCGCGAAGAACCTGTTCGACGAGACCTACCTGCTGAGCCAGATCCTCAACAACAACTACTACAACGAGCGCCGGCGCTTCGGCGTCGAGGCGCGGATCGCCTTCGGCGGCGAGCGGTGAGGCGGCGGGCGTTCGCCGCGGCGCTCGCCGCCGGCCTTCTGGCCGGCGCCGCGCCCGCCGAACGCCCCGCCTGCCCCTGGGAGTCGCTGCTCGCCGACAGCGACCTCGGCCTTTCGGACCGGCACGCGACCTACGGCTGGTGGTGGTTCGAGCCGAAGCCCGGCACCGCCGTCGAGATCGCCGGCCGCTACCCGCGGGCGCGTTACCTTTCGTTCGTGGTTCAAGACCAGGACGGCCTCGTCATCGACGCGATCGACGACGCGGCGATCGTCCCCGAGCGCGGCGCCAATCCCTTCCGCGTCGGTTCGGACCGGCGGCCCCCGACCGGCCGCTACCGCGTGCGGGTCCTCACCGAGCCGCCGCCCGACGGCGATCGCCCGCCGAACACGCTCTACGCCGGCCGGTCGCTCAAGGGCGAGCCGAACGCGGTCGTGCTCGTCAACCTGAGGGTCTACCTCGCCGACCGGCGCGTCTCGAAGGCGGCCGGGCACCCGCTGTGGGCGACCGGCGGCGTCGAGCCGCCCGAGCTCCGCGTGAACGTCGGCGGCCGCCCGGTCGCCTGCCCCGCGCCGGGCGAGGCGCGCGCCAAGTGGCGCGCGCGCCAGGCGAGCGTCGCCGATCAGACGCGCGGCGTCGGCGCCGTGCCCGGCGCCGTCGAGCCGGTCGACCCGCCTCGCTGGACGCACAGCGGGCGCGCGAGCGGCCGCCGAACCAACCTGCTCGGCCCCAACGACAGCACGGTCTACGCCAGCGCGCCGATCTCGGCGCGCTACGGCGACCTCCTCGTGCTGCGGTGGCGCGCGCCGACGACGCCGGTCGAAACCCACGACGGCGCGCCGTTCCGCGCCGGCGCGGACATGCGCTACTGGTCGTTGAGCTTCATGCACAAGCCCGCGGGCGCCGAGGGCTTCGGCGGCATCCGCACGGTACGGTCGCTCGCCGATCTCGAGGTGCCGACGCTCCCCGACGGGACGCGGCGGCTGGTGGTGGGCCTGAACGGCCGCGCGCGGCCCGATTTCGTGCCGCCCGAGCAGTGGGTCGGGCTGCCGTTCGCCGACGGCACGATGATGCTGCGCGAGGTGCTGGCCGCGCCGGGCCGCGCGCGCGATCTCGGCCGCCTGCCGCGCGGCGAGGTGCCGGCCGACCTCGACGCGTACATACCGGGCGGGGTCTATGTCGAGGAGGCCGTGCTGCGCCGCGCGCCCGACGCCGGGCTCGGCCGGCCGCGGCGCGCCCGGGGAGGGAGATGAGCATGATCCGGATCGGTGCGTGGGTCGCGACCCTGATGCTGCTGGCGGCGGGACCCGCCGCCGCCGCCGAACCGCGCGACGGGCGCGCGGCCGCGCTCGCCGCGGCGTTCGACCGGCTGGTCGCCGAGAAGCGGCTGCGCGGCGCCGGGCTCCTCGTGCTCGACCGGAACGGCGTCGTCTTCGCCCGCACCGCCGGCGACATCGGCCCCGACACGCCGATCCCGATCGCCTCGGCCACCAAGTGGCCGTCCGCCGCGCTCGTCGGCACCGTCGTCGACGAGGGCAAGCTCGGGCTCGAGACGAGGCTCGGCGAGGTGCTGACGGAAGCGCCCCGGCCGATCGCCGGCGCCACGCTGCGCCAGCTGTTCAGCCACACCGCGGGCATGGGCGGCGCGCCGATGCTGGCGCTGCGCGACGTCGTCTCGATGGACGACGCGGTCGCCAAGCTGCTGGCCGCGCCGTCGCAAGGGCGGCCCGGCGCGTTCTTCGCCTACGGCGGCGCCTCGATGCAACTCGCCGGCAAGATGGTCGAGCGGCGCGCCGGCAAGGACTGGGCGACGCTGTTCGACGAGCGCATCGCGGGGCCGCTGGGCATCACCACGCACCGCTGGGGCTGGCTGCGGCCCACCGGCCGCGCTGAGGTGCCGTTGGTGGGCGGCGGGCTGACGCTGTCGATGGACGATTTCGGCCGCTTCTTGCGCGCGATGCTCGCCGACGGCGTCGCCCCCGACGGACGGCGGGTGCTGTCGGCGGCGATGGTGCGGGCGATCGAGACCGACCAGGCCCGCGGCGTTCCCGTGCGCTTCCGGCCCGAGTCCGTGCCGGAGAGCTGGAGCTACGGCTTCGGCGCCTGGTGCGAGGCGCCCGACGTGAACGGCCGCTGCCGCGTCACCAGCAGCGCCGGGGCGTTCGGCACCTACCCGTGGATCGACCGCGAGGCCGGCCTGGCCGGCGTGTTCGTCACCCGCGCGCGGCTGCCGGACGTCCTGGCGGGCGCGGTCGCGCTGCGCGAGGCGGCGGCGAAGCTCGCGGGGAAGGAGTAGGATGAGGCTCATGCGCTGGCTCCTCCTCCTGCTCGCCCTGTGCGCCGCCCCGGCCGCTCGCGCCGCCGACGCGCGCGACGTAGAGCTCGCGCGCCAGGCCTTCCGCTTCGCCTACCCGGTCCATCAGATGGCGGTCACCCGGCAGAACGCGTTGGCGCGCGTCGAGGGCGCCGGCGGCCGGGTGGTGAACGCGTTCAACCACCGGCCGACGCTCAGCGACCACACCCACCGCAACGTCACCACGCCGAACAACGACACGCTCTACTCGGCGTCGTGGCTCGACCTCTCGGGCGGACCGGTGGTGCTGACGATGCCGGCGGCGAAGGAGCGCTATCACAGCGTCGCGCTGATGGACCTGTTCACCGACCATTTCGCCGTGCTGGGCACCCGGGCGAACGGCGGGGCGGGCGGCCGCTACCTCGTCGCCGGACCGACTTGGCGCGGGCGCGTTCCCGCCGGCCTGACGCTCGTCCGCTCGCCCACCGTCGACGCCTGGGCGATCCTGCGCGTGCTGGTCGACGGGCCGGCGGACCTCGCGGCGGCGCGGCGGCTGCAGACCGGCTTCTCGATCGAACCGCTCGATCGGGCGGCGCCGAAGCGGCCCTTCGCCGAGCGCGCCGCCGGCCTCGACGACCCCGCGCGCTTCCTCGCGGTGGTGAACGAGGCGCTGGGCCGCGGGCCGCTGCCGGCGGCGCACGCGCGCCGCGTCGCGCGGTTCGCGCGCGTCGGCGTCGTGCCCGGCGACGCGGACGCCTGGTCCCGCCTGCCGCCCGCCGTCCGGGCCGCGTGGCGGGCGAACATCACGCGCTTCTACGACGAGCTTCGCGGCGGGCTCCAGGAGACCGGCCGCGAGGCGAACGGCTGGTCCTATCCCGAACCCGGCATCGGCGCGTTCGGCACCGACGACCTCTACCGCTCGCGCGTCGCGCTCGGTGGGCTGGCGGCGCTGCCGCGCGAGGAGGCGGTCTACCTCAGCGCGCGCACCGACGCGCAAGGGCGACCGCTCGACGGCCGGCGGGCGTACACGCTCGCCGTTCCGGCCGACGTGCCGGTCGGCGCTTTCTGGTCGCTGAGCCTCTACGAGATCGCGCCCGACGGCCGGCTGTTCTTCACCGAGAACGCGATCGGCCGTTACGCGATCGGCAACCGCACGGCGGGCGTCGCGCGCGACGCGGGCGGCGGCCTCACCATCCGCCTCCAGCCCACCCCGCCGGCCGGGTCGGCGGCGGCCAACTGGCTGCCGACGCCGGCCGGCCCGTTCGCGCTCACCTTCCGCGCCTACCTGCCGGGAGCCGAGCTGCTGTCCGACCGCTTCGAGCTCCCGGCGGTACGGCCGGCCGCGGAATAGGCGGCCCCCTTTCCATCGCTAGGTAGCGCGCGGCCGCTCCTCGACTAGCTTCGGCGGGTACCGCGCCGCCCGGCGCCCGCACGGAGACGAACGTCATGCCCGAAGCCTACATCATCGACGCCGTCCGCACCCCGCGCGGGATCGGCAAGGCGGGCAAGGGCGCGCTCGCCGACATGCACCCGCAACACCTGGCGGCGACCGTGCTGAAGGCGATCGCGGAGCGCAACGGGCTCGAGACCGCCGACGTCGACGACATCATCTGGTCGACCTCGACGCAGAAAGGGAAACAGGGCGGCGACCTCGGGCGCATGGCGGCGCTCGACGCGGGCTACGACTGCCGGGCGTCGGGCGTCACGCTCGACCGCTTCTGCGGCGGCGGCATCACCTCGGTGAACCTCGCGGCCGCGCAGGTCATGTCCGGCATGGAAGACCTCGTCATCGCCGGCGGCACCGAGATGATGTCGCTCACCGCGCAGATGGCGCAGGAGGAGGCGGCCGCGGGCTTGCGCCCGCTCGGCATCGGCTCGGGCAACGCGCGCCTCCAGAAGGTCCACCCGCAGTCGCACCAGGGCGTGTGCGGCGACGCCATCGCCTCGATGGAGGGCATCGGCCGCGCCGACGTCGACGCGCTCGGCCTCGAAAGCCAGACGCGCGCGGCCAAGGCGATCGAGGAGGGGCGCTTCGCGAAGTCGGTGGTGCCGGTCCGCCGCGAGGACGGTTCGCTCGCGCTCGACCGCGAGGAGTACCCGCGCCCCGGCACCACCGCCGAGGGGCTGGCGGGCCTCGAGCCCGCGTTCGCGCGCATCGCCGACGTGCCGCTCGACGAGGCGGGCACCACCTTCCGCCGGCTCATCAACCAACGCTACCCCGACCTCAGGATCGAGCACGTCCACCACGCCGGCAACTCCTCGGGCGTGGTCGACGGCGCGGCCGCCGTGCTGCTGGCGTCGAAGGACTATGCCGAGCGGAACGGGCTGAAGCCGCGCGCCCGGGTGGTGGCGATGGCGAACACCGGCGACTGCCCGACGCTGATGCTCAACGCGCCGGTGCCCGCTGCCCGCAAGGTGCTGGCGAAGGCCGGGCTGACGGTCGACGACATCGACCTTTGGGAGATCAACGAGGCCTTCGCGGTCGTCGCCGAGAAGTTCATCCGCGACCTCCGCCTCGACCGCGATAAGGTGAACGTCAACGGCGGCGCGATCGCGCTCGGACACCCGATCGGCGCCACCGGCTCGATCCTCATCGGCACCCTGCTCGACGAGCTCGAGCGCCGCGACCTCCGCCGCGGCCTCGTCACCATGTGCGCGGCGGGCGGCATGGCGCCGGCGATCGTCGTCGAACGCGTCTGAGCGGGGACCGGCGGGTCACATCACGAGGGGAGAAGAAGCGATGATCGGCGTGATCGCGACGCTGCGGGTGCAGGAAGGCAAGACGGACGAGTTCGAGCGCGTCTTCGCCGAATTGGCGGGCGAGGTCCGCGCGCGGGAGCCTGGCAACGTCGCCTACCAGCTCTGCCGCAGCCGCACCGAGCCCGGCACCTACAAGGTGCTCGAGCTCTACCGCGACGAGGACGCGCTCAAGGCGCACGGGGCGAGCGAGCATTTCCGGGCGGCCGGTCCGGCGCTCGGCGCGGTGCTCGCCGGGCGGCCCGATGTCGAATATCTCGACGGCGTCGCGGGCTGAGCGCGGCCTGCGTCAATGCCGCGCACGGGCGGCATCGTTAAGATGTGTTAACAGGGGCGCGCAATCACCCATTTCCTGATGGGATTGCGACTCCCTTTGCAACTCGTCGGGGGGCGGGTTGAAACCGACGCGCTCCCCGACCTTTTCGCGCTCAGGCGCCGTTGTTGCCGTAGGGCTCGCCGAACTCGCGGATGTGCTCGGCCTGGCTCAGCCGCCCGTCCGGCGCGCGGACGCGGGCGGCGAACGGGTTCCACAGGTCGAACGCCGCGCGCCCGAGATCCAGCACCGGCCAATCGAGACCGCGCGCCGCGTCGGCTTCCGTGTTCCGGCTCATCTCCACCACTCCCTGACCCTTGCAGCCCGACCGCTGCAACGCCGGAGCCCCGCATTTTGTTTCGCCGAAGGGTGAGGGCGTTTTTCGGGTCGAGACGCCCGGGCATGCAAGCCCGGGCGCTCCTGTTCGGCCGCGCTTCCGGCGGTCCTCCCCTGGCGGAGAATGTCGCCCGGGCGCGGGCCGGTCGTCAAGCGCGCTTGGGGCCCGCCCGGCGGGCGTCGATTGACAGGGCGCGGACCCCGGCTCCACTAGCGCGATGGGACGTCAGGGAGCCGCCATGCGCCGCCACGCGCTTTCGTTCGTGATCCTCGCCGCGCTGTGCGCGCCGTCCGGCGCGCAGGAGGCCGGGCCCCACCTGCGCGCGCTCGCTGCCGGCTACAAGGCCGCCTTCCTGTGCAGCGGGCTGTTCAACGCCGGGCAAACCGAGGCGCAGGTCGAGGCCGACGACCTGTCGCGCGTCTATCCCGAATACCGGCCGCTGCTGCCGACGCTGACCGCCCGGGTCGACCGCGCGGCGAAGACGGTGTCGGTGGGCTTCGCCGACGGCCTGCCGCCGCGCGTCGCGGCCTGGCGCCCGCACCTCGGCTGCGCGCAGCTCCCGACCGGGGCCGACCCGGCGACCGCGGCCGCGCTGCCCCGGCTCGAGGTCGCGGCGCCCGGACCGGCCGACGCGCGGCCATGGCCCATGGGCGACGCCGGCGCCGAGGCCCGCCTGCCGCGCGCGGCCGCGGCCCGGCTCGAGCGCGCGGTCGCCGCGGCGTTCGACCGCGCGACCTACGGCAGGGGCACCGAGACGACCGCGGTCGTCGTGCTCGAGGGCGGCCGGATCGTCGCGGAACGCTACCGCTCGGGCTACGACCGGCACACGCCGCAGCGCACCTGGTCGGTGGCGAAAAGCCTCACCGCGACGCTGATCGGCGCAGCGGCGCACAAGGGGCTGATCGACCTGAAGGCACCGGCGCCCGTGCCGGAATGGCAGCGCCCCGGCGACCCGCGCGCCGCGATCACCACCGAGCAGCTCCTGCACATGGCGAGCGGCCTCCATCCGGAGGCGGCGGGCAACCGCACCGACGACGTCTATTTCGGCGGCACGAGCGTGACCGAGAAGGTGCCCGGGCTGCCGCTCGAGGCGAAGCCCGGCACGCGCTGGCTCTACGCCAACAACGACACGCTGCTGCTCGCCCGCGCGATGCGCCACCGGCTCGGCGACGGGCCGGCGGCGCTCGCCTTCCCGTTCACCGAGCTCTTGTGGAAGGTCGGAATGCGCCGCACCGTCCCGGAGACCGACTGGCAGGGCAACTTCATCCTGTCGAGCCAGGTGTGGACCACCGCGCGCGACCTCGCGCGGCTGGGGCAGCTCTACCTCCAGGACGGCGTTTGGGCGGGCGAGCGTCTGCTCCCCGAAGGCTGGTCGCGCTACGTCGCGACGCCCGCCCCGGCGCAGCCTCCCAACGGCGCGGGCGCAGGCTACGGCGCGCAGTTCTGGCTCTTCGGCCCGAAGCAGGGCCTGCCCGAGGGCACCTACGCGATGCAGGGCAACCGCGGGCAGTACGTCATGATCCTGCCGGCGGCCGACCTCGTGGTCGTCCGCCGCGGCTTCGACGCGGTGGGCGACGGCGAACGCTTCGACGCCGCCCGCTTCACCGCCGACGTCCTCGCCGCGCTCGGCCAGCGGCGCTGACCGGCGTCGCCAACCGCCCCGACTTGCGGTAAGGCGGTCGGACGAAGCGCGAGGGAGGGGCGGGGCGTGTCGTTGCGGCTGTGGCTTCTGTGCCTGCTCGGCCTCGTCGCCGCGCTCGCAGCGCCCGCGCGGGCGGGCTCGCTCGACCTCGCCGGCCGCTTCTGCTTCGCCGTCACCGACACCGCGGACGGCCGGGCGGGAAGCTTCGCCTGCGAAGGCGCGCCCGAAGCCTATCAGGATCGGCGGCTGTGGCTGCGCGCCGACATCGGCGGGTTCGACGCGGGCGACGGCGCGTCGGTCGTCGTCCACCAGAGCCGGTTCAACCGGCTTGCGGTCCGGTTCGCCTACGCCGACGGCGCCGTCCTCGAACGTTCGGTGCGCGCGGGCGCGTACGGCGCGCACTGGCGCGTGGGCGGCAACCTCGTCTTCGAAGCGCCGCCGCGCCCGGCGAGGCTCGCGACGGTGACGCTCGTCTTCGACCGGCTCGCGTCGGCGTCGCTCGTGCGCGCCCGCGCGCTGCGGCCCGACGTCCAGGGCCGGGACGCGGCCGTGGGCGCCGCGCTCGTCGGCGGGGCGACCGCGCTCCTGTTCCTCAGCACGGTCTACAACGCCGCGCTCGCCGTCGGCGTGCGGCGGGCGTTCGTCGGTTGGCACGCGGCCTGGGTGGCGAGCGTGCTCGTCTGGTCGCTCCTCTGGTCGCAGCTCGCGCTCCTCGCCGTGCCGGCGGTCGCCGGCACCTGGGCGTCGCGGCTCGCGACGCTGCTCGCCTGCTTCGCGATCGCCTGCGCGACCCTTAGCGCGGTGACCGCGCTCGAGCCCGGCACGCTGCCGCGCCGGGCGCGCCGGGCGCTCCACGCGGTCGCGGCCGTGAACGCGATCGTCGCCCTGCCGGTCGTGTTCGGCCCGACCGAATGGCTGCGCGTCACCGGCCCGGTCCTCAGCCTCTCGTCGCTCGCCGCGGTGGCGGGCGTCGTCGCCGCGATCGCCTGGGCGTGGCGGCGGGGGAGCCGGTCGGCGCGCGACTTCGCGCTCACCTGGTCGCTGCCGATGGCGGTGCTCGCGCTCACCGATCTCGTCGACCTCGGTTCGGGGCTGTTCGGCGGCGGGCCGCAGTTCGCCGTGCTGCTCGCCTCGGCCGCGCAGACCGTCTGGCTGTCGCTCGTGACCACCCTGCGGCTGGCCAAGCTCAAGACCGAACGCGACGCGGCGCGGGCAGCGCAGGCGGAGCTGCGCGAGCTCGCGATCCGCGATCCGCTCACCGGTCTCCTCAACCGGCGCGGGTTCGTGGCGCGCGCTCAGCGCGCGCTCGACGCGGACCGCGGACGGGCCCGCTTCGGGCTCCTCGTCGTCGACGTCGACCGGTTCAAGTCGATCAACGACCGCTACGGCCACGACGCCGGCGACCGGGCGCTCAACGCCGTCGCGGCCCTCCTCCAGCGCTTCGCCGACGACGATCTCTTCGTCGGGCGCCTGGGCGGCGAGGAATTCGGCATCGGGATCGACGGGGCTCCGCCCGCGCTGCTGGCGGAGCTCGCCGAGCGGGTGAGAGCGGCGATCGCCGCCGCCCGGCTCGACGACGTCGAACCGGGGCTCGGGCTCACGGCGAGCATCGGGCTGGCGTTCGGGCAGCCGGGCGAAGGCTTCGACGCGGTCTACCGGCGCGCCGACCAGGCGCTCTACGCGGCCAAGCGGGCGGGGCGCGACCGGGTCTCGGCGTGGGAGGGCGAAGCGATCGCGGCGGGCGCCGCGTCGGCGGCCTGACCGGACGCTACCCTCCCCTGAGGGCTTCGCGCACCGCGTCCGGCCGTTCGACCGGCAGGAAGTGCGTCGTGCCCGGCACCGTCCGGAGCGACACGCCGGGTCGCGGCGGCCACGCGAGATAGCAGGTGCTGCCGGTCTCCGCCTTCAGGACGGTGGCCGGGCAGCGCAGGCGGAGCAGGGCCGCCGTGCTGAAGTGGCCCTGGGCGGCGTAGTTCGACGCCTCCCACTCGGGCGCGCAGGCGAGCTCGACGTCGCCGTCGTGCGTGTCGGCGAAACCGTCGGCGACATAGTCCCGGAGCGCGTCGTCGGGCCAGGTCCGGAAAGCGCCGCGCCCGCGCAGCGCGGCGAACGCCGCGTCGCGCGACTCGAAGCGCCGACGCCGGCGCAAAGCGCCTTCGACCATCGGGCTGCGCGACGTCGCCGCGTCGAACCACGGGAGCCAGGCGGCGATCGCGGCCGCGGACGGCAGGACGACCGGATCGACGAGGACGAGGCGCTTCACGCGACCGGGGCGGCGCGCCGCCGCGAGCAGCGAGGCCGTCCCGCCCATCGAATGCCCGGCGAGCGTGAGCGGCGGACCGTCGATCCGGTCGAGGAGGCGCACGAGGTCGTCGGCCAGATCGCGCCAGGACCGCCGGCCCTTCGGGTCGGCCGGAAGCGACGTCCGGCCGTGGCCGCGCTGGTCGATCGCGAGCACCCGCAGCCCCGGCGCGAGCGGCGCGAGAAGCCCCCGGTAGGTGCGCGCGTTGAAGCCGTTGGCGTGCACGAACAGCAGGTCGACCGGCCGTTCGGCGGGGCCGAACTCGATGCCGGCGATCGAACCGTCGGGGGCGGGAAAGGCGGTGCGCCGGAAGTCGTCCACGGCGGCGACGTTACACCGAGTCGGCTCGCCGTGGATCTTCTCCATTCCGCTCGTTGCCGGCGGCGCTCTTCGGTCGATCCGCTATATACAGTTATTACTGGACTATGAGCACATAAAGCAGTAAGGCGTTGCCGATGATGGCGCACCGGCTCTCGATAGCGGCTGCGGTCTGCCTGGCCGGCGCGGCGCCGGCCGAGGCAGGCGTCTGGTTCGAGCCGGGGTCGGAGGCGCTCCGCCGAGACGTCGAACGGCTCGCGGCCGGGGGCCTGTTGCCGGGGCCGGTCAACGCGTGGCCGCTGCCTTCAGCCGCCGTCTGCGGTGCGGCGGCGCGCGCGAGCGGCGCGCCGGGCTTGGCTTCGGCGGCCCGGCGCATCGGCCGGACCTGCCGCGACGGCGCGCGGCCCGTTTCGCTCGAGGCGTCGGCCGGGCTGGCGACCGGCGCGGCGCCGTTGAGGGGCTTCCAGCGCTCGAACCGTTCGTCGGCCGACCTCGCGCTCCATGTCCGGGGCCGCGCGGGCCGGTTCCACGTCGCCCTCGGCGCCGGCTACCGCGCCGCGGACGGCGGGTACCTCCACGCCGACGGCGGCCACGTCGCCGTCGAGCTCGGCCGTTGGGCCATCTACGGCGGCTACGTCGATCAGTGGTGGGGGCCCGGCCGCGACAACGCGCTCCTCCTCTCCACGAACGCGCGCCCCTTCCCGAAGATCGGGTTCAAGCGGCTCGAGCCCGCGCGGATCGACCTGCCGGTCCTCCGGTGGCTCGGGCCGGTCCACCTCGAGGGTTTCGCCGGGGTGCTCGCCGAGCGGCGCGCCGATTTCGACAACCCGGTCGTGGCGGCGGCGCGGTTCGCCTTCGCGCCGGCACAGGGCCTCGAGATCGGGCTCGGCCGGTCGCTGCAGCTCTGCGGCGCCGGCCGGCCGTGCGGCCTGCGCACCATCGCCGACGCCGTCCTGGCGCTGGACAGCCGGGAGAACACCGGGACGCCGAACGAACCGGGCAATCAGCTGGGCGGCTTCGACGTGACGTACCGGCGGACGATCGGTCGGACGGCGGCCACGTTCTACGCCGAGGCGGTCGGCGAGGACGAGTACAAGCACATGCCCGAGCAGTGGGGCCGCCTCGCCGGGCTGCGGCTCGCGGGTCCGGCGGATGCGCGCGGCGCGCTCTGGTCGCTCGAGGCCGAGTGGGCCGACACGCTGGCGCAGAAGTGGTTCGGGCGCCGCGGGCGGGCGCCCGGTTCGCTCTACAACCACCACATCTACCGCGAGGGCTACCGCTACCGCGGCCGGTCGATCGGAAGCGGGCTCGACACCGACGGCCGCATGCTCTCCGTTTCGGCCTCGTTCACCACCGCGGACGACCGGCGCGTCTTCGCCGGGTACCGCTCGGTGGACCTCAACCGGACGGGGAACGCGGGCCACGCCCTGGTCGGTGCGCCTGCCGAACTCGGCATCGCGAACGGCGGGATCGAGCTCCCGATCCCGCACGGGAGCCTGCGCCTGGAGGGCCGCTGGACCCGACCGCTGAACGAAGGCGCCCGACGCCTACCGACCGGGCCGCAGGTCGAGGTCGGCCTGAACCTGCGGCGCTGATCCCGTTCGCCTTCCGGCGAGCCGCGATCGAACGGGGCGCTCGCCTCCGGCCGTGCCGCCCGCTATAGCCGCCGGCCGCGTCGCGTCGGGCGGCGGGGTAGGAGGGGCGACGGGATCATGGGCGCGCGCGCGATCGGCCTCGACTTCGGCACCACCAACACGGTGGTGGCGCTCGGCGGCGGGACGGGCGAGGCCGATCTCGTCGCCTTCGGCCACGACGGGGCCGAGACCCGCACCTTCCGTTCGGCGCTGTGCTTCTGGCTCGACGAGGAGGGCACCCGCGCGCGCATCCGGCACGAGGCGGGGCCGTGGGCGATCGCGGAATATCTCGCCTACCCGCAGGACAGCCGCTTCATCCAGTCGTTCAAGACGGTCGCGGCGAACGGCGCCTTCGAGCACGCCACCGTCTTCGAGCGCCGCCACCGGTTCGAGGATCTGCTGGGCCTGTTCCTGGACCGGCTCGTCGGGCACGCCGGCGACGCGCTCGCGCGTCCGCCCGAGCGGCTGGGCGTCGGGCGGCCGGTGCGCTTCGCCGGCGCGCGGCCCGACGAGCGGCTGGCGCTTGCCCGCTACGACCGCGCGTTCGCCCGATTCGGCGCGCGCGAGGTGGCCTATGTCTACGAGCCGCTCGCCGCCGCCTTCAGCTTCGCCCGCCGCCTGACCGAGGCGGCGACGATCCTCGTGGCGGACTTCGGCGGCGGCACGAGCGACTTCTCGGTGGTGCGCGTCGGCGCGCCGGGCGGCGCGCGCTGCGTGCCGCTCGGCCACGCCGGCGTCGGGGTGGCGGGCGACCGCTTCGACTACCGGATCGTCGACCGGCTGGTGCTGCCGCTCCTCGGCAAGGGCGGCCTCTACCGCTCCTTCGACAAACTGCTTGAGATCCCGCGCGGCTACTTCGCCGACTTCGCCGACTGGAGCCGGCTCGCCCTGATGCGCAACCGCCGGACGCTCGACGAGCTGCGCCGGCTGGCGCGGAGCACGGTCGACCCGTCGGGCATCGAGCGGATGATCCGGCTCGTCGAGCTCGAGCTCGGCCTGCCGCTCTACGATGCGGTCGACCGCCTCAAGCGCGAGCTGTCGGCGGCGGAGACCGCCCGATTCCGCTTCTCGGGCGGCGGGGTCGAGCTCGACGAGCCGGTGAGCCGCGCCGACTTCGAGGCCTGGATCGCGCCCGACCTCGCGGAGATCGCCGGCGCGGTCGACCGCGCGCTCGGCGCGGCCGGCGTCCCCGCCGGCGCGGTCGACCGCGTGTTCCTGACCGGCGGCTCCTCGCTCGTGCCCGCGGTGCGCCGGATGTTCGCGGATCGGTTCGGCGAGGACCGGGTCGCGACCGGCGAAGAGCTGACCTCGATCGCCCATGGGCTCGCGCTCGTCGGGCTCGAGGACGACCTCTCCGCCTGGGCCGCGGCGTAGCCGGCCGGTTCCGAGGCGACAACCGCGGCGCGGCCGATTAGAATCCGCGTCGAACGACAGGAGCCCGACCCATGCCGACCCCCAGCCCGTGGTCCCACCAGCGCAGCGCCGGCGTCGCCGACGACATCGACTTCGAGATCAAGGGCCAGGAGCTGCAGTTCGTCGAGATCGAGCTCGATCCCGGCGAGAGCGCGGTCGCGGAGGCGGGCGCGCTCGTTTGGAAGGACGCGTCGGTCGAGATGACCACGGTCTTCGGCGACGGCAGCGGCGGCGCCGACGGCGGCTTCATGGGAAAGCTGCTGGGCGCGGGCAAGCGGCTGATCACCGGCGAAAGCCTGTTCACCACCGTGTTCACGCACCACGGCCGCGGCAAGGCGCGCGTGGCGTTCGCCTCGCCCACGCCGGGCGCCATCCTGCCGATCCGGCTCGCCGACGTCGGCGGGATGCTCGTCTGCCAGAAGGACAGCTTCCTCGCGGCGGCCAAGGGCGTGTCGATCGGCGTCCAGTTCCAGCGGCGGGTGATGACCGGCCTGTTCGGCGGCGAGGGCTTCATCATGCAGAAGCTCGAGGGCGACGGCTGGGTGTTCGTCCAGATGGGCGGCACCGTCGTCGAACGCGAACTGGCGCCGGGGCAGGAGCTCCACGTCGACACCGGCTGCCTCGCCGCCTACACGCCGGGCGTCGACTTCGACCTCGTGGCGGCCGGCGGCGTGAAGAGCGTGCTCTTCGGCGGCGAAGGGTTGTTCTTCGCCCGCCTGCGCGGACCCGGGAAGGTGTGGATCCAGTCGCTGCCCTTCTCGCGCCTGGCCGGCCGCATGCTGGCGGTGGCGGGCGCCCGCGGCGGGCCGAACCGCGGCGAGGGCTCGGTCCTCGGCGAGCTCGGCGACTTCATCGGCGGGAACCGCTGAGCGCGGTCCGCCGAACGGCGGCCGTGGCGGCCGCCGATCGACGTGCTACACCGGGCGGCCACCGCCCCCGAGGAGCCCCTATGACGCTGTCGATGTACCAAGCCGCCGTGCCGGTCCTTTCGCGCCGGCTCGCCATCCTCTCCTCCCTGCTCGCCAAGGGGGCCGACCACGCCGCGGCCGCGGGGATCGATCCGTCGGACCTGCTCGCCACCCGGCTCGCGCCCGACATGTTCCCGCTGACGCGCCAGGTGCAGATCGCCTCGGACGGGGCCAAGGGCGGGGTGGCGCGCCTCGCGGGCGTCGAGGTGCCGAGCTTCCCCGACGAGGAGACCACGATCCCCGAGCTCCAGGCCCGGCTCGCGCGGACGATCGAGTTCGTCGACGGCGTGCCGGCCGACCGCTTCGAAGGAAGCGAGGACCGCCGCATCACGCTCAAGGCGGGCCCGCGCGAGCTCGAGTTCGCGGGCCGCGACTTCCTGTTCGGCTTCGTCCTGCCCAACGTCTTCTTCCACGTGACGACCGCCTACGCGATCCTGCGGCACCGCGGCGTCCCGATCGGCAAGATGGACTATCTGGGCGCGAGCTAGCGGCGGCCGAGGGGGGATGGCGATGGCGATCTGGCACGCGGAAGCGGTCGACATGGCGCAGCTCACGGCGCTCGGTGCCGGCTCGCTGCCGGGCCATATCGGCATCGAGTTCGTCGAGCGCGGCGACGACTGGCTGAAGGCGCGCATGCCCGTCGACGCGCGCACCCACCAGCCCTACGGCCGGCTCCACGGCGGCGCCTCGGTCGCGCTCGCCGAGACGGTGGCCTCGGTCGCGGGCGCGCTCACGGTCGATCCGGCCCGGAGCGCGGTGGTCGGCATGGAGATCAACGCCAACCACCTGCGCCCCGTGAAGGACGGCTTCGTCTACGGCGTCGCCAAGGCCGAGTCGCTCGGGCGGACCGCGCAGGTCTGGACGATTCGCATCACCGACGAGGCGGACCGCCTCGTCTGCCTGTCGCGGATGACGCTCGCGGTGATCCCCGCGCCGAACGCCCAGGTCCAAGGCTAGCGCGGGCGGCCCGGCGGATGAGCATGCAGCCGATCATCCGGATCGCGGGCCTGGAGAAGGCCTACGCCTCGGGCTTCCGGGCGCTGAAGGGCGTCAGCCTCGACATCGCGGCCGGCGAGATCTTCGCGCTCCTGGGGCCGAACGGCGCGGGCAAGACGACGCTCATCAGCATCGTCTGCGGGCTCGTCACCGCGACCGGCGGCAGCGTCACGGTCGACGGGCACGACATCGTGCGCGGCTACCGGCCGGCGCGCGCCGCGATCGGGCTCGTGCCGCAGGAGCTCCACACCGACGCCTGGGAGACGGTGCGCGCGACGGTCGCCTTCAGCCGCGGGCTGTTCGGGCGGGCGCCCGACGACGCGCTCGTCGAACGCATCCTTCGCGACCTGACGCTGTGGGACAAGCGCGACACGCCGATCAAGGAGCTGTCGGGCGGCATGAAGCGGCGCGTGATGATCGCCAAGGCTCTCGCCCACGAGCCGAAGGTGCTGTTCCTCGACGAGCCGACCGCCGGCGTCGATGTCGAGCTCCGCCGCGACATGTGGGCGCTCGTCCGCCGGCTGCGCGAGACCGGCGTCACCGTCATCCTCACCACCCACTACATCGAGGAGGCCGAGGAGATGGCGGACCGCGTCGGCGTCATCGTGAGGGGCGAGCTCGTCCTCGTCGAGGCGAAGGCCGAGCTGATGAAGAAGCTCGGGAAGAAGCGGCTGCGGCTCCGCCTCGCCGAACCGCTCGCGGCGGTGCCGCCCGAGCTCGCCGACTGGCGCCTCGAGCTCGGCGCCGAGGGCCGCGAGCTCCTCTACGTCTTCGACGCCAAGGCCGAGCGCACCGGCGTGCCCTCGCTGCTCGCGCGGATGCGCGACATCGGCATCGCCTTCACCGATCTCGACACGGCGCAGAGCTCGCTCGAGGACATCTTCGTCGAGCTCGTGAACGAGCGGAGGGCGGCGTGAACCCGGCGGCGTTCAACGCGCGCGGCGTGTGGGCGATCTACCGGTTCGAGATGAACCGCTTCCGCCGCACGCTGTGGACCGGCCTCGCGGTGCCGGTGATCACGACCTCGCTCTACTTCGTGGTGTTCGGCTCGGCGATCGGCTCGCGCATGACCGAGATCGGCGGCGTCGACTACGGCAGCTTCATCGTGCCCGGGCTGATGATGCTGTCGCTGTTCAACGAAAGCATCTTCAACGCCTCGTTCGGCATCCACATGCCGCGCTTCACCGGCACGATCTACGAGCTGCTGTCCGCGCCGCTCTCGGCCTTCGAGACGGTGCTCGGCTACGTCGGCGCGGCGGCGACCAAGTCGACGATCGTGGCGCTCGTGATCTTCGCCACCGCGCATCTGTTCGTCGACGTGCGGGTCGACCACCCGCTGGCGATGCTCGGCTACCTTGTCCTGGTGGCCGTGACCTTCTGCCTGTTCGGCTTCGTCATCGGCATCTGGGCCAAGGGGTTCGAGCAGCTGCAGATCATCCCGCTGCTGATCGTGACGCCGCTCACCTTCCTCGGGGGCGCCTTCTACTCGATCGGCATGCTGCCCGAGCCGTGGCGCACGCTCACGCTGTTCAACCCGGTCGCCTATCTCATCAACGGCTTCCGCTGGACCTTCTTCGGCACCGCCGACGTGTCGGTCGGCGTCAGCCTCGCCGCGACGGGCCTGTTCCTCGCGCTGTGCCTGACCGCCGTGTGGTGGATCTTCCGCACCGGGTACCGGCTGAAGGCCTGACGGCGCGCCCGCGCACCGGGGCCCGACGCGCCCGGGTTGCCTTTCCCGGCCGGGCTTGCCACGCTGCCGCTTCTTTTCGGGGAGATCATGATGCGCAGGTTCCTGGTCGCGGCACTGCTTGTTGCCGTCGCCCCCGTCGCCGTCCGGGCGCA
>Ga0164290_1001844_pt1 | contig 22226 bp, 30 predicted proteins | sample Micstemetagenome_FD_108782 | JGI IMG/M metagenome (GOLD analysis project Ga0164290, IMG submission 108782) | Contaminated culture microbial community from soil near Moab, Utah, USA - Microcoleus steenstrupii SON62 (Illumina Assembly) | ecosystem: Environmental > Terrestrial > Soil > Soil crust...
CAGGGCGTCATAGATCGAGGCGTCGCCGTGCGGGTGATAGCCGCCCATGACCTCGCCGACGACCTTGGCGCATTTGCGCGCCGCCGCCTGCGGGTTCAGCCGCATCTGGTGCATGGCGTACATAATGCGCCGGTGCACGGGCTTGAAGCCGTCGCGCACGTCCGGCAGGGCGCGGTTGGTGATGGTCGACAGCGCATAGGCCAGGTAGCGGCGCGACAGCGCCTCGCTCATCGGCTCGTCTACGATGCGTCCGCCTTCCGGCGGCGGGGTGTGAACGGTCATGCGGCTTCGAATCGTCTGTCCAAGGGCGGAAGTCTAGCGACCAACTGTCCGAGTCCCGGGAAAATTCATGGGACAGTTTGGGACATTTCGGACAATTCGCCGTCCGGCTTCCCGGGCATGGCGGCCATGATCGCGTGAAGTTCGGCGGCGGTTTCCTCGCGCGCCAGAGCGGTAACGCGGCGATAGTCGGCCTCGCTCATGGGGCGGACGTCGACGTCGATGTTGCGGCGCAGCCGGGCCGTGGCCTCGGCCAGCCGCATCCACGCGAGGGCCTCGTTCGGGCCGCCAAGCGCGGCGGACTCGGCGGCGCGCCGGAAGGCGAAGCGGGAGAGGCCGTGGGCGTTCGGGCACAGGAGGAGCGCCTCCTCTTCCTCGCGGGCCACACGATCCACGCCGATCGCCTCCTGGAAGGCGGACGGATCGTAGGCGCGCTCGGCCAGAGCCATGTCATAGGCCTCCGCCGCGGTAAGCCGGGGCGCCTCCCAGCCGTCGGTCCGCGCGTGGCGGGAGACGGTGCGGATGTTGAGTTGATGCCGTTCGGCGACGACGCGCATCGAGGCGCCGGCTTCGAAGTCGGCGCGGGCGGCGGCCCACACTTCGGTGGGGCGGCGGCTGTAGGGTTGTGGAGCGGGCCGGGTCATTCCGCCATTATCGGACGCCCCGGGGCAGTGCTAGAGATTCAGCGCCATAACAGAGCCATGTCGTTGTTTTCGCGTCGGTCCAGTAGCGTCAATTCGTCTGGCAAACGGCCCCCTACAGCCGCCCCTGTTCGCGAAGCTTGTCCACCATCCACACCCGGGCGGGGGGGATCGGCCGGTTCTGGGGGTGGAAGACGAACTGCTCGAGGAAGTGGCCGGTCAGGTCGAGGCCCGATCCGACGTCCCCATCGCCCAGTCCGGCCTGGGCCCCGAGCATGAAGGGCGGGAGTTTCAGCAGCTTGTCGGCATAGGGTTCGCCGGCCTCGCGGCTGACGGCGCGGCCGGTGCGGGGGCTGACCCAGATCAGGTCGTCCATGGTCCCGGTCACGGCGCAGCGCGACAGGTCGAGGCCGAAACCGAGATCCTCCAGCAGCCCCGCCTCGAAGCGCACGAAGATGGCGGGCCAGACGTCCGGCAGGGCGAAGGCGCTCATCAGGGCCTCGAAGGCGAGGAAGGCGCCGGGATGGGGCTCGCGTTCGGGCAGACTTCCTTGCGCCACGGCGGCGGCGGCGGCCAGGCCTGTCAGGGCCAGGGGGTCGTCGAACAGGGCGCTGGGCCCCTCACCCACCGGCTCCAGCCGGGCCGAGCCGAGGTGGTCCGAGGTGCGGGCGCGGTATTCGGCGGTGACCCGGGCCCCGGCTTGCAGGAAGGGCTTCATCTTGCGCGAGGCCCCCCCGGCGACATAGGCGGCGCGGCGGCCGTGCTCCTCGGTCAGCAGCTCGACGACGACGCCGGTGTCGCCGTGGGCGCGGGCGGAGAGGACGAAGGCGTCGTCGGTGAAATCCATGCCGCGGTGTTAGCGGTCGCGGCCGGAGTTGGCCATACGTTCCGGTTTTCCGCCTATTGCGCGGCCGCCCGGATGCGGGCCGTCATGTCGCGGGCCAGGGCGTTGGGGATCGGGAAGGTCAGGGCGTAAAGGGCGATGCGCCACTGGCCGTCGTCGCCGCGCACCAGCACGCCCGTGCCGCGGCTGGTTCCGTAGGACTGGCTGTCGAGAGCCTCGTCGAACCAGACCACGCAACGGCAGTCCAGCGGGGCCAGCGTCAGGGAGCGGGAGCGCGGCGTATAGGTCCATCCCCTGCCCCGCGCGAAATACGGTTCGGCGTAGGCGCGGAACTCGGCGATCGACCAGTGCTCGGTCACATCGGTCCCGATGTAGGTGGCGTCGGGGGTGAACAGGTCGAAATAGACCGCGCCGTCGGCGGCGGCCGCCGCGCGATGCAGGGCGTCGAGGGTCGCGGCGGCGGCGGTTTCCTCGGGCGTGTCGGCGGCCTCGCCGGGGGCGTCGACGATGGGGGTCGCGGCCTCGAAGGCCTTGATCTCGGTCGTCATGTCGTCGGCGAGGTCGTTGGGGATCGGATAGCTGAGGGCGTAGCGCAGGACCCGCCACTCGCCGCCGGAGCGGACCAGCATCCCCTCGCCCCGCGCCGTGCCGTAGGTCGCGCTGTCCAGCACCTCGTCGAACCAGGCCACGCAGGCGCAGGGATCGGGCGCCAGGGTCACGTGGCGGTCCCGGGCGGAATAGGTCCAGCCTTCGCCGCGCGCGAAGACCGGGGCGGCGAAGGCGAGGAAGGCCTCGCGGTTCCAGCGTTCGGAGGTCTCGTTGCCGACCCAGACCATGTCCGGAGCCAGACGGTCGGCCCAGGCGGCGGAATCGGCCCGGGCGGCGGCGGCGTGCATCTGGTCCAGCGCGGCGGCGGCCTGCTGCTCCGGCGCGGTCTGGAGGGCGATGGCGAGAGTGAGGGCGATCAGGGACATGGGGCACCCTATCCCGGCTTTTCCCGCGCCGTCACGGGCGGAATTGGAGGATCAGTCCTCGCCGCTTTCCGGAACCGGATAGGTCGAGGGCGTGAGCACCTTCGCCAGGGCCAGCAGGTTGCGGGCGGCGTTGCGGCCGACGCGGTCGGACCAGTCGTGACCCTGCTCGGTGTCGACATAGTCGGGACCCGGGCCGGGGCCGAGGTGCCAGTAGGTCCAGCTCTGGGCCGGGATGGTGAAGCCCATGTCGATCAGGCCCTGACAGACGGTGGCGACGATGTGGTGGGCGCCGTCCTCGTTGCCGGTGATCACGACGCCGGCGACCTTGCCGAAGGCCACGGGGCGGCCGGCCTCGTCGAACTCGGCGAACAGGGCGTCCATCCGCTCGAGCGCGCGGAGGCAGACGCTGGACATCTGGCCCAGCCAGGTCGGGGTGGCGAAGACCACGATGTCGGCCGCCATGATCCTGCTGTGCACGTCCGGCCAGTCGTCGCCCTGGCCCTCGTCTGTCTTCACGCCGGGTTTGATGTCGAGATCGACGAGCCGGATCATCTCGACCTCGGCCCCGCCCTTCTCGAGTTCGGCGACGACGACCTTCGCAAGGGCCTCGGTGCTGGAGGTCTCGGGCGAAGGCTTGAGGGTGCAGTTGAGGATCAGGGCTCTCATCGGTCTTGCTCGCGGATGGTCCTGACCAACCCGGGACGCCGACGGACGTTCCTGAGATTTATTTAACCGCGCGGTTGACAGCGATCCCGGACCGGTGCATTTAACCTGCAAGTTAGATACGAAGCAGAACCATGCAGACCGATCCGCTCAGCGCCAAATTCGCCGCCCTGGCCGACCCGACCCGTCGGGCCATCCTGGCGCGGCTGTGCGAGGGCGAGGCCAGCGTCAACGATCTGGCCGAGCCGTTCGACATGAGCCTGCCGGCCGTTTCGAAGCATCTGAAGGTGCTGGAAAAGGCCGGGCTGATCAGCCGGAGCCGCGAGGCCCAGTGGCGGCCCGCCCGCCTCGAACCCATGGGGATGAAGGGCATCGCCGAGTGGCTGGAACACTACCGCCGCTACTGGGACGCCAGCTTCGATCGCCTCGACGCCTATCTGAAGAAAATCCAGAAGGGAGACCCCAATGGCCCAAGAAACTGACAACCTCTGCAACACCGACGGCGTCGCTCACCAGCACGTCCTGACCCTGCGCCGCGTCCTCGACGCCACGCCGGAGCAGATCTGGAAGGCGTGGATGACGCCCGAGCTGCTGCAGCAATGGTTCGCGCCCAGGCCCTGGCGGATCTCGGACGTGGACCTCGATCCGCGTCCCGGCGGCGTGTTCAACTTCGTCATGCACGGGCCGGACGGGGAGCGTTTCCCCAACAGCGGCATCTTCCTGGCGGTCGAGCCGAACCGCCGCTGGATCACGACCGACGCCCTGACGCCCGACTGGAAGCCGGCCGGCCAGCCCTTCATGGTGGCCACCGTCGAGCTGACGCCGAGGGACGACGGCAAGACCGACTATGTCGCCACGGCGCGCCACTGGAACGCCGAGACAATGGCGCAGCATGAAGCGATGGGCTTCCATGAAGGCTGGGGGACATGCGCCGACCAGCTGGCCGAACTGCTGAAGACGCACTGACCTCCCCGGCCCCGACCGGACCCTGACGAGCCTGCCTGATGACCTTCGTCGATACCGCCGCAATCCTCCCGACCCTGCAGATGCAGCGCCATTTCGATGCGCCGCGCGCGCTGGTCTGGCGGGCATGGACGAACCCCGAGGTCATGGTGATGTGGCTGGGTCCGGTCGAGTGGCCGGCGGTCAGCGCCACCCAGGACCTGAGGGTCGGGGGCGTGTGGCGGGCCTGCCTGCGCTCGCCCGACACCGGCCAGGACCTGTGGCAGGGCGGAATCTATCGCGAGATCGTGCCCGAGGAGCGGCTGGTCTTCACCTTCAAATGGGACGAGTCCCACGAGGACGGCCCGCCGGTCGACACCCTGGTGACCATCCAGCTGAGCGACGCCCCGGACGGCGGCACCCTGATGGACTTCACCCACCAGGGCCTGAAGTCCGAGGCCAGCCTGACGGGTCACAGACATGGATGGACCAGCACCTTCGAGCGGCTGGAGGCCTTCCTGGCGCGGGAGAAGGAAACATGAGGACGTCGCCCTTCGTATGGTCCGGCCGGGTGCTGAGCGGCGTGGTCGCGGCCTTCCTGGCCCTGGACGCGGCGCTGAAGCTGGCGGGACGGCCCGATCTGCTTGAGGCCGGCATCGCGCTGGAAGCGCCGCCCGCGTTGGCGGGCGCCGGGCTGCTGGCCGCGACCGCCCTGTACGCCCTGCCCCGCACCGCGCTCTGGGGCGCCGTGTTGCTGAGCGGGGCGCTCAGCGGATCGATCATGGTCCAGGCCGCCGCGGGCGACCCGTCCCGACTGCTGTTCGCCGTCTACGTCGTGATCCTGATGTGGATGGGTCTTATTCTGCGCAAGCCGGGTTTCGGCCCGATCCTGATGCGCGTCGTCCGGTAACCCGGCTCAAACCGTTCAAGAGGGAGAACGACCATGAAGATCGTGACCAGTCTCAGCTTCCGCGGTCAGTGCAAGGAAGCCTTCGAGTTCTACGCAAAGGTGCTGGGCGGCAAGATCACCGCCGCCATCCCCTATGGCGACGGCCCGCCCGACATGCCCATGGGCCCCCAGTACAGGGACTGGCTGATGCACTGCTGGATGGAGGTCGGCGATCAGGCGATCATGGGCGCCGACATGGATCTCGACTGGGCGCCGAACATCGACAAGCCCAAGAACGGCTTCGACGTCACCGTGCACACCAATGACCCGGCCGAGGCCCGGCGCTGGTTCGATGCGCTGTCGGAAGGCGGCAAGGCGACCATGCCGTTCGGCGAGACCTTCTGGTCGCCCGGCTACGGCGGGCTGATCGACAAATTCGGCGTGCCGTGGATGGTCAACACCATTCCGTCGGCCGACTGGAAGCCGGGCCAATGAAGGCCTCGCCTGCGGCCTGGACCGGACGGGTCCTGACGGCGCTGTTCGTGCTGTTCACGGCCTTCGACGTCACGATCAAGCTGCTGAACCTGCCGTTCGTCGACGAGGCGATGATGGAACTGGGCTGGGGGGCCGGCTACGGCCCCCTGATCGGCGGCATCGAGCTGGCCGCCCTGGCGCTGTATCTGTTCCCGAGGACGAGCCTGTTCGGGGCGGTCGTGATGACCGGCCTGCTGGGCGGCGCCATCGCCAGCCAGCTCCGGGTCAGCAATCCGCTGTTCAGCCATATCCTGTTCGGCGTCTGGCTGGCGCTGTTCATGTGGGGCGGCCTGTGGCTGCGCGACCCGGCGATCCGGACCGCCTTCCCCGTCCGCAGGAGCGCAGCGTGAACATCGCCGCCTCCATTCCGGAGGCCCTGACCCGGCTCAGCATCGTCCGCGAGTTCGACGCGCCCCGCGCGCTGGTGTGGAAGATGTGGACCGACCCGGCCCATGTCGCGGTGTGGTTCGGCCCCGAGCATTTCACCATGTCCCTGGTCGAGATGGACGTGAGACCGGGCGGCGCCATCCACATGGTGATGCGGGCCCCGGACGGGAGCGACAATCCGTTCGACGGCCGGTTCATCGAACTGGACGAGCCCGAGCGGCTGGTGATGCGGACCTGGATCACCCTGGGAGATGGTTCGACCTGGTTCGAGGTCGAGCACAGCGCGCGGTTCGAGGAGATCGAAGGCCGGACCCGGATGCGCTTCCATGCCCGGGTCATCCAGGCGCGCGACGACGCCATCGGCCCGCTGAGCGGCATGGAGGCCGGCTGGAGCAGCAGTCTGGACAAGCTGGCCGCTCATGTCCGCGCCGTGGCGGCCACGGGGCTCTGACGTGATGATGAAGGGAGGAGGCCCCGTCGCGGCGAATCCCGACGCCTATGTGACCGGCCTCGAAGGCTGGACGCAGGCGCCGGTCGCGGCGCTGCGCGAGGCTGTGACCACGGTCGACGGCCTGACCGAGGTGATCAAATGGGGTCACCTTGTCTACCTCTCGAACGGCCCCGCCCTGCTGATCCGGGCGGAGGACGAGCGGATCGTGTTCGGCTTCTGGCGCGGTCAGCGGCTGCGCCAGATCGAACCCCGGCTGAAGCCGGGCGGTCTGTACGAAATGGCCTCCGTCATCCTGAGGGAGGGCGACACGATCGACCCGGACACCGTCGTCGCCCTGACCCGGGCGGCGACAGCCCTGAACGCCGAACTCGGCGATCCCACGAAGCTTCCACCACGAAAGGAAAGACGCTCATGACACGCCTGCCCCTTCGCCTTGCGATGCTGACCGCCGTTTCGATCCTCGCCGCGGCCTCCCCCGCCGCCGCATCCATGTCCATGCCCGAGGCCGCCCACGGCGCGGCGGCGGATGCTCCCGTCGTCGACCGCTCCGTCGCCGTCGAGGGCGGCCGGATCCAGTACCGGATCATCGGCGACCTGAACTCCGGCAGGACGCCGGTGCTGATGCTGCACGGCGCCTTCATGGCGGGCGAAGGCATGAGGCCGCTGGCCGACCAATTCGCGTCGGACCGGGCCGTGATCATCGTCGATCAACGCAACCATGGCCGCACCGGCGACCTGTCGGGTCCCTTCACCTATGAGCAGCTTGGCGACGACGCCGCCGCCGTTCTGGCCGACGCCGGCGTCGGCAAGGCCGACGTCGTCGGCTATTCGATGGGCGGGGCGGCGGCGCTGCAACTGGCGCTGCGCCACCCCGAGCGCGTCGATCACCTGGTGACCATGTCGATCGCGACCAACGATTCCGGCGCCGCCGGAGGCATGCCTCCGGTCACGCCCACCCTTACGCCCGAAGTCTTCGCCGGCTCGGCGATCGAGTCGACCTACAGGCGCCTGTCGCCGACGCCGGACGCCTTTCCGACCCTGGTCGGGAAGATCAACGCCATGGCGGTCGCCGGCCATCTGTGGCCCGACGACGAGATCCGGGCGCTGAGGCACCCGACCTTCGTCATCGTCGGTGATTACGACGTCATCCTGACCGAGAATGCGGTGAAGCTGTACCGGCTGCGCGGCGGCGGCGATCCGGCCCTGGTCTACCAGCCGTTCCTGACCGCGCCCCCGCCGGCGCGCATGGCGATCCTGCCGGCCACCTCGCACATCGGCGTCCTGTCCGATCCCGTCCGGCTGTCGACCATGATCCACGCCTTCCTCAACGACGAGACGCCGCCGCGCACGCCGGGCTTCTTCTAGCCCCCGACCCGAACACGGTCGTCGCCCTGACGCGGCGGCCGTAGCCCCCAGCGCCGATCCTGGCGGCCCGCCAGGATTCTGAAAAAGGAGAAGATCCGATGGCCCGACTGTCTCCCCCCGCCTTCGCGGCCTTGGCCGCGGCCTCCGTGTTGCTCGTGGCGGCCGCCTCGCCCGTCGCGGCGCAGGCGCCCGCCCCCGCTCCCGCCACGGCCCGCGCCGTGGTCCAGGCGACCGACCAGTCAGCCGCCGTCGAGGGCGGCGAAGTCCGGTATCAGGTCATTGGCGACCTGGGCTCCGGCAAGACCCCGGTGCTGGTGCTGCACGGCGCATTCATGTCGGCCGACGCCATGAAGCCGCTAACGGACCTTTTGACCGGCCGCCCCCTGATCGTGGTCGACCAGCGCGGCCACGGCCGTACAGGCGACCTGCCCGGTCCCATCAGCTACGAGGCGCTGGCGGATGACGCCGCCGCCGTTCTGGCCGACGCGGGCGTCGGACAGGCCGATGTGGTCGGCTATTCCATGGGCGCGGGCGCCGCGCTCCAGCTGGCGATGCGGCATCCCGAGCGGGTGAAACACCTGGTCATGGCCTCGGTCAGCTTCAACGAGGCGGGCAACCTGCCCGGCTTCGCCGAGCAGATGGCCCAGATCACGCCCGAGGTCTTCGCCGGCTCGGTCATGGAGCGGGAATTCAAGCGTCAGTCGCCGACTCCCGACGCCTTCCCGTCCGTGGTCGACAAGATCAAGGTCATGGACGCGGGCCAGGACTGGTCGGCGGAGGCTATCCGCGCCCTGACCTCCCCGACCTTCGTCATCGTCGGGGACCACGACATTGTTCGGCCGGAGCATGCGGTCGAGCTGTACCGGCTGCGCGGCGGCGGCGACACGGCGCGCGCGTCCCAACCCTTCCTGACCGAGGCGCCGCCGGCGCGGCTGGCCATCCTGCCCGCCAGCTCGCACATCGACGTCTTTGGCGATCCCGCCCTTCTGGCGGCGATGATCCTGCCGTTCCTCGACGACGCAACCCGGCCGATCCCCCCGGGGTTTTTCTAGACCGTCGAGCGAGGAGGAAAGCCATGCGCAGGATCAGAGCCGCGACCTTTGTCTCACTGGACGGGGTCATGCAGGCCCCCGGCGGCCCCCATGAGGACCCCACCGGCGGCTTCGCCTTCGAGGGCTGGGTCGCTCCCTTCTGGGACGACACGGTCGGCGAGCTGATGGGCGAGGCCATGGGCGAGGACTACGACCTGCTGCTGGGTCGCCGGACCTATGAAATCTTCGCCGGCTACTGGCCGTTCATGGACGACGAGATCGGTCGAAAGTTCAACGCGATCGAGAAATATGTCGTGGCGAGCCCCGGCACGCCCATGACCTGGTCGGGCAGCCACCGGCTGGAAGGCGATGCGGCGGACAGCGTGCGCAGGCTGAAGCAGTCCGGGGACCGCGACCTGCTGATCCAGGGGTCGAGCGAGGTGATCCACGCCCTGCTGGCGGCCGACCTGATCGACGAACTGACCGTGCTGGTCTTCCCGCTGGTTCTGGGCAAGGGCAAGCGGCTGTTCGACGACGGCTCGCGACCGCACGCCTGGACGATGACGAAGACCTTCAGCTCGAAGACCGGGGTGGTGGTCAGCCGCTATGAGCGCGCCGGCGAGGTCCCGACCGGCTCGTTCGGCCAGGACAAACCCAGTGCGCTGGAACTGGCGCGGCGGGCGCGCTGGGCCTCCGAGGACCGGCCGTGACCATGAGCGAGGACGAAAGCGCGATCCGCGCCCTGATCGAGCGCTGGGCCAGGGCGGTCCACGCCGGCGACATCGACACGGTTCTGGCCGACCACGCCGAGGACATCGTGATGTTCGACGTGCCGCCGCCGAACGAGGTGCGCGGCAAGGCCGCCTATCGCGAGACCTGGCCGCCGTTCTTCGAGTTTCAGGAGCGCGCGGTGTTCGACATCGTCTCGATGGAGGTGACGGCCGGACAGGACGTCGCCTTCGCCCACGCCCTGCTGCGGTGCGGTACCGAGGAGGGCTTCCGCCGCGACCCCGACAACCGGCTGCGGCTCACAGTCGGACTGCGCAGGCAGGACGGCCGCTGGATCGTGGCCCACGAGCATCATTCGTTCCCGCTGGCGATCGACTGAGCCTCAGCGGGCCATCCCGGTCGGCACCTCGCGCCCCAGCGCCTCGCCATGCCCTGCTGCGACAGCAGGAATACAGCGTCACGCGAGTGGTAGTTGTTGGACAGGACGATCACCGTGACGTCCTCGTCCGGCTGCCAGGTCATGATGTTGCGGAAGCCCGACCAGCTGCCGGTGTGGAAGACTTGGCGGTCCATGAAGGGCGGCGAGACACGCTGGCCGATGCTGTTGACGAAGACCCCGAAACCCCAGTCGCGGCGCTGGCGGCCGCGCTCGGGCGGGGTGTTCTCGGGCGCATGGTCGGCGATCATCATGGCGTAGCTGCGCGGCGTCAGCAGATGGCCGCGGTGCAGGGCCCGCTCCCAGACCAGCAGGTCGTCCAGGGTGGAATACAGGGCGCCGGCGGCGAAGATGATGCTGACGTTGGCGTCGGGCTGGGGCGACGGGCCGCCGCCGCCGAGGTTGGCGTAGCCCATGACCACGTCTGACATGCCGTCGTCATAGCCGGTGTCGTTCATGCCCAGCGGCTCGAAGAAGGCCTTCCGCAGATAGTCGTGCAGCGGCAGGCCCGAGGCCTTTTCGACCACGGCGCCGAGCAGGTTATAGCCGGCGTTGTTGTAACGGACCTTGGTTCCGGGTGGGAACTGAAGTCCATATTTCCTTGATTCTTCCGTCAATTCCTCTGGCGTAGCGGGGGTGACGCGGCGCGTGCCCCAGCCGGGCCGGGCCATCAGGTCGGGCACGCCCGAGGTGTGGGACAGCAGGTGATACAGGCGGATCGGCTCCCATGCCGGCGGGCACGGCTGGATCCATTTGCACAGCGGATCGTGGGTCGACAGCACGCCCTCGTCCTGCAGCCGCAGGATGGCGGCGGCGGTGAACTGCTTGCTGATCGAGGCCAGGCGGAAGCGGGAGTCCAGTTGCAGGGGGGCGCCCGTACTGCGGTCGGCGAAGCCGTGGACCTGTCGGAACAGGACCTCGTCGCCCCGGGCCACGAGGACGCCGCCGGTGAACTGGCCCGAGCCGCCCCAGCGGTCCAGCTGGGCCTTCAGCTTCGGCAGGGTCTCGACCACCTCAAGCGGGGGCCGCGGCGGCAGGGCTTCGGCCTCAGGCGCGGCGGCCGGCGCCTGGGCCGTGGTCCATGCGAAGACGCCGGCCGCGACAATCAGCAGGGCGGCAAGAACGGCGATCACAAGCCGGGGATGGCCCCCGGCGTTTCTGGGTACGTTGAACACGGTGAACTAGACGTCGAAATCCAGCCCGAACTGGGCGTAGAGGGCGCGGGAATCCTGCCACTTCGGGTCGACCTTGACCGTCAGGAACAGGTGGACGGGACGGTCGAGCAGCTCGGTCAGCTCCTCGCGCGACTTCTGGCCGATCCATTTCAGGGTCTGGCCGCCCTTGCCCAGGACGATGGGCCGCTGGCTCTCGCGCTCGACATAGATGGTCTGTTCGATCCGGGCCGAGCCGTCGGCCTTGTCCTCGAACGAGGTGGTCTCGACGGCCGCCGAATAGGGCAGTTCCTCGTGGACACGCAGATAGACCTTCTCGCGCGTGATCTCGGCGGCCAGGACGCGCATCGGCACGTCGGCGGACTGGTCTTCCGGATAGAGCCACGGGCCCTTGGGCATGGCGCGAGCGAGGCGCTGCTTCAGGTCGTCTACGCCGTCGCCGCTGAGGGCCGAGATCATATAGACCTCGGAATAGACGCCGGTGTCGAACATGGCCTGGGACAGGGCCAGCAGGGTGTCGCGGCGCATGCCGTCGATCTTGTTCAGGGCCAGGATGACCTTGGTGTCGGTCGCCTTGAGGTTGGCGATGATGGTCTCGGTGTCCTCGGCCGAGCGGCGGTCCGCGGCCTGGCCTTCCTTGCCTTCCGAGGCGATGTGAGACGCGGCGTCGATCAGGTGGACGACCACGTCGGCGTCCTGGGCGCCGCCCCAGGCCGAGGCGACCATGGCGCGGTCCAGACGGCGGCGCGGGGTGAAGATGCCCGGGGTGTCGACCAGCACGATCTGGGCGTCGCCCTCGATGGCGATGCCGCGCACGGGAAAGCGCGTGGTCTGGACCTTCTGGGTGACGATCGAGACCTTGGTGCCCGTCAGACGATTGACCAGAGTGGACTTCCCGGCGTTCGGGGCGCCGATGATGGCGGCGAAGCCGGCGCTCTGGTTTTCTGGGTTGGTCAAATCACGCCTTCACGCTGCAGCAGGCCGACGGCGGCCGCTTTCTCCGCGTCCTGACGCGAACGGCCTTGTGCGGTCAAGGGCGGATATCCCTCAACGCTGACTTCGACCGTGAATGTGGGGGCGTGATCCGAGCCCTTGCGCTCGACGATACGGTAGACGGGCAAAGGCTTTGCGTGGGCCAAGGCCCACTCCTGCAGGGCCGATTTCGGATTGGTCAGGGATTTGACCGGCGGGGCCGCCAGTTCGTCCGCCCACGTCTTGTTGAACACCGCACGGGCCGCCTCGATGCCGCCGTCGAACCAGGCGGCGGCCAGGATGGCCTCCATGGCGTCGCCCAGGACGCCCTCGCGGCGACGGCCGCCCTGTTTGGCCTCGCCGGGCGACAGGCGCATGGCGTCGCCCACGCCCACGGCCTCGGCCACGCGGGCGCATGCGGCCTTGTCGACGAGGGCGTGCAGACGCGAGGACATCTCGCCCTCGTTTGCGTCGGGGTAGGTCCGCATCAGGTGGTCGGCGACCAGCAGACCCAGCACCCGGTCGCCCAGGAACTCGAGCCTCTGGTTGTCGGCGAACAGGCGGCCGCGGGCGTCGCGTTCGGCCCCCTCCCCCACGCTGGCATGGGTCAGGGCGAGATCCAGCAGGGCCGGATCCCTGAACTCATGGCCGAGGCGGCGCGTCAGCGCCCGGACAGCCTCGGCCCGTCGGTCCGCCATCAGTCGAGAACGGTGAAGAACCGGCTCGGACGGATCTTCTGGAACCAGCTGATCGGGTTCCACAGCGAGGCGCCCGGCGACCAGGAGAACAGGATGATCTCGGCCTTGCCGATCAGATTCTCATCCGGCACCAGGCCCACGCCCTGGGACTGCTCGACGCGGCTGTCGATCGAGTTGTCGCGGTTGTCGCCCATCATGAAGTAGTGGCCGGCCGGAACCTCGAACACCGGGGTGTCGTCCAGATCATTGCCGGGGCCGAAGTCCTGGATGGTGATCGTCTTGCCCTCGGGCAGGGTCTCGCGCATCCGAACGATGGGCATGCCGTACATGTTGGTGACGTCGGCGCCGCTGACGACGACGTCGCGCACGGGCGCGCCGTTGATGTGCAGGACGTTGTTGATCATCTGGATCCGGTCGCCCGGCAGGCCGATCAGGCGCTTGATGTAGTCGGTCTTGTTGTCGCGCGGCAGTTTGAACACGACGATGTCGCCGCGTTTCGGGGCCTGGGCCATGATCCGGCCGTCGAAGATGGGCGGGCTGAACGGGATCGAGTGTTTCGAATAGCCGTAGCTCCACTTGGACACGACGATGTAGTCGCCCTCGTACAGGTTGGGCTCCATCGAGGCCGACGGGATGGTGAAGGGCTGGAACAGGACCACGCGCAGGACGAAGGCGATCAGCAGGGCGAAGAAGATCGTCTTGATGAATTCGAAGCCCTCGCCCGAGCCGCCGGACTTCTTCTTGCCGCCCTTGCCGCGGGCGTAGACCGGGGTCGAGTCGACGTCCTCGAACGGAGCGTCGCCCGCGTCGCTCCAGACGGGCTTGTGAGCCGCGGCGGCGGCTACGGCCGCGCCGCCTGCGGCGGCTGCGGCTACGGGCGCAGCATGGCTGTCGTGGGCGTGGTCGTCGTGGCCGTGAGCGGCGGGTGCGTGATCGTCGTGGCCGTGGGCATGATCGTCGTGACCGTGCGCGGCGGGCGCGTGGTCGTCATGGCGATGGGCGTCGTCACCATGGGCGTGATCGTCGTGAGCGGCGGCTGCATGGTCGTCATGACCGTGATCATGGGGGTCCGCCGCGGGATGGGCGGCGTGGTCGTCATGGCCGTGGGCGTGGTCGTCGTGACCATGCGCGGCGGGCGCATGATCATCGTGGCCATGCGTCTCGTGCCCATGATCGTCATGGCCGTGGTCCGCCGGGGCGGCGGGGTCGGCGTGCCCGTGTCCGTGGGCGTCCGCCGCGGGATGGGCGGCGTGGTCGTCATGACCCGCATGGCCGTGGTCGTCGTGCGGCTTGTGCTCGTCGCTCATCTCGGTTTGTTCCCCAGCCGCTGTTCCGCGGTCATTGCGGCGAAATCGGTATAACGTGATTAAGCCATCGGCAAGGCTTCGATCACCACGAACGCCAGGGCGTACGGGTGCTCGTCGCTGAGCGTCAGATGTATCCGCGGTTCGTGACCGGGCGGTGTCAGCCTTAACAGGTGTTCACGGGCATGGCCGGTCAGGGCCAGGGTCGGCTGTCCCGAGCGCTGGTTCACCACCCCCATGTCGCGCCAGTAGACGTCGGCCCGCATGCCGGTGCCCAGGGCCTTGGCGCAGGCCTCCTTGGCCGCGAACCGCTTGGCGTAGCTCCAGGCCGGGTCGGGCTTGCGGTCGGAGCGGGCCTGCTCCAGCTCGGTGAAGCAGCGCTGCCTGAACCGGTCGCCGAAGCGGTCGAGCGAGCGCTGGATGCGGCGGATGTCGCACAGGTCCGCGCCGACGCCGATGATCACGAGGCCGATCCGGCGTTATCCATGGCGGCGCGCATGCGGTGGATGGCGGGCGTCAGGCCGACGAAGACCGCCTCGCCGATCAGGAAATGGCCGATGTTCAGCTCGCGGATCTCGGGAATGGCCAGCATGTCGGCGGCGGTGACGTAGTCGAGGCCGTGGCCGGCGTGGACCTCGAGACCCAGGTCGAAGGCGCGCGTGGCCGCGGCCTGGAGCCGTTCGAACTCCACGGCGCGGTCGTCGCCCGACAGATGGCAGTAGCGGCCGGTGTGGAACTCGACCACCTGGGCGCCGACGGCGTGGGCGGCCTCGACCTGTTCCAGACTGGGCTCGATGAACAGGGACACCCGGACCCCGGCGTCGGCCAGGGCCTTCACTACGGGCCGGATGCGGGTTTCGTGGCCCGCGACGGCCAGTCCGCCCTCGGTCGTCACCTCCTCGCGGCGCTCGGGCACCAGGCAGGCGGCGTGGGGACGGTGGCGCAGGGCGATGGCCAGCATCTCTTCGGTGACGGCCATTTCGAGGTTCAGCGGCCGTCCCGCTACGGCGCACAGGTCGCTAAGGGCGGCGATGTCGGCGTCAGTGATGTGGCGGCGATCCTCGCGCAGGTGGGCGGTGACGCCGTCGGCGCCGGCCGCCAGGGCCTCGCGGGCTGCGCGCACCGGGTCGGGATGGACGCCGCCGCGGGCGTTCCGCACCGTGGCGACGTGGTCGATGTTGACGCCGAGCCTGACCGGATGCGCCATCGGCTACCCCTGGTTCGCCAGCCGCCGGCTGCCGGGATCCTCGACCGGCAGGGCCGCCAGCTCGGGCGGCAGGGCGTCGGCGGGGTATGCGGGCACGTCCAGCGTGGCCAGGGCGACCAGGGGCACGCCGACGTCGGCCCGGCCGCCCGAGCGGTCGACGATGCAGGCGGCCGCGACGACCGTTCCGCCCGCCGCCTGGATGGCCGCGATGCATTCGCGCGAGCTGAGGCCCGTGGTGACGATGTCCTCGACCATGACGACCTTCTGGCCGGGCTCGACGTGGAAGCCGCGGCGCAGTTTGAACGCGCCGCCCTCGCGCTCGACGTACATCGAGGGGACCCTGAGCCAGCGGGCCGTCTCATAGCCGGGAATGATGCCGCCGACGGCGGGCGAGATGGCGACGTCCACGGGGCCGACGGCCGCCGTGATCTTCTCCGCCAGCGCCTTGCACAGGCGGGCGCAGCGTTCCGCGTCCATGAAGACGAGGTTCTTCTGGAGGAAGACGGGACTGTGCAGCCCCGAGGACAGCACGAAATGGCCTTCGCGCAGGGCGCCGGCGCCGCGGAATTCGTCGAGTACGTCGTCTGAGGTCATGGCGGCTGTCATAACGGGCGCCGCCGTAGCCGCAAGGCCCTAGCCCCTCGCCCGTTCGACCGTGTCGACCGACGGATTGGTCCGCAGGGCCGCCATGATGGCCGTGGCGTGTTTGGCGTCCTCGACCTCCATGTCGATGTCGACGTCGAAGAAGTCCTGCTGACGGTGGCTCATGACCAGGTTCAGGATGTTGCCGCCGGCCTCGCCGATGATGGTGGCGACCTGGCCCAGGACGCCCGGCGCGTTCTTGATCGTGGCGCGGATGCGGGCCGAGGCGACGGCCCCCTGCTCCGCCTGCGGCGTCCACTGCAGGTCCTGCCAGACGGAATCGTCGTCGGCGAAGTCGGCCAGGCGCTGGCAGTCGATGGTGTGGACGGTCAGGCCGGCCTCGGGCTCGAGGATGCCGACGATGCGGTCGCCGGGCACGGGCGAGCAGCAGTGGCCGAAATGGACGCTGACGCCGGGGGTCAGGCCGCCGCCGCGCACGAACAGGCGGGCCTGCTCGTCGCCGATCCGCTTGCGGTCGGGTCCGGCCTTCAGCCGGCCCTTGAGCGCAGGAAACAGGGTCTCGCCGACCTTGGCCGCGGACAGACGGCCGCGGCCGATGGCCTCGAACAGGTCCTCCTCGGAGGCGAAGGACAGGGTCTCCAGCATCGCCTTCAGCGACACCTCGGCCAGGGCCTTGCCGGCGCGGGACAGGGTCTGGTCCAGGGTCGCGCGTCCCAGCTTCTGGAACTCGCCGCGCTCGGAGGTGCGGATGTGGCGGCGGATGGCCGACCGGGCGCGACCGGTGACGGTCAGGGAGCGCCAGTCGACGGGGATTTCTCGTTTGGAGCCGCGCACGATCTCGACGACGTCGCCGTTCTGCAGCTGGGTGCGCATCGGCTTGAGCTCGCCGTTGATCTTGACCCCCACGGCCGTGTCGCCGACCTCGGTGTGGACGGCGTAGGCGAAGTCCAGCGGCATGCCGCCGCGCGGCAGGGTGATCAGCGAGCCCTTGGGCGTGAAGACGAAGACCTGCTCGAGGTACATCTCCAGCTTGGCGTGTTCGACCCAGTCCTCGCCGCCCTCGCCGTGCTCGATCACCTGGACGAGGTGGCGCAGGTTCTGCAGCGGGTCGCGGCCGCCGTCCTTCTCCATGGCCTCCTTGTCGAAGCCATAGGACTTGTTCTTGTAGGCCCAGTGCGCCGCCACCCCGTCCTCGGCCACGCGATCCATGGCCTCGGTGCGGATCTGCATCTCGATGCGCAGGCCAGACGGGCCGACAACAGTCGTGTGCAATGAGCGGTAATTGTTCGACTTCGGCGTCGAGATGAAGTCCTTGAACCGCTCAGGCACCACGGGCCAGGCGCGGTGGATGACGCCCAGGGCGCGGTAGCAGTCGTCCTCGGCCTCGACCAGCACCCGGAAGCCGTAGATGTCGGACAGGGACGAGAAGCCGACCGACTTGCGCTGCAGCTTGCGCCAGATCGAATAGGGCGTCTTCTGGCGGCCGAAGACCTGGGCCTTGACCCCCGCTTCCGACAGCACCCGCTCGACCTCGCGCGACACGCCGTCGATGGCGCGGCCGTGCTCCAGCTTCAGCGCCTCCAGCCGGCGCTCGATGGCTGTGCGGGCGGTGGGGTTCAGGTGTTCGAACGCCAGTTCTTCCAGCTCGGAGGCGATCGAATGGATGCCGATCGACCGGCCCAGCGGGGCGTAGACTTCCAGCGTCTCGCGGCTGATGCGCTCGCGCTTCTCGGGTTTGACGTGTTTCAGCGTCCGCATGTTGTGCAGACGGTCGGCCAGCTTCACCAGCAGGACGCGGACGTCCTTGGAGATGGCGAGGATGAATTTGCGCAGGTTCTCGGCCTGGCGCGTGTGCTCGGCCTGTAACTCCAGCCGCGACAGCTTGGTCACGCCCTCGACCAGCTGGGCCACCTCCTCGCCGAAGCGTTCGGCGATGTCGTCGCGGGTGGCCGAGGTGTCCTCGACCACGTCGTGCAGCAGGGCGGTGACGATGGTGGCGGTGTCGAGCCGGTAGTCGGTCAGGATGCCGGCGACCTGGATCGGATGGGCGAAATAGGGATCGCCCGAGGCCCGCAGCTGCGAGCCGTGCATCTTCATGGCGTAGACATAGGCGCGGTTCAGCAGCGCCTCGTCCGCGGTGGGGTCATAGGCGCGGACGGCCTCGACCAGTTCGAACTGGCGCAGGACCTTGGAACGCGGATGGTCGGACGGGTCCACGTGGGGACGCGGACCTCCGGGGTCGTTGATATTGGCGGGTTCGGGCGTCGGCGCGGGCTGCCGCGCCGGCAGGATGGTGATACCGTTGGCGGGTTCCGCCGTCAGTACCGCTCCTCCTGGCCGCCGTCCCGGTCGCTCTGCAGCGCGCGGATCAGCTCGGCCTCGGCCATGTTCATGTGCTGGGGTTCAGCCAGCAGGCCCACGATCTCGGCCTCGTCCTCGGCTTCGGTGCGCTCGTCGACGCGTTGCAGGGCGACGATGACGGTCTCGCGCAGTTCGTCCGGCTTGACCATGTCGTCAGCCAGTTCGCGCAGGGCCACGACCGGGTTCTTGTCGTTGTCGCGATCGATCGTCAGCGGCGCGCCGTTGGCGATGGCGCGGGCGCGGTTGCCCGCGAGCAGAACCAGGCCGAACCGGTTCGGCACCTTCTCGATGCAGTCTTCGACAGTGACGCGAGCCATGAATATCCTCGGGCGCGGGGGGAGAACCGCACAAACTATAGGGTCAGGCCCCATTGTGCAACGCCGCATGGGCGAGAATGAGGCGTCAGCGCAGGGGCGCGGCGTCTTTTCCGACGGGAGCCGAAGCCGCCAGTTCCGCAGCCCTCCCTCCATCCGGGTGCCGCCAGTCCGGGGCGATCTCGGCCAAGGGGCCCATGACGAAGCGCCGTTCCGCCGCGCGGGGGTGCGGAACGACCAGGGAGCCCAGCATGCCGGTCAGTCGTCCGTAGGCGATCAGGTCCAGATCCAGCGTCCTGGGCGCGTTAGGCAGGCCCCGCTGGCGCCCGAACGCCTCTTCGATGCGGCCCAGCGCCGCCATGAGGGCGTGGGGCTCGTGCTCGGTGCGGACGATCACCACGCCGTTCAGGAAGGGCGGATCGTTCGGGTCTGGCCAGGCCGCGGAGCGCCACCACGACGAGCGGGCGACGATGTCGATGCCCTCGGAGCGGAACCGGGCCAGGGCGGCCTCCAGCGCCTCGCGGCAGTCGGTCCAGGCCCCCTTGTCATTGCAGCCCAGCGCGACGATGACAGCCGAGTCCAGATCGACCGCGCCGTCTATTTCGACGGAGGCGGGGACGTCCATTTCGCCGGAGCCCTTTTCCATGACGCCTTATCCGACCGAGCGCATCGCCCTGTTTATCGACGGGGCCAATCTGTATTCCGCAGCCAAGGCGCTGAACGCCGATCTCGACTTCAGGAAGCTGGTCGAGATCTATCGCAGCCAGGCCGTCCTGGTTCGGGCCTACTATTACACGGCGGTGATCGAGGGCGAAGAGTTCTCGCCGATCAAGCCGCTGGTCGACTGGCTGGACTACAACGGCTTCACCGTGGTGACCAAGCCGGTCAGGCGGTTCACGGACGCCCAGGGGCATACGCGGACCAAGGGGAATATGGACATCGAGATCGCCGTCGACATGCTGGAGTTCGCCCCGCACATCGACCATGCGATCCTGTTCTCGGGCGACGGCGACTTCCGCCGGCTGGTGCAGGCGGTGCAGGCGAAGGGGGTGCGGGTCACCGTGGTCTCGACGACGAAGAGCCAGCCGCCGCAGATCGCCGACGAACTGAGACGGCAGGCCGACGCCTTCGTCGAGCTGAACGACCTGCTGCCCGAGATCGGCCGGCCGCGGGCGGCGGCGTCGCAGCCGACCAGCCGGGTGTTCGAGACGGACCATCGCGAATGAGCCTGAACCCCGAACCGCCCCGCGACTGTCCCCTGTGCCCCCGGCTGGTCGAATACCGGCGCGAGAACCAGAGCCAGAACCCCGACTGGTTCAACGGCCCCGCCCCCTCGTTCGGCGACCCGAGCGCGCGGCTGCTGGTGGCCGGGCTGGCGCCCGGACGGACCGGAGCGAACCGCACCGGCCGACCCTTCACCGGCGACGGGGCCGGGTGGATTCTGTACGAGACGCTGATCAGGACCGGCTTCGCCACCGGCGTGTACGAGGCGCGGCCCGACGACACCCTGCAACTGGTCGACTGCATGGTCACCAATGCGGTCCGGTGCGCCCCGCCCGGGAACAAGCCCCTCCCTGCCGAAGAGGCGACCTGCCGGCCGTTCCTGACCGCGCGCCTGGCCGCCCTGCCCCGGCTGAAGGTCATCGTCACCCTCGGCGACGTTTCGCGCCGGAACGTGCTGAAGGCGCTGGGTCTGAAGGGAACGGCGGCGCCCCCGGGCCATGGCGTCGAGGCGGCCCTGGGCGGCTATGTGATCCTGAACAGCTATCACTGCTCCCGGCTCAACACGAACACCGGGCGGCTGACGCCGGCCATGTTCGAGGCGGTGTTCCGGCGGGCGCGGGAGCTGATCGAAGCCGGGTAGTGTCCCTCGACTCTACCGTTGGTTGATGGCGACCTCCAGTCGTGCCATCGTCGAGTGTCGTCCTGATATCTTTCGAGGTCCGGTCATGCTCGCAGTTGCTCTCGCGGTTTCCCTGTTGGCGACGGCGCCTGATCCCGGCCTCGTCGCAAATGCGCAGGTCCAGGATCCGGCCGAGGCTGGCCCGGTCGCCCTCGAGGACGTCGTGGTCGAAGGCCGCCGGCTTGAGGCCCTGACCAACGATTTCGTGTCCGAAGTCGCCATTCCGGCACGCCGCAGCGGGCTGGCCCGTTGGCGGGACAAGGTCTGCGTCGGCGTCGCCAACCTGGAGGCGGAGACCGCCCAGTATATCGTGGACCGCGTCTCGACCGTCGCCGAGGATCTGGGCTTGAGACCCGGCGCGCCCGGCTGCGACCCGCGCATCCTCATCATCGCGACGACGAACGCGAACACCTTTACCCGCGACCTGGTGGCCAACCGACCTCGGCTGTTCGTGGTGGGCGGCGCACGCATGGATCTGGGGCGCACCGCCCTGCGGAAATTCGAATCGACCGACCGCCCGGTCCGCTGGTGGAACGTGAGCGCCCCGATCGACACCGAAACGGGCGAGATCGCCGTGCGCATTCCGGGCTACGTCGGAAGCGAGGGCGGGGCGGGATCGCCCCTGGACTTCGCCCCTCATATCGGTGTCTTCGCCGCCTCCCGGCTGAGCACCCAGATCGTCGACGACACCATGCGATCGTTCGTGATCGTCGACGTCGACCGTCTGAACGGCGTGTCGCTGACGCAGCTGGCGGACTACATCGCCTTCATTGCCTTGGCGCAGATCGATCCGGACGCGGACACCTCCGGCTATGTCTCGGTCCTCAACGTGTTCGACGATCCGGGACAGACCGAGGGTCTGACGAACTGGGATCGGGCCTATCTGCTGGGGCTCTATGACACAGAACGCACCCGACTGAATCACGCCAGCCAGCGGACCGAGATCGTCAGTTCCATCGTGCGCATGCACGGGCAGCTGGCGGCCGCCGAGGACGCCGCCGCAGAGTAGTCCGTTTCGGCGACTGTGGCTCACCTGCAACGCGAATCACCAGCCTCCGGGTGTAGCCTCGTTCTCCAGGAACAGTGCCGCCCAGCTTGCGTTGATCGAACAGCGTTGGAGGCTGTGATGCGTAGGTCGAACGGGGCGTTCACGCCCCAGGAACGGAAGACGGCGATGTGGGCCCTGCTGATGGCGGCCCTGCTCGCGGCGATGGGGCTGATGATCCAGCAATACAGCCAGCCCTCGGTGGGGCCGGGCGGCGTCGACGCCTATATGACGGCCTCGACTCCGGGCGTGCTGGACGCCCAGCCGGTGATGGACGTTCTGCCCCAGGCCTGAGCCGGGGTCAGCCGCGATCCTTCATCAGCCGGGCCTTGTCGCGCTGCCAGTCGCGCTGGGCCGTGGCCTCGCGCTTGTCGTGCAGCTTCTTGCCCTTGGCCAGGGCGATCTCGATCTTCGCCTTGCCCGCCTCGTTCAGGTACAGCTTGACCGGGATGATGGTCTGGCCGTCGCGCTGGACGGCGCCG
>Ga0164290_1001845_pt1 | contig 22222 bp, 31 predicted proteins | sample Micstemetagenome_FD_108782 | JGI IMG/M metagenome (GOLD analysis project Ga0164290, IMG submission 108782) | Contaminated culture microbial community from soil near Moab, Utah, USA - Microcoleus steenstrupii SON62 (Illumina Assembly) | ecosystem: Environmental > Terrestrial > Soil > Soil crust...
CGGGCGTTGCCCGCCGGCCGGCCGGGTGCCACAAGCCGTCGTCCGGCGCGGTCGCCGGACGAGGGACACGGGAGCGAGCGATGGCGGAACGGTTCGAGCGGCACCGGCAGCCGTGGACGAGCGACGAGGTCCAGAAGCTCCACACGCTCGCCAAGAAGGGCATGGCGCTCAAGGCGATCGCGAAAGCGCTGACGCGCAGCGAGGAGTCGGTGAAGGCGCGGGCGAAGGCCGACGGCCTCGGCATCGCCAAGCTCCGCTAGCCCCGGCCGGGGGCCGCGACGTCCCGCCCGATCGTCCGGCGGCCGCGACGGCGCGCCGGACGGGTGCGGATCAGGCCTTGCGGCGGCGCCGCGCGAGGCCGAGGCCGAACGCGCCGAGCCCGAACAGGCCGAGCGCGGCGGGCGCCGGCACGTCGGCCACGACCGGCTCGAGCGAGACGTTGTCCACGCCGAAGTTCTGGTAGAAGTTGTACGTGCTCGACGCGAAGCGCAGCTGGTAGCTGCCCGCCGCGAGGTTGAGCGCGTGCACCTCGCTCTTCCACACCGACGACGTCTGGTTGAGCAGCAGGTTGGCCAGCACGCCCGCACCGACGTCGTAGGCGCCGGCCGTGGCGCTGAGGATGTCGACCCGGTTGCTCTGGCCCGAAACGAGCGTGTCGCCGGTCTGCGCGGCGTAGCTGTTGTTGAACCAGTCGAACTTCAGCGTCAGCGCGCCGCCGGCGACCGTGAAGGTCTGCAGCAGGATCTCGGTGCCCGGGCCGGACATGTCGCCGACCGCGAAGCGGTTGCCGCCGTTGGCGTTGTACGGCGTCGAGTGGCCGCTCACCGGCGACGTCCCCCCGTCGGTGTTGTCGTCGGCGTAGAAGCGCCCGGTGACGTTCGTCCAGCCGCTGAGATCGCCGGTCTCGAAGTCGCCGTTGGTCAGGATGTTCGCGGCGCTGGCGCCCGACGCCGACACGAGCAGCAACGCAGCGCAGATGAGCTTCTTCATTCGATGTTCCCCCCTGTATCACCGAAAGCTTAAGCAGGATCCGTGCCGAAACCGTGGAAAGCCCGGTCCGCCGCCGCGCGGGCGGTCCGCGGGTCGTTCCGTTCGCGACACGTTTGTAAAGTCCTCCGACGCCGTCGGGACGGTTCCGGAACGGCGGCGCGCCCGGTCGGTTGTCCCGTCGAGGCTTACGAGGGAGACGATCCGTGGGACCGGCCGGCAAGTTCGAGACGCTCACCCGCATCGGCTTCGCGGCGCGGGGGCTCACCTACATCCTGATCGGCTGGCTCGCGATCCAGGCCGGGCGCACGACAGGCGCCTCGGACGCGCTGTCGACGCTCGCCGGCGGGCCGGGGCGCTTCCTCCTCGCGCTGATCGCGCTCGGCTTCTTCGCTTACGGCGCCTGGAAGCTCGCGGAGGGCGCGCTCGACCTCGAAGGCCACGGCTCGGACGCCAAGGGCGCCGCCGTCCGCGTCGGCCACGGCCTCAGCGGCGCGGCGCACCTGTTCCTCGGGCTGACCGCGCTCGACCTCGCGATGGGGGCGCCGGCGGGCGGCGACGGCGAAAGCGCCCGGGCCGCGAGCTCCTGGCTCCTCGACCTGCCGGCCGGCGGCGCGCTGGTGCGCCTCCTCGCTGCCGCGCTCGTGGCGGCGGGCGCCTACCAGGTCGTCCAGGCCGTGCGGCTTCGCTTCCTCGACCACCTCGACGCCCGCGCCGCGTCGCGCGGCTGGGTGAGGTGGGTCGGCCGCCTCGGTTATCTCGCCCGCGGCGTGGTGTTCGCGCTCGTCGGCACGATGTTCTGGCGGGCCGGCTCGGCGGAGGACCCCGCCGCCGCGGGCGGCACCGGCGAGGCGCTGGCGTCGCTGTCGGGGACGGCGCAAATCGCCGTCGCCGCGGGCCTCGCGATGTTCGGCGTCTTCAGCCTCGTTCAGGCCGCCTACCGCCGGATCAAGGACCCGCGCGTCCTCGATCGGTTGAAGTCCAGGCTGGCCTGACCGCGCCCATCGGCTCCGGCTGGCGCGATCGTTCAAGACAGGGGCGCGCGCCGGCCCTAGCTTCGGCCACGTGAGCCGACCCGCGCCCTCCGACGATTTCGCGAGCGCCGCCCTGGTGGGGCTGGTGCGCCGGGCGATGGCCGACGCCGGCCTGGCGGCGGAGGCGCCGGCGCCCGCGGCCGAAGCGCTCGTGCCGCTCGCGACCAAGCGCGACCTGCTCGCCGGGCTCGCCGCGCGCCACGGGCTGCGCCCGCTGCTCGGCGCCGGGCGGCACCTGGGCAGCCTGCCGCCCGATCCGTCGGTCGCGGCGCTGCTCGCGGCGACCGGTCCGGCCGACCTGTTCGCGCGCTGGGGCCGGCTCGAACGCTTCGTCCATTCGCGCCACCGCGTGGCCGTGCGCGACGCGGGCGACCGCCACCTCGTCGCCGAGCACGTCAGCACCGCGGGCGAGCCGCCCCGGCCGTACGAGGACGCGCTGATTCTCGGCGTGATGGCGGCTGCACTGGCCGCGATCGGCGCGGCGGGCGTCACCGTCCGCCTCGGCGCCGGCCCCGACGCCCCGCTCGTCGTCGACGGCGCTTCGATCCGCGAGCCCGGGACCGGACACCCGACGGCGCTCTGGCGCTTCGCCTGGCAAGCGTTCGAGCGGCGGGCGGGCGGGCGCCCCGCGGGCGGGCCGGGCGACGCCGCGGCGACGCTGCGCCGCCTCGTCGCGTCCGATCCCGCGCGCGGCTGGACCGTCGCCGACGCCGCGTCGGCCATGGGCACGTCGGGCCGCTCGCTCCAGCGCGCGCTCGCCGCGGCGGGCGGCTTCTCGGCCGTCGTCGGTTCGGTGCGCGCCGACCGCGCCGCCGACCTCCTCATCAACGCCGACCATCCCCTGAGCATCGTCGGCTTCGCCTGCGGCTACGCCGACCAGCCGCACTTCACCCGGGAGTTCGGGCGCCGGACGGCGATGACGCCGGCCGCCTACCGGCGCGCCTTCGCCACCGCGCGGGGTTCGGCGTGACGCGCCGCTTCGACCTGCTCGGCCGCACCGCGCTCGTCACCGGCGGCTCGTCGGGCATCGGGCTCGCGCTCGGCCACCGGCTGCTCGCCGCCGGCGCCGCGCGGGTCCTGGTCGTCGGCCGCGACGAGGCGCGGCTGGCGGCCGCCGTCGCCGGGCTGGGCCGGGCGGCGACCGCGGTGCGCGCCGACCTGTCGGCCGCGGACGAGGTCGACCGGCTCGTCGCCGAGATCCCGGTCCTGGCGCCCGACCTGTCGCTCCTCGTCAACAACGCCGGGACGCAGCGCCTCGTCGACCTCGCCGCCGATGACGCGCCGGCCGCGCTGCCGGCGCTCCGGTCCGAGGTGGCGACCAACCTGACCGCGGTCGTCGCGCTTTCGGTCGGCCTGCTGCCGCACCTCGCGCGCCGGCCGTCGGCCGCGATCGTGAACGTGACGTCGGGACTCGCGCTCGCGCCCAAGAAGTCGTCGCCCGTCTACTGCGCGACCAAGGCCGGCGTGCGCTCGTTCACGCGCGCGCTGCGCTACCGGTGCGAGGACCGGCTGCCCCACGTCCGCGTGATCGAGGCGCTGCCGCCGCTCGTCGACACCGGCATGACGCGCGGGCGGGGGCGCGGCAAGATGAGCGCCGACGCCTGCGCCGCCGAGATCGCGGCGGGGCTCGAGGCCGGCCGCGACGAGATCTACGTCGGCAAGTCGAAGCTCCTCCGCGCGATCATGCGCCTGTCGCCCGCGCTGGGGCACCGGATCATGCGCGATGGCTGAGGCGGCCGCGGCGCCGGCGTCCCGCGCGGCGCGCGCCGTCCTCGCGCTCGACCGCGCCGCGGGCCGCCGCTGGTTCCTGCCGGCGGTCGGCGCCTTCCCGCTCGCCGACTACGCGCTGCCCTTCCTGCCCAACCAGATCCTGCTCGTCGCGCTGTCGAGCCTGCGCCCCCGCCTGTGGTGGCGGCTGGCGTTCGTCTTCGCGCTCGCGGCCGGGCTCGGCGCGTTCGCCGTCGCCGCGCTCGCCGGGGCGGCCGGGCCGGCCTTGATCGCGCGGCTCGGCGGCGGGGCCGCCGACGGCTCGGCGGCCGACGCGCTCGCCGCGGTGCGCGCGCACGGCCTGTGGGCGCTCGCGGCGATCGCGCTGCTGCCGCCGACGCCCCGCACCGCGGTCGTCGTCTGCGCGGTCGCGGGCCTCCCGCCCGCCGGGATCGCGGCCGCCGTCGCGACCGCGCGGCTGGTGCCGGCGACGCTGCTCGCCGCCGCGGGGTCCGCCGCGCCGCGGGCCCTGCGGCGGCTGCGCGCGGTCGACGCGGTGATGCGCGAGGTCGAGGCCGCGGGGCCGCGGCGCTGACCGCGGACGGGGGGCGGCGCTATTCGTCGAAGTCCGCGTGCATGACGATGTCGCAGAAGCCCGGGATCGGCAGGCCCTCGCGCTCGCGGCCGATCTCGCCCATGAGGTTGATGGCGCCCGTCATCGGCTTGCGCCTCACGACAGCGCCCATCGCCTCGAGCATCGCGCGCTTGTAGCCGAGCCGCGGGTACTCGGCGAGGACGATCTCCACCGCCTCGGGCGTCACGAGCGAGCGCGGGACGGCGCCGACGTCGATGCCGGCGCCGAGCTGGACGAGCGCGATCTCGGGCGCCTTGCGCTGCGGGATGCCGGGCGTGGTGTGGAGCGCGATCGCGTCCCACACGACGGCGATCTTGCGGTCGGGATAGCCCCGGCGCGAAAGGAAGTCGGCGGCGGCGTCCGCGCCGTCGATCTCGAACCGGTCCTCGCCGACGAACCGGTCGACGAGCCCGAGGTCGTGGAGAACGGCGCCGAGGAAGAACATCTCCTCGTCGTAGCGGGCGCCGCCGCCGCCCCCGCCGCGCGCCCGAAGGCGAAGCTCCGCATCGCGTGGTTGAACAGGAAGGGCGGCGAATGCTCGCGCGCCAGCGCCTTGGCGGCGAGGCAGATCTCGGTGTCGGGGTGCCGCACGCGTCCCTCCTTCGGGTCCGGGGTTTCGGGTGTCGGTCTCAGGCCCGCGCGGCGCGCAGCGCGGCCTCCTTGCGCCGCAGCAGGCCGCGGTTGGCGAGCGCGCCGAACGGCACGAACGCCGCCGCCGCGAGGCGCGCGACCTCGGCCCGCGTCCAGCCGCCGCCCGATATCGTTTCCACGACCGTGTAGACGTAGAGCACGAACGCGAAGCCGTGGATCGGCCCCATCAGCTTCGTCGCGACCGGAAGGTCGAACAGGTGCTTCGCGGGCACCGCCGCGAGCAGCAGCACGAGCAGCGTCGCCCCTTCCGCGAACGCGGCGAGGCGCAGCTTGCGGATCTGCGCGAGCTCTTCGGCGAGCGCGGCGTCGCGGTTCACGCGCGCGCCTCCCGCCGCCCGAGCCTCGGCGCGCCCGCGAGGTACCAGGCGGCGATCACGGGGTCGCACACGAAGCAGCCGAACGACGAGGCGGGCGCGAAGGGGAGGATCGGGTTGCCCCAAAGGTCGTGCGCGAGGTCCCAGCCGCTGTGCAGCAGCCAGGCCGCCCCGATCGCCCGGTAGTCGCTCAGGCCGCGGTAGGCGAGCGCGGTGATCGCCGCGCAGAACGCCAGCTCCCACCCGCCGAAGCCGCCGCCGAGATAGGCCGCGCCCGCACCGGCGACGAACACCGCGGAGAATCGCTGCCGCGCCGGCTCCTCCATTCGCGAGCAGAGCAGGACGAACGCCGCCGCGATCAGCACGGGCGCGACGAGGCCGGGGGCGGTGACCGGCGTCGGCGTGGCGGGGGGAAGGGCGATCACGCCGCGGCCCGCCCGCGGCGCGCGGCGGCGCGGGCGATGGCCCTGCCGCGCGCCACGCCGGCCGCGAGGATGCCGGCCACCGCGTCCGTCGCCGCCGGTCCGGCGCGCCCGGGCGAGCCGGCGTCGAACGGCGGCGCCGGGTCGTACTCGAGCATGAGCTGCGTGACCTTCGCGGCGGCCTCGCCGCGGAGCGCCGCGAGCACGGTCAGGCCGAAGTCGATCCCGGCGGTGACGCCGCCCCCGGTGATCCGGTCGCCGTCGGTCACGACGCGCTCGCGCACGCCCTCGACGCCGAACGCCTCGAGCACGTCGTAGGTCGCCCAGTGGGTGGCCGCCCGCCGCCCGCGGAGCAGGCCGGCCGCCGCGAGGACGATCGATCCCGTGCACACCGACGTGATCAGCGCCGAGGTCGCGGCGCGATCGCGCAGGAAGCCGAGCACCGCTTCGTCGGCCATGGCGTCCCAGGTGCCGAAGCCGCCGGGGACGAACAGCAGGCCGAGCGCCCTCGGGCAGTCGTCGAACGTCGTCGTCGGCAGGACCGAAACGCCGGTGTCGGTCGGCACCGGGTCGGTGTTCTTCCAGGCGAGGTGCGTGTCGGCGTGGTGGCCGAACACCGCCTGGGGCCCCGCCATGTCGAGAAGCGTCATGCCGGGGTAGACCAGCATGGCGACCTGCAGGCGGGCCGGGTTCTGCGGGGCGGTGTCGTCGCTCACCGTCGTCTCCTGTCGCGGACGGGCTCATCTAGCCCGCGGGCCGGCGCCCACGTCAGCGGCAGGAACGACAATGTCCGCCGGATTCGCGCCAACCATCCCGCGGGGGATCGCCGAGGAGGCGGCTGCCGGCTAGGCTTGCGGGATTCCGGCGGGAGGAGGCATTCGCGCCATGCACGACGTCGCGGTGATCGCCATGCACGGCGTCGTCCCCTTCGACCTCGCGATCCCGTGCGAGGTGTTCGGGCGCGTCCGCCTCGCCGACGGGCGCGCGCCCTACCGCGTGAAGGTGTGCGGCGAGGCGCCCGAGGTGCGCGCCGGCGTCTTCGGCATCCGTGCGCCCTGGGGGCTCGACGCGGTCGCGGGGGCCGCCACGGTGGTGTTGCCCGGCGTCGACGACGTCGTGCTGCCCGTCCCCGACGCGGTCGTCGACGCGGTGCGCGCCGCCGCGGCGAACGGCGCGCGGATCGCGTCGATCTGCTCGGGCACCTTCGCGCTCGCCGCGACCGGGCTGCTCGACGGCCGGCGCGCCACCACCCACTGGCTGGCTGCCCCGCTGCTCGCGCGGCGCTACCCGGCGGTCGAGGTCGACGCGTCGGTGCTCTTCGTCGACCACGGGTCGATCGTCACCTCGGCGGGCTCGTCGGCCGGGCTCGACATGTGCCTCCACCTCGTGCGCCGCGACCACGGCCAGGCGGTCGCGGCCGAAGCGGCGCGCATGGCGGTCGCCCCGCTCGTGCGCGAAGGCGGGCAGGCGCAGTTCATCCGACACGAGCCGCCGCGCGCCCGCGACGGGCTCGCGCCGCTGCTCGAATGGATGGCGGCGAACGCGCACCGGCCGCTCGGGCTGTCGGAGATCGCCCGTCGCGCGGCGACGAGCCCGCGCACGCTTGCCCGCCGCTTCCGGCGGGAGACCGGCACGACGCCGCTCCAGTGGCTCATCGGCGCGCGCGTCCGCCGCGCGCAGGAGCTGCTCGAGACGTCGGCGCTGTCGGTGGAGCGGATCGCCGCCGAGGCGGGGTTCGACAGCCCGTCGAGTCTGCGCGAGCACTTCGGTCGGATCGTCAGGGTGAGCCCCAAGGAGTACCGCCGCGGCTTCGGTCCGGTCGCCTGAACGGCGGCAACGGGAATCGCCGAAACGAAAGCGGCCCGCTGCTTCGGGGGGGGTGAGCAGCGGGCCGTCTATGTCGCCCGGCACCGAGCGGGGGGCTTGGAGGTGCCGAACATGGGGTAGAACACACGACGACGGGCCCGGTTCCGCGAGCATCGAAAATTTTTTTCACGACGCGCGGAACGCCTCGTCCGCCCTCACGGAAAGCCGGCCCGGCGCTGTGGCCGCGGCGCACCGCTCGCCCGGGGAACGGGGCGCCGGTCTTGTCGAACGGCGCCGGCCTGCGGTAATCAGGGTCCGGCGGCAGCCGGGGGTTGCCGCCTAGAGCGGATGGGCAGAAGGGGCGCTCGGCCACACGGCCTGGAGCGCCCCTTCTTCTTTCCGGATGCCCGAATCGGTCGATCCAAGGCGCGCCGCGCGGATCGATCGCGGGTTCGGGCCGGCCTCAGCGGAACCCCGCCTTGCCGGCCATGCCGAGGATGTCGTCGAGCGGGTTGCCGTCGCCGTCGGCGTCGAGCATGCCCATGAGCCCGCCGCGCGCCGGCGCGGTTGCCGCCGTCGATCCGCCCGCGGGCGACGCGCCGTGCTTCGCGGCCGCGCCGGCCGCGAGCGCCGCGGCCATCGGCAGCAGCGCCTTCAGCTTGCCGGCGTCGATTCCGGTCTGCGCGCTGGCGTGGCTCGCGACCGTCCGGCTCACGTCCTTCGAGCCGAACACGGTGCCGAGCACCTCGTTGCCGTGCCGCACCCCGTCGTCGGTCGCCACGGCGTCGGGCGCGTCGGCGGTGCGGCGGGCGTGCGCTTGACCGAGCGCCGCGTCGAGCCCCGACGGGTCGGCCTGCGCGCGCTTCTTCATGCCGCCGGCGATCGCCGGGACCAGCACCCGCATGGCCATCTGCGCCTGCGCCGGGGACAGGCCGGCGCGCTGCGCCATCTGCCCCAGCGCCGCCTGGCCCATCGGGGAGCCGAGCATGTCGAACAGCGGTTTCATCGTCGTCTCCCGGTTCAGTCGCGCAGGCTCGCCGGCACCTTGCCGCCGTTGGCGGCGAGCTGGCGCATCACCGCCTTCTGCAGCGCCATGTTCTGCTCGGCGCTCCCGTGCGCGCCGGCCTTCACCCCGAGCTCCTCGGCGAGCTCGGTGCGGGCCTGGAGGCTCGAATCGAGGTCGAGCAGCTTCAAGAGGTCGACGATCGAGGTCTGCCAGTTGCCGCCGCCGCCCTTCGACGCCGCGAGCTGGGTCAGCACCGCCTCGACGTCGACCGGGGCCGGCTGCGCCGCCGCGGCGGGCCGAGCGGCGGCCGGCGCCGGGGCCGCGGCCGGGCGGGCGCCCTGGGCGGGGCTCGGCCGGGGCGCGGCGCCCGCCGTCGCCGCCGGCTTGTCGCCGCCGCGCTTGAAGATCTTGTCCATGATGTTGCCGAAGATGCTCATCCGAACGCGCCTCGCCGTTGTCTCGGGATGACCGATAGCGCGCGGACCCCGGTACGGTTCCGTACGGAGCGGCGGCAACCGACCGCGCGGTGGTCCGTTCGGACCGGCGCGGCGCCGACGATCGGCCCGGCCGGGAGTGCAGCCATGCTGGTGAAGTTCGAGCAACGCGACGGGCCCGACCTCTACGTCATCGATCCCGAGCACGTCGTCGCCGTGGTGCGCGAGCACAACGACGGCGGCGAGAGCGCGCGGGTGCTGATCCGCACCGTCGACGGCTGCGAATATTCGGTCGAGGGCGACTACGCCGACGTCGTCGAGCGGATCAACGCGGCCCTCTGAACCGGAGACCGAGCGCGATGCCCCTCGTCCGGAACGACCGCGATCCGTCGGGCACCCGGCGGCCGGGCGCGACCGTAGCCCGTTCGTCGGCCGGGGAGCCCCGCGGCGGCCTGCCACCGCGGCTGCCCGTCGACGCCCGACGACAGGGTCGCGGGGACGAAGGACGTCGCCCGCGGTGCGGGCGGGCCGCATGAGCTACCAGGACCTGTCCGATCGGCTCGCGGCCACCTGGTGGTACCCGGTGATCGTGGCGACCCTGTCGATCCTGTGCATCGCCGTCACCGCCGGCCACCTCGCCGAGGCGCGCTGGGGCCGCGCGCTCCTCGGCCTGTTCCCGATCGCCTTCTTCTTGTCGGAGACCCACCGCGTGGTGCGCGCGAAGCTCGCGCGGCGGCGCTAGGCCCGGTCGCGCGCCGCCGCGAGCGCGGCGGGCGCGCAGCCGACGAGCGTCGCGTAGTGCCCGGCGTCGCCGGCGTGCAGGCGCGCCGTCGGCAGGCGCGCCGCGAGCCCGTGCGCCGTCGCGATCGGCGCCCAGCGGTCGGCCCGCCCGTGCCACAGCTCGACCGGCGCGGCGACGCGCGCGAGCTCGCCCGACCACGGCCCGACGTAGGTCAGGAGGTCGCGCCGATAGCCGGAACCGCCGTTCGCCCAGGCCTCGGCGAAGACGCGCGACAGCAGGGCGCGGGCCCCCGGCGTCGACGCCGAGGTCCGGTCCGACGCGTCCGAACCCGCGAACAATAGGCGGCGCAACGCCCCCGGCGCGCGGCGGGCCAGCAGCGCCTGACCACCGACCGCGAGGCGGAAGCCGGCGCCGTCGGCCCGCGCCGCCCGGAACACCGCCGCGCCCGCGCCCATGCCGTCGAAGGCGCCCGGCCGGTCGAGCGGACCGGCGGCCGAGACGAGCCGGAGCGGCCCGGCCGCCTCGCCGAGGCGCGCCGCGATCCGCAGCGCGAGCGCCGCGCCGATCGAGAAGCCGAGCAGCGGGAGCTGCCGGCCGTCCCCCAGCGCGCGCACGAGATCGGCGAGCGCGCCGACATAGTCCGCGCCGCCTCGCCCCGGTGCCACGCGCGCCCGGTCGATCGCCCACAGCTCGACGCCTGCCGCGCGCGCCGCGTCGGCGATCAGCTCGGCCTCCGCGGGCGATCCGGGCGCGCCGTGCAGGTAGACGACGGGCGCGCCGCCGAGTGCGCCGATCCGGCGGACGAACGCGAAAGCCTCTTCGGTCATCGGCCGACCTCTAGGGGGCGCGGCGCGACCCGTCCAACGCCGCCCTAGTCGCCGCGGAGGAAGTCCGCCAGGACGGGCCCGACGACGCCCGGCACTTCCCAGTGCAGGTTGTGGCCCTGGCCCTTCAGCTCGCGGTAGCGCGCCCGCGGGTGGAGCTCGCGCAGCCGGCGCTGCGACGCCGGGCCGAAGAAGGCGTCCCGGTCGCCCCACAGGACGAGGACCGGTGCGGTCACCTCGGGCGCGAGCTTCCCCGCCGACGTCGTCGCGAGCTCCCGCGCCACCGCGCGCCAGACGTGGATCGGCACGCCGGCGGTCTCCGGGCGGACGGCCGCCAGCAGCGCCGGCTCGACCGGCGTTTCGCCGCTCACCCAGGCCCGCATGAACCCGCTCTCCGGATCGATCGGCGCCCGCAACGCCATCACCGCGGTCCAGAGCGGGTCGCCGGGCGCGAGCACCGGGTCGGGCGTCGACGCCAGGAGCGCCAGGCGGGCGGTCCGGTCGGGGTGCTCGGCGGCGAAGCGCTGCGCGACGATGCCGCCGAGCGAATGGCCGACGATCGACGCGCGGCGGATGCCCTTCGCGTCGAGCAGCCGCCGGATGTCGTCGGCGAGGTCGCCGACCGCGTAGCAGCAGGCGGGCTTGTCGGACGATCCGTGCCCGCGCAGGTCGGGGACGATGAGCCGGAACCCGGCGAGGTGGGGGACGAGGAGCGAGAAGCTCCGGCTGGTGTCGGTCCAGCCGTGGATCAGCACCAGCGGCTCGCCGGCCGGATCGCCGGCCTCGACGTAGGTGAGCCGGAGGCCGTCGCGCAGCCGCACGGACCGCTTCGCCTCGTTCCAGCCGGCCTGGTCGACCGCCCGCGCGGCGGCCGGCGGGGACGCCGCGAGCGCGCCCAGCGCCAAGCCGGCCGCGAGCCGAAGGGCCGCCGCGATCACGCGATCGCCTTTCCGACGAGGAGCGGCGCGATCCGCGTCGTGGAGCCCGCGTGGAAGCCCGCTTCGCCGGACCAGGTCGCCGGGTTGGAGAAGGTGCCGAACAGCAGGTCCCAGAGCGCGACGTCGCCGTAGTTGCCGGCGTGGACGCCGCGCTCGTGGTGGACCGAATGCTGCTCGGGCCGCATGACGATCCAGCCGAGCCAGCGCGGCGTGTCGACGTTCAGGTGCTGGAACATCGCGAGCGCGGTCGACAGGCCGGCGGCGGCGAGCGTCGCCTCGGGCGAGAGCCCGATCACCAGCACGAGCGAGACCGAGGCCTGCAGCGCCCAGCCGGCCATGTCGATCGGGTGGAAGTAGAAGGCGCCCCAGACGTCGACGCGCTCGGCGCTGTGGTGCATCTGGTGGACGACCCGCCAGACCGGCGCGAAGGCGTGCATCGTCCGGTGCCACCAGTAGCCGAGGAACGACAGAACCGCGTAGCCGGCGAGGATCTGGAGCGCGAACGGCCAGCCGCTCGCGTCGATCAGCCGGTGCCGGCCGAGGATCGTGTCCCAGAACAGCGGCGCGTAGGTGCCGATCGCGAAGTAGAGGAGGGCGGAAACGAGCCCGAGCGTCCGCCAGAGCTTAACCCGGGGGAAGCGCCGGGCGGCGAACGCCCGGTCGGCGACCGCGAAGGCGGCGAACAGGCCGAGGGCGATGTAATGATAGAGCGACATGAGCTATAATCCCGTGATCGTGGAAGACGGCGGGAGTAGCGGCCGGGGCCCCCGCCCTCTAGCGGGCGCGCGGTCGGTTCGCCGGCGGACGGCCGAAAAGCCTTGGCCGCCAACGGCTTGGGTGCCGCAAACGGGATCGGGAACGACCGATGGTCGAACGGGTGCTGGAGAAAACTGTACCGCCGGTGCGGTCCGCGCCGGACGCGCCGACCAAGGGCGAGCGCACGCGCCAGCGCCTGATGGACCTCGCGCAGGACGCGATCATCCACAAGGGGTTCGCCGCGACGTCGATCGAGGAGCTCGTCGAGGCCGCCGGCATCACCAAGAGCGGCTTCTTCTACCACTTCCGCGACAAGAACGACCTCGCCCGCCAGCTCATCGCGCGCTTCATCGCGCAGGACGACGAGATCTACGACCGGCTGATGGCGCGGGCGCGGTCGCTGTCGGACGACCCGCTCCAGGCGTTCCTCATCTTCCTCAAGCTGTTCGCGGAGATGATGGACGACCTGCCGGGCGTCCACCCGGGCTGCCTCGTCTCGGCGATCACCTACCAGGACCGCGCCTTCGACCGCGAGGTGTCGCGGCTGATCGAGGGCGGCGTGCGGAGCTGGCGGGTCCGCTTCAAGGGCTGGCTCGACGACGTCGCCGCGCACTACCCGCCGAAGCTGCCGGTCGACCTCGAGGCGCTGGCCGACCACTTCAACGTCATGGCCGACGGGGCGATCATCGCCTCGCGGGCGCTCCGCGACCCGAGCGTGATCGGCAAGCAGGCGCGCCTGATGCACGACTTCGTGAAGCTGCTGTTCGCGCCGGAGCCGGCGAGGAGCTAGCGACCGCCGCGGTCGGCGAGTCTGCGGCGCAGCGCGAGCGCGTCGCCGAGCGCGGCGAAGGCGGCGGTGTTGTCGAACACGCACCAGGCCTCGGTGCCGTCGGGCAGCGCCGCCAGGCGCGCGGCCGCGGCGTCGATCGTCGCGTCGTCGTAGGCCGAGTAGTAGACCCGCGGCGAGCCGTGGAGGCGCAGGTAGACGAGCCCCCGCCAGCCGCCCGGGTCGGCGGCGGCCGGCGCGCCCGCGGGCGGATCGGCCGCCACCCGCGCGACCCGGTGCGCGGCGAGCAGCGCGTCGGCGTCGGGGCCGAACCAGCTCGCGTGGCGCGGCTCGCAGGCGACCGCGCCCGCGTGCCGGTCGCGCAAGACGCCGAAGAAGCCGGCCGCGACGCCTTCGTCGAACGCGAGGCTCGGCGGCAGCTGCACGAGCAGGGGGCCGAGCTTTTCGCCCAGCCCCGACGCCTCGTCGAGGAGGCGGTCGAGCACGGCTTCGGTATTCGTCAGACGCGCCTCGTGGGTCGCGGCCTTCGGCACCTTGACCGCGAAGCGGAAGCCGGGCCGCGCGCTCGCCGCCCAGCGCTCGTAGGTCGATCGGCGGTGCGGGCGGTAGAAGGAGGAGTTGATCTCGACGCCGTCCATCGCCGCGGCGTAGCGCTCGAGGTGCGTGCCGGCGCCCGGAAACGCGCCGGCGTGGCTCGCGTGGATGCCCCAGCCGGCGGTGCCGACCCGGATCGGTCCGCCCGCCCGGGGCACGGCGGGACCGGAGCGCCTAGCCGGCCACCGGCCGGACGCGCGGCCCGTCCGTGCCGAGCGCGTCGGCCGCCGCGGGCCCGGCGGCGGCGGGAACCCGCGCGAGCGGCATGGTGAGGCAGTGGACGCCGCCGCCGCAGCGGGTGAACTGGTCGATGTCGACCGCGACGACATCGTAGCCGAGCGCGGCGAGCCGGGCGTTCACCCGCGCGTTCTCGGCCGCGGCGAGCACGCGGCCGTTGCCCAGCGCGAGGACGTTGGCGCCGAGCCGCTGCACCTCCTTGTAGGTGACCGGCACGAGCTCGACGCCGAGGCCGCGGACGAGGTCGAGAAAGGCGTCGTCGAGCACGTCGACGCAGGCGAGCGCGCGGCGCGCGTCGACCATCGCGAACTGGGTGTCGAGGTGGAGGAAGTGCGGGTCGAACCGGTAGACGATCGCCCGCCACCCGCGACGCTCGAAGAAGGCGGCGAGCGCCGCGGCGCCCGCTTCGTCGGTGCGCTCGCCCGAGCAGCCGACGACGACGAGGCCGGGGCGGAGCAGGCAGACGTCGCCGCCCTCGACCGATCCCGTCGCGATCCGCCCGGCGATCGGCACGCCCCAGGCGCGCGCGGCGGCCGCGACGTGCGCCGGCTCGCCCCGACGGTGCGCCGCCGCGGGCGCGAGCTCGAGGAGACCCCAGGGCGTCATGAACGTCGCGTCGCGCGCGAACGCGAGGTCGGGCAGGGCGGGGTCGGCGGGCACGACGCGGCAGCGCACGCCGGCGAGCTCCAGCGCGCGGGCGAGCGATCGGTGCTGCGCCGCGGCCTTCTCGGCCGAATGCTCGAAGCCGCGCCGCAGCGCGTCGATCGTGACCGAGCAGCAGGGCACCGGTTCCAGGTGCGCGGGCGAGCAGAGGAGGACGTCGGTCAGGCGACCGTGCTCGCTGTCGACGCGCCACCGGCTGCGGGGCGCGGGCGGGAGCTCGACGATCTCGGCGCTCGGACCATCGGGTTCTTCGCCGGCGAACATCGGGCCTCCTACGCGACGCGGCCGCCGTCGTCCCGGCGGTCGCGGGACTCAACATAAGCGTGGCCGGGAGGTTCCGGCCGCAAAACCCCGATCGGGGGACGGCGGCGGATCAGGCGACCTGGAGCTCGACCGCGTCGCTGAACGGCACCGTCGCGCGGACCGTGCCGGACGCGTCGGCGATGTCGATGCGGCCGCGCAGGTCGAGGCGGCCCCTCTTCAGCACGGCGGCGAGGATGGCGCGGGTCGCGTCGATCGCGATCGCGCGGGCCTCGGCGAGGCTTCCCACCTCCTGGCCCTCCTCGTCGATCGCGTCGCCGAAGCCGTTGTGCACGTGAAAGAAGAAGCGGGGCATGGCTCGTCCCTCCGTGGTTCTCGCGCGGACCGCTTCTCCGGTCCGCGAGCCGCCCTGCCCAGTGTTCGCCCGCCGCTGCGCGTCCGGCGCGCGATCCGCGCCGGAGCGGTGCAGCCAACAAAGGAGCCGGCGTCCGGTTCCGATCCGGCCCCGTCGGGGTACCGTAATTCTACCTTGTCCCGTAGGCGGACCGCGGGCCCTGTGTTAGATTTTCCTTACAAGGCCGGTGGGGGCCGGCGGAGCGGGGGTGATCGGCGTGAGCGGAGCGGCAGCACAGGCGGCGGTGCGGGGGCATGCCCCGGTCACGGTGCTCGTGGTCGACGACGAGCCGCTCATCCTCATGGCCACGGCCGCCTCGCTCGCCGACGCCGGCTGCCGCGTCCTCGAGGCGTCCGACGCCGACGAGGCGCTCGCGGTGCTCGAGGAGGAGCCCGCGGTCGACGTGCTCGTCACCGACGTGAAGATGCCGGGCGGCATGGACGGCTTCGGGCTCGCCCGCGCGGTCGCCGGGTCCCGCCCGGGCATCGGCATCGTCGTCAACTCCGGCCACGCCACGCCCGACGAGAGCGAGCTGCCCGAAGGCGCGCTGTTCCTGGCCAAGCCCTACCGCACGCAGCAGCTCGTCCTCCTCGTGAACGGCCTCGCGGCGCGGGGCTCGGCCGGCGCCTGAGCGCGCCGCCGGTCACCCGGCCGACAGCAGCCTCTCGACGACGGCCGCGACGTCCACCGGCTTGAACGGCTTGCTCACGAAGGCGTCGATGCCGGCGGCGGAGACGACCTCCTCGTGGACGTAGCCCGACATCACCACGACCTTGGCGGCCGGCCGGTTGCCGCGCACCCAGGCGGCGAGGTCGAGCCCCGACCTGGCTCCCGGCATCTTGACGTCCGTCACCACGAGGTCGACCGCGGCCGCTGCCAGGAGGTCGATCGCGTCGTCCGCGCTGCCGGCCTCGATCACCCGGTAGCCCGCGTCCTCGAGCTCCTCGGCGAGCAGCATCCGGATGAGCGTCTCGTCCTCGACCAGGAGGACGGTGGCGGGGGACAGGGCGGGCCTTCCTTCGTCCGACGGCATCGGGCGGCCTAGCGCAGGCCGAGGGTGACGGACGTGCCGTCACCCGGCCGGGACGCGCGCACCATCTCGACCCGCGCCTCGGCGGCGAGGCCGCGCACGAGGCGCGACCCGAGGCCCGCCGGCACCAGCGCCTCGTCGTAGCCGACGCCGTCGTCGGTGACCGCGATCTCGCACCGCCCGCCGGACGCCCGCATCGCGACCGCGATCGTGCCGCGGCGGCCGCCGGGGAAGGCGTGCTTGAAGCCGTTCAGCAGCAGCTCGTAGACGAGGAGCGCGAGCGGCACCGCGCGCGACACGTCGAGGACGAGGTCGCCCTCGAAGCGACGGTCGACCGCGATGTGGCCGTTGGCGTGGACCTCGGCGAGCGACCGCGTCATGTCGTCGAGCACCGGTCCGAAATCGACCTCGTCGAGGTCGCCGCGGTCGAGGATGCGCGACTGCACGCCGGCCAGCGCCTCCATGCGCCGGGACACCTCCTCGAGCTCGGCCTTCACCCGCGGGTCGGCGGCGCGCTTCGCCTTCGTCAGGAGCAGGCTCTGCATCACCTGGAGGTTGTTCTTCACGCGGTGGTGGAGTTCGCGCAGCACCAGCTCCTTGTGCGCGAGCGCCGCCTCGAGCTCGGCCTCGCGCTGGCGCAGCGCCCGCTTGCGCGCCGCCCCCTCGACCGCCTGCCTGATCGACGCGCGCAGCCGCGGGAGCTGCCGGGCCGACTTCACGACATAGTCGTCGAGGCCTTCCTTCATCGCCTCGACGGCGACCTCCTCCGATCCCGTGCCCGTGAACATGATCACCGGCGCGTCCGGGTGCGCGGCCTTGGATCGACGCAACACGTCCATGCCGCTGATCCACTTGGCGTGGTAGTCGGTGACCAAGAGGTCGGGCGCGCCGCCGCGCAGCTCGGTCCCGAGGCCGTCCTCGTCGAGGATCTCGACGGCCCGCGCATCGGGGTACAGCGCGCCGAGCTCGCGGATCACGAGCTGCCGGTCGGCCGGGTTGTCGTCGAGCACGAGCACGCGCATCGTTCCGGCCTATACGATCGGGGACCTGTTGAGGCCAAGCCAGTAGCCGTCGACCGCGGCGAGCATCGCCACGAGCGCGTCGCGCCGCACCGGCTTGGTGAGGTAGCTGTTGGCGCCCGCCTCGTAGGCGCGCTTCACGTCGGCGTCCTGCTCGGACGAGGTGAGCACCACCACCGGCAGGTGCTTCGTCGCCTCGTTCGCCCGCACCCAGGCCAGCACCTCGAAGCCGGAGCGCCGCGGGAGCTTGAGGTCGAGGAGCAGGAGGCGCGGCTGCGGGTGGAGCACGCGGTCGGCGTAGGCGCCCTCGCCGCCGAGATAGGCGATCGCCTTGTCGCCGTCGTCCGCGACCTGGAGCGAAGCGGCGATGCCGGCCTTCCGGAAGGCGTGGCGGACGAGGTCGATGTCGTCCGGGTTGTCCTCGACCAGGAGAACGGTCCTATCGGCCACCTCGCGCCTCCGCCTTCTCGAGCTCGATCCAGAAACGGCTGCCGGAACCGGGCTCGGACTCGACGCCGCAGGTGCCGCCCAGACGCTCGGCGCCCTTGCGGACGATGCCGAGGCCGACGCCGGTTCCCGGATAGGACTCCTGCCCGTGCAGCCGCTCGAACACCGTCCAGATCCGCTGCCGGTGCTCGGGCGCGATCCCGATGCCGTCGTCCTCGACCCACAGCCGCGCGACCGAACCGCGGTCCTCGCCGCGCACCCGCACCCGCGCGGGCTCGCCGGGCCGGGTGAACTTCGCCGCGTTGCCGACGAGGTTGCCGACCATCTGCGACAGCACCGCGGGCTCCGCGAGCACGACCGGCAGGCCGGGTTCGACCTCGATCGAGGCGTCGGGGTGCGCCCCCGCGGCGTCATCGACGGCCCGGGCCACGATCGGCCCGAGGTCGACGGGGCGCAGATGGAGCTGCGCGCGCGACAGGCGGCTGTACGCGAGGAGGTCGTTGATCAGCGCCTCCATGCGGACGGCGGCCTCGACGATGCGGTTCGCGTAGCGCCGCCCTTCGTCGTCGAACGCCGAGGCATAGTCCTCGAGCAGGATACGCGCGAACCCTTCCATGGCGCGCAGCGGCGCGCGCAGGTCGTGGCTGATCGTGTAGGCGAAGGCGTTCAGCTCGTCGTTCGCCTCGCCGAGCTCGGCGGTGCGCTCCGCCACCCGCCGCTCGAGCGTCGCGGCGAGCTCGCGGAGCTCCGCCTGCGCGCGCACGCGCTCCTCGACCGGAACGCCCGACGGCACCAAGTGGGTGATCCTGCCTTCGGCGTCGCGCAGCGGGGCGATCTGGAAGTCGATGGTGGCGAGCGCGTCGCCCGCCACGCGGATCGGCACGTCGTAGCGCACCGTCTCGCCCCCGGCGGCGCGGGCGACCGCGTCCTTCAGGCGCGCCTGGACGCCCGCGTCGTAGGACCACCAGCGGGCGTCCCAGAACGGCCGGTCCAGCACGTCGCCGGCGGCGATGCCGGCCGCCTCCAGCGGCGCGCGGTTCGCCTCGATCAGCGTGCCGTCGAGCTCGGTGATGCCGACGAACGCGAAGAGCTGGTCGAGCACGCGGCGCAGCCGGTCCTCGCTCTCGCGCACCGCCGCCTCGGCGCGCCGGCGCTCGCTGATGTCCTCGACGACGCAGATCTCGAAGTCCGGCCGGCCCCGGGCGTCGCGCACGAGCGACAGCGTCAGGCGCGACCACAGGAGGTGGCCCCGGCTGTGGACGAAGCGCTTCTCGACCGCGTAGCTCTCGATCTCGCCCGCCGCCATGCGCCGGAAGGGCACGAGGTCGAGGTCGAGGTCGTCCGGGTGCGTGATCTCGGTCCACGGCGTCGCGAGCAGCTCCTCGCGCGACCGGCCGAGCATGGCGCAGAGCGCGTCGTTCACCTCGAGGAAACGCGCCCCCTCGAAGCCGACGCGGGCCATGCCGACGCCCGCGTTTTCGAAGACCGCGCGGAAGCGCTCCTCGCCGGCCCGCACCTCGCGCCGCAGCGCCAGCCCGCGGGCCTGCGCCCGCAGCCCGGCCCAGGCCGCGCCGGCCAGGGCGAACGAGGCGAGCGCGCCGACGAGCGGCACGACGGTCGCGAGCCGCAGCGGCGGGGGCGGGGCGGCCCGGATCGCCACGCGCCACTCGAGGCCCCCGAAGCGGAACGCCCCGGCGCGCGACGGTTCGCCCGCCGGCGGAAGCCCGCCCTCCGAGGCGCGCGCGAACACCGGCTCGCCCTCGACCCACACCCGCAGCGCGTAGCCCGGCGCGACGTCGCCGAGCGCGCGGCCGAGCAGCAGGTCGGGCGCCACCGCGGCGTAAATGAAGCCCTGCGGCCGGCCGGCCACCGAACCGATCGGCTGGAACCACAGCAGCCCGCGCCCGCCCTGGACGAGGTCGACCGGCCCGGCGAGCACGACGTCGCCCGAGCGCGCCGCCGCTTCGAGCGCGGCGCGCCGGCGCGGCTCGCGGCCGTTGTCGAACCCGACCACGGCCTCGTTGCCCGCGGCCGGGTGCACCCAGCGCACCACGAGGTCGGGGCCCACCCAGCCGAGCGAGCGGAACGCCGGGTAGCTCTGCCGGTTGACGGTCGCCTCGAGCTCGAACTCCGCGCGCGTCCGGCCGCCGGCCAGCCGCCAGCGTTCGGCGGTCCGGGCGAGCGCGCGGGCGCGCTCCGCCAGCGCCACGCCGAGCGTGCGCTCGACCGCCGCCGCCTCGACGGCCGCGATCCGCGCGCGCTGCGCCTCGTCGTCGGCCCGGAGCGCCCGCCAGAGCAGGAACGAAAGCAGCAGCCCCGCGCCGAGGATGGCGAGCGGCAGCCAGCGCGCCGGGCGCGGGCCGACGCCGGGGGCCGGGGCCGTCAAGGGCGCGCGGCCGCGGCCGGCGTCGCGGCGCGGTGCGGACGTGGCGGGACGAAGGGTGGGGTGATCGCGTGGTCGGGGCCGGTGGTTCGCACGTCCGTCTCGAAGCTGCGCCCCCCGACGCGGCCCGAGTGATAGCCACCCGATCCGCCGGCGTCACGACGGAATCGTCGCGACCGAACGCGCGGCCCGTGCGTTGGGGGCCGGCGCGACGGGGCGTGAAGAGACGGGAAGGGAAGGAGCGGCATGGCGGACGGCGGCGACGCGGACGGTTCGGTTTCGATCGACGCGCTGCTGGCGGACCTCGCCGCCGCGCGGCCGTCGCTCGTCGAGGCGGACGACTTCGCCGGCGACGACGGCACCGCCTACCGGGCGGCCTGCGCCGCCGCGGCGCTGCTGTGGCGCGCCGAAGAGCTCGGCCGTTCGGCGCGCGACCTCCTGAACGGCCGCGACGCGGGTTCGGCGCTCGTGCTCGCCCGCGCGCTCGTCGAGACCGCGGCGGCGCTCTGGTACCTCATGCGGCTCCTGGAGCGGAACGCCGGCGGGATCGAGCCCGACTGCGGCGACAAGGTCGCGCGCCTCCTCGTCGGCAGCAAGGGCGACGACGAGATGCCCGACGCGATCAACGTGCTCACGATGCTCGGGCACGCGGAGAAGGACGTGCCGCAGGTCAAGGCCGCCTACGCCGCGCTGTGCGAGTTCGCCCACCCCAACTGGGCGGGCACCGGCCTCGTCTACAGCTGGATCGACGCCGACGCGCGCACCACCCACTTCGGCACGCTCCACCGCGGGCACGGCCTCGCCCGGGAGCGCTGCGCCGCGGTGCTGGTGCCCGTGCTCGCGATGGCGCGCGCGGGCTACGGACGGCTCGTCGCCGCGCTGCCCGCGTTCGCCGCCGCCTGCCGGGCGGCGGGGTCCGCCGGCGCCTGAGGGCGGGGGGCCACGACGCCTCGAGCGCGCGAGCGGCGCTCGACGAGAGCGGCGGTCTCCTCGATGATGAAGTCGATCCCCGAGAGGACATCGGGCGCCGCGCCGGACCGCTCATACTCGCCGCGCACCCGCATCAGTTCCGCGAGGCGGACCCGAAGCTCCGCGACCGAATAGTCGATCATCCGTCCGTCCTCGTTCCGCGCCGGTTGCCTGACCCGCCGGCGCGCGCCAGCGGATTCTCGGCCGCGGCCCACGGACCCGGCGAGGGCATGTTCGTGACAAGGGCGTAACGGACGGTCCGGCGCCCGGGTTCCCGGTGCGGCGCCGGCGGCCGGCCCGCGGGTCAGCGCCGCGGCGGCGGGCGCAGCTTCTTCATCGACCGGGGCGCGCGGCGCTCGCGCAGCGTCTCCTCGAGGTCCGGCTCGTCGGGGCGGTCGAGCAGCTCACCGTGGGCGCGGCTGTCTTCGTGGGCGTGGGACATGGCGATCTCCCGCTGTTGGGCAGCGGATCATGCCACAAGCGGCGGCGCGGGCAAGGCGGGGGCCGCCGGTGCGGGATGGGGGCGCCGCCGGGCGGCGCCCCCGCCGCGGCTCAGGCCTCGGGCATCTTGGAGCTGTGGAGGTGGTCGATCCACCAGCGCCCGTCCTGGTACTTGTAGATGAAGCTGTAGCGCGCCTTGACGTCGGTCTTGGCGTCGGTGAGCGTCACCGTCCAGGTGCCCAGCCGCGAGGCCGTGTTGCAGCCGAGCTTGACGGTACTCGTGTCGATGCGGCCGACCGGCGAGCCCTTGAGGAAGCCGACGAAATAGTCGCGCTCGCCAGAGGGGCCCGGCCCGCGGGAGGTCACTTAGTCGTAACGAGATGAGGTCGAAAGACCGGCGCGCAGGCCGTAGTTTACCGGTCAGCGCCCGTTCACTCGGCCGCGAGCAGCGCCGGCCCGGCGCCCTCCGGCCCGCCGCGCGGCACCGGCGCCGCCGCGACCCGGTTCCGGCCCGCGTGCTTCGCCCGGTAGAGCGCGGCGTCGGCCGCCCCCAGGAGGTCGGCGGCGTTCGACGCCGTCTGCGGCATCGAGGCGACGCCGACCGAGGCGGTCACGCGCACGCCGTGCAGCTCGGACAGCTGCTCGATGCGGACGCGCAGCGCCTCGGCCTTGCGCGCGGCGTCCTCGATCGCGCAGTTGGGCAGGAGGACGGTGAGCTCCTCGCCGCCGTAGCGGCAGGCGA
>Ga0164290_1001846_pt1 | contig 22216 bp, 15 predicted proteins | sample Micstemetagenome_FD_108782 | JGI IMG/M metagenome (GOLD analysis project Ga0164290, IMG submission 108782) | Contaminated culture microbial community from soil near Moab, Utah, USA - Microcoleus steenstrupii SON62 (Illumina Assembly) | ecosystem: Environmental > Terrestrial > Soil > Soil crust...
GTCGTTGCCTGCGGGCACCGAGATGGTGATGCCGGGCGACAACGTTTCGATGGAAGTGCAGCTGATCGTCCCGATCGCGATGGAAGAGAAGCTCCGCTTCGCCATCCGTGAAGGCGGCCGCACGGTTGGAGCAGGGGTTGTGGCGAAGATCATCGAATAATCGAGCCGCAAGCCCGCTAGCGACAACCGACTCTAGAATGGCGCGAAGGCGGTAAACCGCCCGCGCGCTGGAGCCGGGGTTGTGGCGAAGATCATTGAATAAGTGAGTCGCGACTCACCCAAAGAAAAAAGGGGCGCCTTTGCAGGCGCCCCTTTCAGTTTGGGGTCATCGATGAGGGGGCATCGATTAATCCAACATACCGGGTGCCCCCGGGAACACTGTGATACCCATCACATTTGTTCGCTTTTTCGGGCCTGAAGGCGGGATTTCGGGACGGGAAGGCGCCCCAACCGGCGGCAGGGGCAGGCGGCAATCCGTGGGGGATCGAAAAGCCCTTACAAACGACCGAATTGGCCCTATATTCAGCGCCAATCGCCCTTGCAAACACTGACCTGATACTGCATTAGTCCCCACGCGGCGGGCCTTAAGGCCTTTTTGCCGCCTTTCCCGCTTGCGGAGGAGTGTAGCTCAATTGGCTAGAGCACCGGTCTCCAAAACCGGGGGTTGGGGGTTCGAGTCCCTCCACTCCTGCCAGCCAGCGAGTGGCGGCACCGGCAAGCGAAGCAGGGCGTAGAGATAAAGACATCGCGCAATACCGCGCGGGGCTAAAGGGCGACGGCAAAGAACATGGCGATCAAACCATTCGAATTCTTGCAGCAGGTAAGGTCTGAGACCTCGAAGGTCACCTGGCCGACCCGCCGCGAAACGCTGCTCACGACCGCGATGGTGTTCGTGATGGCGGCAGTCGCCTCGATTTTCTTCCTGCTCGCGGATCAGGTGATCCGCTTCGGCATGAATTTCCTTCTGAACATCCTGCGCTGACGGAGAAACAAGTGGCCAAGCGCTGGTACATCGTTCACGCCTACTCGAACTTCGAGAAGAAGGTCGCGGAGTCCCTGCGCGAGCAGGCGAACGCGCGCGGTCTCGGCGACAAGTTCGACGACATCCTCGTGCCGACCGAGAAGGTCACCGAGGTGCGGCGCGGCCGCAAGATCGATACCGAGCGCAAGTTCTATCCGGGCTACGTGCTCGTGAAGTGCGAACTGACCGACGAAGTCTACCACCTCATCAAGAACACGCCGAAGGTCACGGGCTTTCTCGGCGCCGACAAGTCGAAGCCGATTCCGATCCCGGATCGCGAAGCCGAGCACATCCTGCAACAGGTGCAGGAAGGCATCGAGCGTCCGAAGCCTTCGATCACCTTCGAGGTCGGCGAGCAGGTGCGCGTGGCGGACGGACCGTTCGCGTCGTTCAACGGCACCGTGGAAGAAGTCGACGACGGGCGTTCGCGCCTGAAAGTCGCCGTTTCGATTTTTGGCCGGGCCACCCCGGTCGAGCTGGAATTCGGCCAAGTCGAGAAGACCTGACCGGCATTGTGGGAGGCAGGGCCTGCGCATCGCCGCGCAGTCCCGGGAGCCGCACCACGACACTAGACGTGGGGTTCGCCCCTCGTAACTGGAGAAGACGATGGCGAAGAAGATTACAGGCTACTTGAAATTGCAGGTGCCCGCGGGCGCTGCAAATCCGGCGCCGCCGATCGGCCCTGCATTGGGTCAGCGCGGCCTCAACATCATGGAATTCTGCAAGGCGTTCAACGCGAAGACGCAGCAGATGGAAAAGAACATGCCGGTCCCGGTGACGATCACGATCTATGCGGATCGTTCGTTCACCTTCGAGATGAAGACGGCTCCGGTCTCTTACTTCCTGAAGAAGGCCGCGAAAGTGCAGTCCGGCTCGAAGACGCCGGGTCTGTCCACCGCCGGTTCCGTCACCCGCTCGCAGATCAAGGAAATTGCCGAGAAGAAGATGGCCGATCTGAACTGCGACACCGTCGAAGCCGCCTCGAAGATGATCGAGGGTTCCGCGCGTTCGATGGGCCTTACGGTCGAGGGATAAGCGTCATGGCAAAGGACAAGCGTTACAAGAAAGCCGCCGAAGGCATCGTGCCGCTCAAGCTCTACTCGCTCGATGAAGCGGTGAAGATGGTCAAGGAACGCGCGAAGGCGAAGTTCGACGAGACCATCGAGGTCGCGATGAACCTCGGCGTCGATGCCAAGCAGACCGACCAGATGGTCCGCGGAGTCGTCACGCTCCCGAACGGCTCCGGCCGCACGGCGCGCGTCGCCGTGTTCGCCAAGGGCCCGAAGGCCGAAGAAGCGAAGAAGGCGGGCGCCGATATCGTCGGTGCCGAAGACCTGTTCGAGAAGGTGAACGCGGGCAACATCGATTTCGATCGCTGCATCGCGACCCCGGACATGATGGGTCTCGTCGGCCGTCTCGGTAAGGTGCTCGGCCCCCGCGGCATGATGCCGAACCCGAAGGTCGGCACGGTCACGATGGACGTCGCCAACGCCGTGAAGGGCGCCAAGGGCGGCTCGGTCGAATTCCGCATCGAGAAGGCGGGCATCGTGCAGGCCGGCGTCGGCAAGGCGTCGTTCTCGGCCGAGCAGCTTTCGCAGAACATTCGCGCTTTCGTGGACGCGGTTTCCAAGTCGAAGCCGTCGGCCTCGAAGGGCACGTTCATCAAGAAGATCGCCGTCTCATCGACGATGGGACCCGGCGTTCGGGTTGAGCCGGGTAGCGCGCTCAACGCCTAAATAGAGTTTCCGCGCGGCGTTCGCGCCGTGCGGTTACGTCAGCGAGGCGAAAGTTTCGCTGACGGTCCTGTCCGAGACTGCCGGTGCTCCCGAATATGCGGGAGCTTGATCCGAAAGGGCCAGCACAGACGGGGAAGACCGGAATTGGCGCGATCCGCGCCCGTGACGGTTCGAACCAAAGACCGCGCGTCCGAGCGATCGGACGAACGGGGACAGGGCAGTAGAGCGCCGGCTTGGCTCTTTACGCCCAACAGCGTGAAGGACGGGCCGGCATTGTCGAAGCCGGCGGCGCGGGAATGGTCCCGCACCGTCAACCGGAGAAGTGAAAGTGGACCGAGCGGAAAAGCGCGAGTTCGTCACGAGCTTCAACCAGACCATGAAGTCGGCTGGTGCAGTCGTGGTGGCTCAATATTCCGGTCTCACTGTTGCTCAGATGTCGGCCTTGCGCCGGCAGATGAAGAAGCAGGGAGCCGGCGTGAAGGTCGCGAAGAACCGCCTCGCCAAGATCGCTCTTGAAGGTACCGACGTTGCACATGTCGCTCCCCTTTTGAAGGGACCGACGGTCATCGCCTATTCCGATGATCCAATTGCAGCGCCGAAGGTTGCAGTCGAATTCGCCAAGGCGAACGAAAAGTTCGTGATCCTGGGCGGTGCGATGGGCACAACCTCTCTGAACGTCGACGCAGTCAAGGCACTCGCCTCGCTGCCGTCGCTCGACGAACTGCGCGCGAAGTTGATCGGCCTCGTACAGGCGCCGGCAACCAAGCTCGCGCAGCTCGCCAACGCACCGGCTGCGAAGCTGGCCCGCGTGTTCGGAGCCTACGGAGCAAAGGATGCCGCGTGAGGCGGTCCGGGTAGCAACATTCTGGTTCGAACCTAAATAAGGAACTGACAAATGGCCGATCTGGCAAAAATCGTCGACGAACTTTCGAAGCTCACCGTCCTTGAGGCGGCTGACCTCGCAAAGATGCTTGAAGAAAAGTGGGGCGTTTCGGCTGCTGCCGCGGTTGCGGTTGCGGGTCCGGCAGGCGCTGCCGCTGCTCCTGCGGAAGAGAAGACCGAGTTCACGGTCGTTCTCAGCGCCGCAGGCGACAAGAAGATCGAAGTGATCAAGGAAGTCCGCGGTCTCACCGGCCTCGGACTGAAGGAAGCCAAGGACCTCGTCGAAGGCGCGCCGAAGACCATCAAGGAAGGCGCTTCCAAGGACGAAGCCAACAAGATCAAGACCACGCTCGAGAAAGTCGGCGCGAAGGTCGATCTCAAGTAAGTGCTTGCGTAAACCGGGCGGCGGTCTCGCCGCCCGGTACTACCGCTTCAATTTTAGCGGACGGGATTCTTTTCCGTTCTGATCGAACGGAAACAAATGCGGAAAAAGGCGAGCGGCGCGACATCCGCGCGGCAGCCGAACCTGAGCGAGGAAAGAAATGGCGCAAACTTTCACTGGCCGGAAGCGGGTTCGCAAATTCTTCGGGAAGATCGCGGAAGTGGCTGAGATGCCGAACCTCATCGAGGTTCAGAAGGCGTCCTACGACCAGTTCCTCCAGATCGACGAGCCCGAGGGCGGCCGCCCGGACGACGGATTGCAGGCGGTCTTCAAGTCGGTATTCCCGATTTCGGACTTCGCCGGCACGTCGATGCTCGAGTTCGTGAAGTACGAGTTCGAAGCGCCGAAGTATGACGTCGACGAGTGCCGCCAGCGCGGCATGACCTTCGCTGCGCCGCTGAAGGTCACGCTGCGCCTGATCGTGTTCGATGTGGACCCGGAAACGCAGGCGAAGTCGGTCAAGGACATCAAGGAGCAGGACGTCTACATGGGCGACATTCCGCTCATGACGTCGAACGGCACCTTCATCGTGAACGGCACCGAGCGCGTGATCGTCTCGCAGATGCACCGCTCGCCCGGCGTGTTCTTCGATCACGACAAGGGCAAGACGCATTCCTCGGGCAAGCTCCTGTTCGCCGCCCGCATCATTCCTTACCGCGGTTCGTGGCTCGACATCGAGTTCGACGCGAAGGACATCGTGCATGCACGCACCGACCGCCGCCGCAAGATCCCGGTGACGTCGCTCCTGTATGCGCTCGGCTTAGATGCCGAAGAAGTGCTGCGCACGTTCTACGAAATCATCACCTACAAGCGCACCAAGGACGGCGCCTGGCGCGTTCCGTTCGATCCGCGCCGCATGAAGGGCTTCCAGGCCATCGTCGATCTGCACGACGCCGACACCGGCGAAGTCGTGATCGAAGCCGGCAAGAAGCTTTCGGTGCGTCAGGCCCGCACGCTTTCGGAAAAGGGCCTGAAGGCGATCAAGCTCACCAACGAAGACATTTACGGCCAGTTCATCGCCGAAGACATCGTCAATCCGCAGACCGGCGAAATCTTCGTCGAGGCCGGCACCGAGATCGACGAGAAGGTCATCGCGACGCTGACCGAGGCCGGCTACGACGAGATGCCGATCCTCGACATCGATCATGTCACGGTCGGCGCCTACATCCGCAACACGCTGATGGTGGACAAGAACAACACGCGCGAAGAAGCGCTGTTCGACATCTATCGCGTGATGCGTCCGGGCGAGCCGCCCACCGTCGACACCGCGGAAGCCATGTTCCACTCGCTGTTCTTCGATCCGGAGCGCTACGATCTCTCCGCGGTCGGCCGCGTGAAGATGAACATGCGCCTCGATCTCGACGCCGCCGATACGGTGCGCGTGCTCCGCAAGGAAGACATCATCGCCGTCATCCGCACGTTGCTCGACCTGCGCGACGGCAAAGGCGACATCGACGACATCGATCATCTCGGCAACCGCCGCGTGCGTTCGGTCGGCGAACTGATGGAAAATCAGTATCGCCTCGGCCTGCTCCGCATGGAGCGCGCCATCAAGGAGCGCATGTCGTCCGTCGATATCGACACCGTGATGCCGCAGGACCTGATCAACGCGAAGCCGGCGGCAGCCGCCGTGCGCGAGTTCTTCGGTTCCTCGCAGCTCTCGCAGTTCATGGACCAGACCAATCCGCTCTCCGAGATCACGCACAAGCGGCGTCTCTCGGCGCTCGGACCCGGCGGCCTCACGCGCGAACGCGCGGGCTTCGAAGTGCGCGACGTGCACCCGACGCATTACGGCCGCATCTGCCCGATCGAAACGCCGGAAGGCCCGAACATCGGCCTCATCAACTCGCTCGCGACCTTCGCGCGGATCAACAAGTACGGCTTCATCGAAAGCCCGTACCGCCGCGTGAAAGACGGCCGCGTGACGGAAGAGGTGCACTACCTCTCCGCCATGGAAGAAGGAAAGTATTACGTCGCGCAGGCGAACGTGCCGCTGGATGCGAACGGCAAGTTCACGGAAGAGCAGATCGTCTGCCGTCACCAGGGCGACGTGCTGCCGGTTCCGGTCGAGCGCGTCGACTTCATGGACGTGTCGCCGAAGCAGCTCGTCTCCGTCGCCGCGGCCTTGATCCCGTTCCTCGAGAACGACGACGCCAACCGCGCGCTGATGGGCTCCAACATGCAGCGTCAGGCTGTGCCGCTCCTTCGCGCCGAAGCGCCGTTCGTCGGCACCGGCATGGAAGGCGTGGTTGCGCGTGACTCGGGTGCAGCGATCGCGGCCCGCCGTACCGGCGTGGTCGACCAGATCGACGCGACCCGTATCGTTGTGCGCGCGACGGAAGATAACGACCCCACGAAGTCGGGCGTCGATATTTACCGGCTGATGAAATACCAGCGCTCCAACCAGAACACCTGCATCAACCAGCGTCCGCTGGTTCGCGTGGGCGATCAGGTTCGCAAGGGCGACATCATCGCCGACGGTCCTTCGACCGAACTCGGCGAACTCGCGCTCGGCAAGAACGTGCTCGTCGCGTTCATGCCGTGGAACGGCTACAACTTCGAAGACTCGATCCTGCTTTCCGAGCGGATCGTGAAGGACGACGTGTTCACCTCCATCCACATCGAAGAATTCGAAGTGATGGCGCGCGACACCAAGCTCGGACCCGAGGAAATCACGCGCGACATTCCGAACGTTTCGGAAGAAGCGCTGAAGAACCTCGACGAAGCCGGCATCGTCTACATCGGCGCTGAAGTCCGCGCCGGCGACATCCTGGTCGGCAAGATCACGCCGAAGGGCGAAAGCCCGATGACGCCGGAAGAAAAGCTGCTCCGCGCGATTTTCGGTGAAAAGGCTGCCGACGTCCGCGACACCTCGCTCAAGGTTCCGCCGGGAGTGCAGGGCACCGTCGTCGAAGTCCGCGTGTTCAACCGTCACGGCGTCGACAAGGACGAGCGCGCGCTCGCGATCGAGCGCGAGGAAATCGAACGCTTGGCTAAGGACCGCGACGACGAGCAGGCGATCCTGGATCGCAACGTGTTCGGCCGCCTGGCCGAGATGCTCGACGGCAAGGAAGCGACTGCGGGTCCGAAGAACTTCAAGAAGGACAGCAAGATCACCCGCGAAGCGCTGAACGAATATCCGCGCCAGCAGTGGTGGCAGTTCGCCGTCTCGAATGAGCGGCTGATGGGCGAAATCGAAGCCGTCCGCAAGCAGTACGACGAATCGAAGAAGCGTCTCGAACAGCGCTTCCTCGACAAGGTCGAGAAGTTGCAGCGCGGCGACGAACTCCCGCCGGGCGTTATGAAGATGGTCAAGGTCTTCGTCGCGGTGAAGCGCAAGACGCAGCCGGGCGACAAGATGGCCGGCCGTCACGGCAACAAGGGCGTGGTCTCGAAGATCGTGCCGCAGGAAGACATGCCGTTCCTCGCAGACGGTCAGCCGGTCGATATCGTGCTGAACCCGCTCGGCGTGCCTTCGCGCATGAACGTCGGCCAGATTCTGGAAACGCATCTGGGCTGGGCCTGCGCCGGTCTTGGCCGCATGGTTTCCAATGCGGTCGACCAGTACATGGCGCAGGGCAATGCGGCGCCCCTTAAGGACACGCTCAACAAGATCTACGGCAAGGACGAAACCGTCGCATCGCTGGACGAGAAGGCGCTGGTCGAACTCGGCACCAACCTTCGCCGTGGCGTGCCGATGGCGACGCCCGTGTTCGACGGTGCCAAGGAAAAGGACATCGAAGACATGCTCACGACCGCGGGCCTCGAAAGCTCGGGTCAGGTGCAGCTCTATGATGGACGCACCGGCGACGCTTTCGACCGTAAGGTGACCGTCGGCTACATCTATATGCTGAAGCTGCATCACCTCGTGGACGACAAGATCCACGCGCGCTCGATCGGCCCGTACTCGCTCGTCACCCAGCAGCCGCTGGGCGGCAAGGCGCAGTTCGGCGGACAGCGTTTCGGCGAAATGGAAGTCTGGGCGCTCGAAGCCTACGGCGCAGCCTACACGCTCCAGGAAATGCTCACGGTGAAGTCGGACGACGTCGCCGGCCGCACCAAGGTCTACGAAGCGATCGTCCGTGGCGACGACGCCTTCGAAGCGGGCATTCCGGAAAGCTTCAACGTGCTGGTCAAGGAAATGCGTTCGCTCGGTCTCAACGTCGATCTCGTGTCGACCAAGACCAAGACCGCGGCTCCGGCGGAGCCGGCAGAGTAATGGGCAGGCGCGGGGAGCATCTCCCCGCGTCGGCTTCCTGTTTGCTCGCGTTTTGAATTTGAACTGATCCTCCGGCCGCGGGACGCCCGCGCACCCGGAAAAAGGAGAAGGTAATGAACCAAGAGGTTATGAATCTCTTCGGCCCGCAGACGCCGGCCCAGGTTTTCGATCAGATCCGCATCTCGATCGCGAGCCCGGAGAAGATTCTGTCCTGGTCGTACGGCGAAATCAAAAAGCCGGAGACGATCAACTATCGTACCTTCAAGCCGGAGCGCGACGGCCTGTTCTGCGCGCGCATCTTCGGCCCGATCAAGGATTACGAGTGCTTGTGCGGCAAGTACAAGCGCATGAAGTACAAGGGCATCATCTGCGAAAAGTGCGGCGTCGAAGTCACGTTGCAGCGCGTGCGCCGCGAGCGCATGGGCCACATCGAGCTTGCCGCCCCGGTCGCGCACATCTGGTTCCTGAAGTCGCTGCCGTCGCGCATCGGTCTTCTGCTCGACATGACGCTCAAGGATCTCGAGCGCATTCTCTATTTCGAATACTACGTCGTGCTTGAGCCGGGCCTGACCCCGCTCAAGGACCGCCAGCTCCTCAACGAAGAAGAGTACATCAAGGCGCAGGACGAGTTCGGCGAGGACAGCTTCACCGCCAAGATCGGCGCTGAAGCGATCCGCGACCTCATGCGCTCGCTCGACCTCGACAAGATCGCGGCCGACCTGCGCGTCGAGATCAAGGAATCGACTTCGGAACTGAAGCCGAAGAAGCTCGCCAAGCGCCTGAAGCTGATCGAGGCGTTCCAGCAGTCCGGCAACAAGCCGGAGTGGATGATCATGACGGTGATCCCGGTGATCCCGCCGGATTTGCGTCCGCTGGTGCCGCTCGACGGCGGCCGCTTCGCGACCTCCGATCTCAACGATCTCTATCGCCGCGTCATCAACCGCAACAACCGTCTGAAGCGGCTGATCGAACTCAAGGCGCCGGACATCATCATCCGCAACGAAAAGCGCATGTTGCAGGAGGCTGTCGACGCGTTGTTCGACAACGGCCGCCGCGGCCGCGTCATCACTGGCGCGAACAAGCGTCCGCTGAAGTCGCTCGCCGACATGCTGAAGGGCAAGCAGGGCCGCTTCCGCCAGAACTTGCTCGGCAAGCGCGTCGACTACTCCGGCCGTTCGGTGATCGTCGTCGGTCCCGAACTGAAGCTGCACCAGTGCGGCCTGCCGAAGAAGATGGCGCTCGAACTGTTCAAGCCGTTCATCTATTCGCGTCTAGAAGCCAAGGGTCTCTCGACCACGGTCAAGCAGGCGAAGAAGCTCGTCGAAAAGGAAAAGCCCGAAGTGTGGGATATCCTCGACGAGGTCATTCGCGAGCATCCGGTTCTCCTGAACCGCGCGCCGACGCTGCACCGTCTCGGCATTCAGGCGTTCGAACCGACACTGATCGAAGGCAAGGCAATCCAGCTGCATCCGCTGGTCTGCGCCGCCTTCAACGCCGACTTCGACGGCGACCAGATGGCCGTGCACGTTCCGCTGTCGCTCGAAGCGCAGCTGGAAGCGCGCGTCCTGATGATGTCGACGAACAACATCCTGCATCCCGCGAACGGCTCACCGATCATCGTGCCGTCGCAGGACATCGTACTCGGTCTCTACTACCTCTCGCTGATGCGCGAGGGCGAGCCGGGCGAGGGCATGGTGTTCGGCAACATGGGCGAACTCGAGCACGCGCTGAATTCCGGCGCGGTTTCGCTGCACGCCAAGATCAAGGGCCGCTACATCGGGGTCGATGAGCAGGGCAACAAGTTTTCGAAGATCTTCGAGACCACGCCGGGCCGCATGAAGCTCGGCGAGGTGCTGCCCAAGCATCACCGCGTGCCGTTCGACGTCGTGAACAAGCTCATGACCAAGCGCGAAATCTCGGGAATGATCGATCAGGTCTACCGCCATTGCGGTCAGAAAGAGACGGTCATCTTCTGCGATCGCATCATGGCGCTCGGCTTCCATCACGCCTTCAAGGCCGGCATCTCGTTCGGCAAGGACGACATGGTCGTGCCGACCAAGAAGTGGGGCCTCGTCGACGAGACCCGCACGCAGGTCAAGGAATTCGAGCAGGAATACAACGACGGTCTCACCACCGAACGCGAGAAGTACAACAAGGTGGTTGACGCCTGGGACAAGTGCACCAAGCGCATCGCCGAAGAGATGATGAAGGAAATCTCGTCCGTGAAGAAAGACGCGTCCGGACGCGAGACCATCAACTCGATCTACATGATGTCGCACTCGGGTGCGCGCGGTTCTCCGGAGCAGATGAAGCAGCTCGCGGGTATGCGCGGCCCGATGGCGAAGCCGTCCGGCGAGATCATCGAGAGCCCGATCATCTCGAACTTCAAGGAAGGTCTCTCGGTGCTCGAGTACTTCAACTCGACGCACGGCGCCCGCAAGGGTCTCGCCGACACCGCGCTCAAGACCGCTAACTCGGGCTACCTGACGCGCCGTCTCGTCGACGTCGCGCAGGACTGCATCGTGACCGAAGAAGACTGCGGCACGAAGATGGGCATTAAGATGCGCGCCATCGTCGATGCTGGCACGGTCGTCGCATCGCTGCCGAGCCGTATTCTCGGCCGCACGGTGCTCGAGGACATTATCGAGCCTGCAACTGGTAAGGTTGTCGTGAAGAAGGGCGTGCTGCTCGACGAGCCGCATGTCGATATGGTCGGCAAAGCCAAGGTGCAGGAAGTCCGCATCCGCTCGCCGCTCACCTGCGAAACCATCACTGGCATCTGCCGCAAGTGCTACGGGCGCGATCTTGCCCGCGGCACGCCGGTCAACCTCGGCGAAGCTGTCGGCGTCATCGCCGCGCAGTCGATCGGCGAGCCCGGCACGCAGCTCACGATGCGTACTTTCCACATCGGTGGTGCTGCGCAGCTTGCCGAGCAGTCGTTCGTCGAGTCGAATTTCGAAGGCGCGGTGAAGATCAAGAACCGCGAGCTTGCGAAAAACTCGGACGGCGACGTTATCGCAATGACCAGAACGATGTCGGTCATCATCGTGGATCAGGACGGCACCGAGCGCGCCACGCACCGAATTCCGTTCGGCGCACGCGTGAAGGTGGACGAGGGCGACAAGATCGCCCGCGGTCAGCGCATCGCAGAGTGGGATTCGTACTCGCGTCCGATCCTTACCGAAGTCGACGGCCACGTCGCCTACGAGGACATGGTCGAAGGTGCGTCGCTGTCCGAGACGGTCGACGAAGCGACCGGCATCTCGCGGCGTATGGTCACCGACTGGCGCGGTTCGGTTCGCAAGAACGAGGAACTGCGTCCGGCGATCGTCATCAAGGGCTCGGAAGGGCCGCTCGCGAAGCTCAAGCTTCGCCGCTCCGGCGCGGAAGCGCGTTACTCGCTTCCGGTCGATGCGATCCTCTCGGTCGATCCGGGCGAGGCGGTCAAGGCCGGCGACGTGCTCGCGCGCGTGCCGACCGAAGGCGCCAAGACCCGCGACATCACCGGCGGTCTGCCGCGTGTTGCCGAGCTGTTCGAGGCGCGCAAGCCGAAAGATTCCGCTGTTATCGCGGAAGTGGCGGGCGTCATCTCGTTCGGCAAGGACTACAAGAACAAGTATCGCCTTTCGATCGTACCGACCGACAAGGATCTCGAGCCGGTCGAATATCTCATTCCGAAGAGCCGTCACGTCTATGTGCAGGACGGCGATACGGTCGAGAAAGGCGATTACATCGTGGACGGCAATCCCGCGCCGCACGACATTCTTGCGATCAAGGGCATCGAGGAGCTTGCCGCTTACCTCGTGAACGAGATCCAGGAGGTCTACCGGTTGCAGGGCGTCGGCATCAACGACAAGCACATCGAGGTGATCGTTCGCCAGATGCTGCAGAAGGTCGAAGTGTCGGATCCGGGCGAGACCGGTCTGCTCAAGAGCGAGCAGATGGACAAGATCGAGTTCGACCAGATCAACGCCCGCGCCAAGGAAGAAGGAAAGAAAATCGCGGTTGCGACGCCGGTGCTCTTGGGCATCACCAAGGCTTCGCTCCAGACCCGCTCCTTCATCTCGGCGGCGTCGTTCCAGGAGACCACGCGCGTCCTCACCGAAGCCGCCGTCAACGGCAAGGTCGATACGCTCGAGGGCCTGAAAGAGAACGTCATCGTCGGCCGTCTCATTCCTGCCGGCACGGGTGCTGCGATGGCGCAACTCCGCACGGTTGCGACCAAGCGCGACGATCTCATCGTCGCCGAACGCGACAAGGACAAGGTTGAGGCCGCGCCCGCGCTGCCCGCCGCGGAGTAAGGCGAAACCAGAACCGGAAAAGGCCGCCCTTCGGGGCGGCCTTTTTCATATGGCGGTGCAAAATCGTTCGATGGCCGCAGGGGCGCGAGCTCACGGGATCGATCGGCGGATGGCCGGGGAATCCTGACACGTTCCCCTTGCTTGCGGGCTGGCCTTTCTTGATTGTCATGCTTTTGATGCGGATTGTGAGCCGGTGGACGACAGCGTCGATTGCATTGACAGCATCTATGAAGCGTCCGCCGTTCCCAGCCTCTGGCCGGGCGTGCTGGAAAAGCTCGCGCACAGGGCGGATGCGGCGCTGGCGAGCCTCTACATCGCCGAACCCGACGGATCGTTCCGATGGATCGGAACGGAAGGGGCGACCCGGCTCTTCAACGACTTCATGGCGCTGAAGCCGCCGCTCGAGCCGATCCGTATTCGCAAGGCCGACGAGCTGGTGCATGACGGCTTCTACACCGATCTCGACTTCGACGATCCGGCGGTGTTCGAGCACCCCGTCTATACGGAGTTTCTCTATCCCAGGAATTACGGCTGGCATGCAGCCGCGCGGTTCGAATTACCGACCGGAGAGTCCGTGTCGGTCGGCTTCGAGCGGTATCGCGACCGCGGCGTCTTCGAGCCTTCGGTGATGCAGGACCTCAATGCGCTGCGGCCGCATCTCGGCAGGGCTGCGGTGATGACGGCGCAGCTGTCGCTCGAGCGTACGAGAGGCATGACCGCCGCGCTCGATACGGTCGGCATCCCGGCTGCTGTGCTGAAGCGGGGCGGTGCCCTGTTCGTCGCAAACGAGCAGTTTCAGAAACTGGTGCCTGCCGTCGTGCTCGACCGGAATCAGCGCGTTGCCATCGCCGATTCGAGAGCGGACGCCTTGCTCGGCGATGCGATCGCGCGGCTGGCGGTACGGAACGCGCCCGGCCAGTCGCGTTCCATCCCGGTTGCGGCGCGCGACGGGCGGCCGCCGCTGATTTTCCACGTCCTGCCGGTTCGGGGTGCGGCGAACGACATCTTCGCGAAGGGGCTCGCGCTCCTGATGGTGACGCCGGTAGACCGCTCGGCGGTCCCGTCCGCGGAGGTGCTGCGGGTCCTGTTCGATCTCACGCCTGCGGAAGCGCGGGTTGCGCGCGGAATCGCGCTGGCGAAAACGGTCGAGACGGTTGCGTTGGAGAGCGGCGTGTCCCGGGAAACGGTGCGGACGCAGCTCGCGGCGGTGCTCGCGAAGACAGGAATGACCCGGCAGGCGGAACTGGTCGCGCTATTGGGCGGAAAGGTGCTGGCCTCGGACTAGCATCAGGCCGAAAGCCCTTCTGGCATCAGTAACGCAATCGGGTGAGGCGGAACTCCGGGCTGTCAGACTATCTTTCGTGATCGGCACTGTCCGTCCTGTTTCACTTATCGATTGGGTGCCGGGGGATGTAAGTCTACGGGGGATTGCAAGGCACCTTTTTGTGGTCATTCGGGCCGCCCGCGAGGGCGGCCCATTTTGCACTGCAAGTGCGAAGCAAGGAATGGAGGCCAGTCGAGTTGGCCCGACCGCTACTTCCTGAACGGCGCAGGAGTAGGCTCCGAAGCGGCCCGTTATCTTTTTATTGTCCGGACAACTCAGAAGGCTTAAGCGAATCCAGCGCGGTCTGGACTGCCGCGATAATCTTGTTCCGGTGCAGTGTAAATTCTGGATGGGTGTACCCGCCATGCAGGTCGCGAATAAAGTTCGCTGCAAAATCCGGAAATTGCTGCCTTAATTTTTGCGCCGTTGCCGCAGCCTTCGCATTTTCGCCTTGTAGAACATGAGCGGCAGCAAGCAGCGCCAGCCCGATGGGGTTCTCCGGACCTATTTCGAGGCCTTTTTCCAGCCATTCGACTGCGTGGGCGTATCGAGCGAGGTGCAGATCGGCTTGCCCCGCGAAAATGTACCAGATGGCGAGGCCCTCATCCTTTGGGCTGTATGCAAGCGCCTTGCGGATATGCTGCTCGGTCTCTCCGGCGCGGCCCAGGAAAAGCAGTGCGTGGCCAAGTTGAGCATGTGCGTTCGCGTGTCTTGGATTGAACCGAAGTACTTTTTCTAGAAGTGCAATGCTTTCTTCGAATCTCCCTTGATTTTTGCGCGCGATGCTAAGGAAGTAGAGTGCTGGTATGTAGTTAGGGGCATCCTTGACCGCCTCCGAAAGTATTTCGGCCGAAACGGCGATGTCGCGTTCCCGGTTTGCAGAGCGCAGATCGTAAACTCGTTGCAGGAGAACCCGCCCGATTCCGGTTTTTGCGGACGCGGAGTCCGGATTGACAGCAAGCGCCTTGCGAAAGAGCGATAAGGCTTTGTCTTCGCTTGATGCCGAAGTCTTTGCAGCCTCGACAAACCCCAAAGTTACCAGTTCGTCATGCGAAGGATATTCTTCGCCTACTGTTTTATGCAGTCCGATAGTGACGGCAACGATAAGAAACGCGGTGCATGCGAGCGCTGCCCCGGCGAAAGCAACCCGTCGAATCAGATTCGGGCTTTTGACCGGGATTGTGCGTGCGATTGTTGCTTTGACGGATGTCCGGTTTGCAGCGAGGGAAGCTAGCAATTCGGCGGTTTGCGGCTCTGGCGAAACGCCGAGTTCTTTTCGCAGAAGCAACGCCAGTTCTTTCGCCCGTTTCGCCGCGGAACCTGCGCCGTTCACTTCCGCTTCGAGAGAAATCAGCCGCCGATGCGTGGCCTCGGAAAGGGGGTCCAGCGTGAAAAGGCGCTCGCAAACGCTGAGCGCCTCCCGGTGGCCTTCTCCGGCGATGAGGTGGCCGATGCGCGTCTCAAAAACATGCAGTGCGAGCGCATGCAATTTTCGCCGTTCCGAGGAGATCCAGTCGTCGTAACTAGACGAGACCGGGCCGGGGTCGAAGAGTTCGCCGGTGTAGATTTCAGCCGCGCTTTTTGTGCCGGTGCTGCCGGGCTTCCTGGTGTATTCAAGAAAATCGGAGACGTCGGACTTGAATATTCTGCTGCTGAATTCGAGCGTTTCCTTCTCTATTCCGGCGTCGAACAGCGGTCCTATTTCGTCACGAAGTTCGGTCAGCAATTGGCGCAGGCTGTGGCGGGAGCGGGCTTCGGATTGATCTTCCCAGAGCAGGGCGGCCGCTTTGGCGCGCGGAATCGCGCGGCTAGGGTGCATTGCCAGATACGCGATAAGCGCTTGTCCACGACGCGAGCGGATACGGATGGTTCGCTTGGCCGCGCCATTTTCGGTGACGCGGAAGTGACCCAATAATTCGATGCAAAACCAGCGCGTGGAGCCCGAATCTCCGTGCATCGCCTTTGCGGCCAATCCCTTAAAGAACAGCCGTAATATAACCTTTTTTCAGGGCGGTTGGCGAGTTTGACGTTGGGCTGACGGAGAGGGTGGCAGTTTGCGGTTGCATTAACAGGATGCTTCGGGAGGATTTCAATGGCTATCCAAAAAATAGGTGCCGCGGCTGCAATCTCGATGTTCTTCGCCGCTTTGTTGATGTTGCCAGCCAACGCGCAATCCCAAAAATCAAAACAGGCAGTAAGCGTACAAACATATTACGCGTGTGTAGGTGAGTGGCATAGCCGATGCCATCCAACAGCTCAGCTCGATAAGCATTTCGGATGCCCGTTTAAGTGGGATGCGGGAAACAAAATAAATGTTCGGATAGGAGAGCATATGTGCGGGGCGCTTCCGTCAAGAATCAACTTTACGGTGAAGCGTTTGCATACCCGCGGGGGAGATGCGTGCGGTTACACGTTAGACCGCGTCACATGCACATATCGGCGCTGGGATCCTCTCGGTCTACTTGGTGGATAATATACGTTGTCAGACTAGCGCCGCGCACAACTGCTGTTCTCTGCCGGAAAGACGTGTTCATGCCGAAGCTGATTGTAGCCACGCTGCTTTTCGTCTTCGCTTTGCCCGCCGATCTGCGCGCCGCGCCGTGGTGGCTGGAGCGGCTGCCGTTCAATCAACTAAAACGCGTCGATATTATCGGGCCGACCGACGATCGCGGGCCAGTTACCGTGATTGGACCGCAGCACGGATGGTCTGAAAGCGAAATAAAACAATCTCGCCGTGCGGTCGGATTAGTCTTCTGCGGATCGGAAGGCTTGGCATCTGGCGGATTGATATTCGACAACAGTTATGTCGTCACGGCAGCTCATGTTATTCATGATAAGAATGGCAGGAAAAAAGCAGATTGTTTTTTTGTTCCGCGCGATCCTGAGTTAAACAAGCTGCGGATCCCGCTGTCAGAGGTGGAATTCCGGGTTGGCGGAAGCTACTTTCCCAAAAATGAGAAAGGCCACATAGATGAAGAAGAAATTCTGCGCAGCAGGCGTGTTTATTGGGATTCCGTCTATGATAAAGACTGGGCAATTTTAAAGTTGGCAAGCCCAGTTCCTGATGCAAAACCTTTCGAAGTCAATCTAAGTGGAAATGACCCAGACATAGGTACAAAACTTTTCTTGGTGATCAGCGGGCCTGGCAGGGACTATAAATTTAGTATGCCTTACATGCCGGTTCTGACGCCTTGTGAAGTAAAAAAAATATTGGAAAGGAAATTCATCGTACATGATTGTGATGCGTTACCGGGCAATTCAGGCTCTCCCGCACTGACAAGGTTGGATGGCCGTTTAGTTTTGCGTGGGCTACTTGTCTTTACCAAAGGAAAGGATTTCCGACCATTCGACGAATTTAGCAGCGTCTCGCATTCGGTGATGCTTCACGACAGTTTTTTACTCGCAGGTCTCGACATGATCGCTGAGGAAAGTTCTTTTGAGGCATTTCTTGGCAAACTTTTGCCTCATGACCGTGAAGTGGCGCTGAAAGCCGAGAAAGGCGCGATGGATGCCGTGGGCCAGTTCAATCTTGTTGACGGAGTCATGGTTGAAGAAGACGCGATCAAGCGCTGGAAGGGCAGAGGGAGTGTCAGCGGGTTATTTCGACGTCAGGGCTTTCGCGATACGCCTAACGGCCGCTGTGGCGGCGTAATGCACGCAGTTACATTCGCCGATGGTTTCACCCGCGCGGTCAAAGGGACGATTTGTAGGCAGGCAGATGGCTCGGTAAGGGCGGTACCTCGGTAGGGAATCGCCTCCAGCCGCTGGCTTACTAGACATCCGGCCCCATATGACAGTGCCAAGGGTCGAAACGTCGCAAAAGCCCGCGATTCCCAAGGGCTTTTCGCCTTGACGTAGGCGGCACTGCGAGTCTAAAACCCCGCGAACTTGCAGGCAGACAGTCGGATCCGCCGATTGGTGCAACAGCGCCGATCCAGGGCTCCGAGACGCTGCCTCTGACTACGACGACGTCAGATCAGGGTCCTATGACCGGGCCGGGGCAACCCGAACTCGGTCCTCTGTGCAGACAATGAGCGCTTTTCCGCGCGCCACGCGGAATGAGCGCGCGTTTCGTTTGCTCGTTTTTCTACTGCCGAAAGCCGGACGCGGCTTTGGCGCAAAAGGGTGAAGGCCGAATGCCTACGATTAACCAGCTGATCCGCAAGCCTCGGACGCCACCGCGCTACCGCAATAAGGTGCCGGCGCTCCAGTCGAGCCCCCAGAAGCGCGGCGTCTGCACGCGCGTCTATACGACGACCCCGAAGAAGCCGAACTCGGCACTTCGTAAGGTCGCGAAGGTGCGCCTGACGAACGGCTTCGAAGTGATCGGCTACATCCCGGGCGAAGGCCACAACCTTCAGGAGCACTCGGTGGTCATGATCCGCGGCGGCCGCGTGAAGGACCTTCCGGGCGTCCGCTATCACATCCTCCGCGGCGTCCTCGATACGCAGGGCGTCAAGAACCGCAAACAGCGCCGTTCGCTCTACGGCGCGAAGCGTCCGAAGTAAGGATCGCGAGACATGTCACGCCGTCACCGCGCAGAAAAACGCGAAACCCTCCCGGATCCGAAGTTCGGTTCGGTCGTCGTCAACCGCTTCATGAACGCGGTGATGAAAGAGGGCAAAAAGTCCGTCGCCGAAGGCATCGTCTATGGCGCGCTCGAGCAGATCGAAGCGAAGGCCAAGACCAGCCCGCTTACCGTTTTCCAGTCGGCGCTCGACAACGTCGCGCCGTCGGTCGAAGTCCGCTCGCGCCGCGTCGGTGGTGCGACCTATCAGGTGCCGGTCGAAGTTCGTCCCGACCGCCGCCAGGCGCTCGCGATTCGCTGGCTGATCACGGCCGCGCGCGAACGCAACGAAAAGACGATGGTGGACCGTCTGTCGGGCGAACTGCTCGACGCAAGCAACAACCGGGGCAACGCCGTCAAGAAGCGCGAAGATACGCATCGCATGGCCGAAGCGAACCGCGCCTTCTCCCATTATCGCTGGTAACGCCGAAAACCGGCCGAGGATTTAGAGATGCCCCGCAATCATAAAATCGAAGACTACCGCAACTTCGGCATCATGGCGCATATCGACGCCGGCAAGACGACGACGACCGAGCGGATTCTTTATTACACCGGCAAGTCGCACAAGATAGGCGAAGTCCATGACGGCGCAGCCACCATGGACTGGATGGAGCAGGAGCAGGAGCGCGGCATCACGATCACGTCCGCCGCGACCACCGCGTTCTGGGCCGACAAGCGTCTCAACATCATCGACACCCCGGGCCACGTCGACTTCACGATCGAAGTCGAGCGTTCGCTGCGCGTGCTCGACGGCGCTGTCGTCGTGCTCGACGGCAACCAGGGCGTCGAACCGCAGACCGAAACCGTCTGGCGTCAGGGCGACAAATATAAAGTCCCGCGCATCGTGTTCGCGAACAAGATGGACAAGATCGGCGCCGACTTCTTCAAGTGTCTCGACGACATCGTGAAGCGTCTTGGCGCGAAGCCGGTTGCGATCCAGCTGCCGATCGGCGCGGAAAGCAATTTCAAGGGCGTGATCGACCTCGTGAAGATGAAGGCGATCGTCTGGCACGACGAATCGCTCGGTGCGAAATTCGACGTCACCGAAATTCCCGCCGACATGCTCGATCAGGCGAAAGAATACCGCGAGAAGCTCATCGAGGCCGCCGTCGAACTCGACGATGCTGCGCTCGAGAAGTTCCTCGAAGGCGTCGAGCCGGACGAGGCGACGCTCCACAAGCTCATCCGCAAGGCCGTGCTGACCAGCGCCTTCTATCCGGTGCTCGCGGGCTCCGCGTTCAAGAACAAGGGCGTGCAGCCGCTGCTCGACGCGGTCGTTGCGTACCTTCCGAGCCCCGTCGACGTTCCTGCGATCAAGGGCGAAGACGCGCAGGGCAACGAAGTGCTCCGTAAGGCGAACGACACCGATCCGCTGGCGCTGCTTGCCTTCAAGATCATGGACGACCCGTTCGTCGGCACGATCACCTTCTGCCGCATTTACTCGGGCGTGCTGACTTCTGGCACCGGCGTCGTGAACTCGACGCGCGAGAAGAAAGAGCGCATCGGCCGCATGCTCCTGATGCATGCGAACAACCGCGAAGACATCAAGGAAGCCTACGCCGGCGACATCGTCGCGCTCGCGGGCCTCAAGGAAGTCCGCACCGGCGACACCCTCTGCGATCCCGACAAGCAGGTGATCCTCGAGCGTATGGAATTCCCGGAGCCGGTCATCGAAATCGCGATCGAGCCGAAGTCGAAGGCCGACCAGGAAAAGCTGGGCGTCGCTCTTGCGAAGCTCGCGGCGGAAGATCCGTCGTTCCGCGTTTCGACCGATCAGGAGTCCGGCCAGACCATTCTCAAGGGCATGGGCGAACTTCATCTCGACATCAAGGTCGATATCCTGAAGCGCACCTATAAGGTCGACGCCAATATCGGCGCGCCGCAGGTTGCCTATCGCGAAAAGATTTCGAAGCCGGCCACCATCGACTACACCCACAAGAAGCAGTCGGGTGGCTCGGGCCAGTTCGCGCGCGTGAAGATCGAACTTGAACCGAACGAGCCCGGCAAGGGCTTCGAGTTCGAGAACGAGATCGTCGGCGGCGCGGTGCCGAAGGAATACATCCCCGGCGTCGAGAAGGGCCTCGAGTCCGTGCTCGGCGCTGGCGTGCTCGCCGGCTTCCCGGTCGTCGATCTCAAGGTTCGCCTCGTTGACGGCGCGTATCACGACGTCGACTCGTCGGCGCTCGCGTTCGAAATCGCGTCGCGCGCGGCACTCCGCGAAGGTCTGCAAAAGGGCGGCTCGGTGCTGCTCGAGCCGATCATGAAGGTCGAAGTGGTGACTCCGGAAGACTACACCGGCTCGGTCATCGGCGACCTCAACTCGCGCCGTGGCCAGATCCAGGGTCAGGACATGCGCGGCAATGCGAACGTCATCAATGCGATGGTGCCGCTCGCCAACATGTTCGGTTACGTGAACAACCTGCGTTCTTTCTCGCAGGGCCGCGCAACCTTCACGATGCAGTTCGACCACTACGAGCAGGTTCCCAATAACGTCGCGCAGGAGGTTCAGGCGAAGTACGCCTGAGCCTTTTGCATTTGAATTCACACGTATCCGCTGAACGGAGAGCGAGATGGCCAAGGAAAAATTCGAACGTAACAAGCCGCATTGCAACATCGGCACGATTGGTCACGTTGACCACGGCAAGACGTCGCTGACTGCTGCGATCACGAAGGTGCTTGCGGAGACGGGCGGGGCCACGTTCACGGCCTATGACCAGATCGACAAGGCGCCGGAAGAGAAGGCGCGCGGCATCACGATTTCGACGGCGCATGTCGAGTACGAGACGAAGAACCGTCACTACGCGCATGTCGACTGCCCGGGCCACGCGGACTACGTGAAGAACATGATCACGGGTGCGGCGCAGATGGACGGCGCGATTCTGGTTGTGTCGGCCGCCGACGGCCCGATGCCGCAGACGCGCGAGCACATTCTTCTGGCGCGTCAGGTCGGCGTTCCGGCGATCGTCGTGTTCATGAACAAGGTGGACATGGTCGACGATCCGGAGTTGCTCGACCTCGTCGAACTCGAAGTCCGCGAGCTGCTGTCCAAGTATAATTTCCCGGGCGACAAGATCCCGATCATCAAGGGCTCTGCCTTGATGGCGCTCGAGGACAAGAACCCCGAGCAGGGCAAGGAAGCGATCCTGAAGCTGATGGCGGCGGTGGACGAATCGATCCCGCAGCCGGATCGTCCGATCGACGGCGCGTTCCTGATGCCGGTCGAAGACGTGTTTTCGATCTCGGGCCGCGGCACGGTTGCCACGGGCCGCGTCGAGCGCGGTGTCGTGAAGGTCGGCGAGGAAGTCGAGATCGTCGGCATCAAGGACACGCAGAAGACGACGGTCACGGGCGTGGAGATGTTCCGCAAGTTGCTTGACCAGGGTCAGGCCGGCGACAACGTCGGTATTCTTCTGCGCGGCACGAAGCGCGAGGAAATCGAGCGCGGCCAGGTTCTCTGCAAGCCGGGTTCGGTGAAGCCGCACACGAAGTTCACGGCGGAAGCCTACATCCTGACGAAGGAAGAGGGCGGGCGTCATACGCCGTTTTTCACGAACTATCGTCCGCAGTTTTACTTCCGGACGACGGACGTGACGGGCATCGTGTCGTTGCCTGCGGGCACCGAGATGGTGATGCCGGGCGACAACGTTTCGATGGAAGTGCAGCTGATCGTCCCGATCGCGATGGAAGAGAAGCTCCGCTTCGCCATCCGTGAAGGCGGCCGCAC
>Ga0164290_1001847_pt1 | contig 22209 bp, 15 predicted proteins | sample Micstemetagenome_FD_108782 | JGI IMG/M metagenome (GOLD analysis project Ga0164290, IMG submission 108782) | Contaminated culture microbial community from soil near Moab, Utah, USA - Microcoleus steenstrupii SON62 (Illumina Assembly) | ecosystem: Environmental > Terrestrial > Soil > Soil crust...
CGTCGCCGATCCACACCGTCAGCGCCTTGGAGCCGAGTTGCCGGCCGATCTCGATACACCCGATATTGTGGTCTACCGCCTGTTGGCGCGTCGCCCGGTCGGCATGCGAGAGCGAACCGTATTTGTATGACAGCCGCTGCTGCGGCTGGTCCTGGAACGTGTTGGAGTTCATCGCATCGAAACGAAGGCCTAGATCATCGCCCTTCTGCTTCAGTTCGCTGATATCGGCAACCTTATCCCAGGGAATATGCAGCGATACGGTCGGCGTCGCCCGCGTCAGTTCCTGGATGACCGTACAGTCCTCCATCTTGTCAAAGATATGTCGCGGCTCGCCATGGCCGGGAAACCGCGCGAACCGCGTGCCGCCTGTGCCGACACCCCACGAAGGCACCGCCACGCCATAAGCCGCGACTTTCCTTTTCACCCAGTCGATATCGACGCCGCGACGGGAAAGCACCTCGCCGAGATGGTCATAGTCGGATCTCAGTGCCGCGAGCGCCTCGTCATTCGACGCATCGACGACGTCTTTGGAAATCATGGTCATGCGGGTTCCTCCCCTCGTTCCGGTCAGCGCGTGAACGCCTGCGCATTCCCCGCATCGACATTCAGGATATTGCCCGTCGATTTTGCCGAGGCCGGCGAGGCGAAGAAGTAGATCCCTTCGGCGATATCCTCCGGAAACACCGAGAGTTTCAGCATCGAACGCGAACGATAATGCTCTTCCAGATCGTCGGTCGACATCTTGTACGCCGCCGCACGCTGTTCCTTCCACTCCCCGCTCCAGATCTTCGAGCCGCGCAGAACCGCATCTGGATTGACCGTGTTGACGCGAATGCCCTTTTCGGCACCCTCGAGCGCCAAACAGCGTGCGAGATGGATCTCGGCCGCCTTGCCGGTGCAATAGGCAGCCGCGTTGGGTGAGGCTGCAAGTCCATTCTTGGAGGCGACGAAGACGATGTTGCCGCCGATCTTCTGCGTCTCGAACACACGAAACGCCTCGCGCGACACCAGGAAATAGCCCTTGGCCAGAATGTCCATGTTCTTGTCCCACAGCGCCAGCGTCGTCTCCGAGATTGGCGCGGAGGAAGCCAGCCCGGCATTGGAAACCAGGATGTCGAGACCGCCATACTCGGTCAGCGCATGGGCGAAGCCCTCGATCACATCCTCTTCGCTTGTGACGTTGATCAGCGCCGGCCGCACCTGGTCGGCCCCATAGCGCTGCGAGAAATCCGCCACCGCTGCATCGAGCGCGGTCTGGTCGATATCGGCGAGCACAACGCAGGCACCCTCGCGCAGGAAACGATCCGCCGTTGCCCGGCCAATGCCACCGGCACCACCGGTGATCAGCGCGACCTTGCCGGCCAGCGTCTTCGGCTTCGGCATGCGGCTCAATTTGGCTTCCTCAAGCAGCCAGTATTCGATGTCGAAGGCTTCCTGCTCGGGCAGGCCCATATAAGTCGAGACCGACGATGAACCACGCATGACGTTGATCGCATTGACATAGAACTCGCCGGAAATGCGCGCCGTCGCCTTGTCCTTGGCGAATGTGATCATGCCGACGCCGGGGACGAGATAGACCACCGCGTTCGGATCGCGGATGGCAGGGGAACTGTCCCGCTTGCAGCGCTCGTAATAGGCCTTGTAACCCTCGCGATATTCGACGACCGCCGCCTCGAGCCCGGCAAGCGTCCTCTCTATATCGGGTTTGGATGGGTCGAAATCGACGACCAACGGCCGAATCTTGGTGCGTAGGAAATGGTCCGGGCAGGAGGTGCCCAGCGCTGCAAGTGACTTAAGATCATTGGATGAGACGAATTCCAGCACAGCCGCGCCGTCGTCGAAGTGACCGGCCTTGGATTCTGAAGCCGAGATCATGCCGCGAATGACAGGCATCAGCCTTCCGGCGATCTCACGGCGCTGATCGTCTTGCAGCGGCGTGTACCTGGCGCCGCCGAACACCGGGCCTGTGATCTTGCCCTCGAACCAGGCGATCGCCTTGTTGATGATCTCGATCGTGGTGAGATAGCTCTCTTCGGCCGTATCACCCCAGGTGAAAAGGCCATGGCTCTCGAGCACCACGCCCCGCGCGGTAGGATTATCCGCACAATATTTCGACAGCCACAGGCCAAGCTCGAAGCCAGGACGCTTCCACGGCAGCCAGCCGATCTCGCCGCCGAATATCTCCTGCGTCAGTTCCTTTGAGTTCTTCGATGCGGCGATCGCGATGATCGCATCGGGATGCATGTGATCGACATGGACGCGCGGCACATAGGCATGCAGCGGCGTGTCGATGGACGCGGCGCGCGGATTGAGATTGAAGGTGCAATGGGTGAGGTAATCCACCATCTCGTCTTCGAATTCGACGCCGCGATAAATGGTTTTCAGCGCGTCGAGCTTGCTCATGTAGAGCGTCGCGAAGCCGTCGCGCTTGATCGTGCCAACATCGCCGCCCGAGCCCTTGACCCAGAGCACCTCGACCTGTTCGCCGCTCAGGGGATCCCTTTCCATCACCTTGGCCGACGTATTGCCGCCGCCGTAATTGGTGATGCGCTTGTCGGAACCGAGCAGATTGGAGCGATAGATCAGCCGTTCCGGTTCACTCATCGCGTCCGCTTTCGCCTTGTCCCACAGATTTTCGAGGCGCGCGCCGCCGCTCTCTGCGCTCATATCGGTCTCCTCCCGCAATCTTGTCCGCACCCTCTGGCACGGTGAAATGTTCGCGCTCAAATCACACGGAAGCCGGCGCCTTGTCAATCATAAACAATCAAATTCCGTCATGCCGCACCGCACAATGAAATATTATGATCAAACATGATTGACACTGCACGAAAATGATGGAAGCATGAGGACGATGGGAGGGACCATGCACGAGAAAGAACGCCACAGGATCATCGTATCAGCGGTTCAGGAAAAACCTGTCGTGACCGTGCCCGAACTTGTGGAACTGACCGACAGTTCGGAGGCCACGATCCGTCGCGACATCGCCGCCCTTCACGTGCAGAAGAAGCTCCGCCGCGTACGCGGCGGCGCCGAAGCGCTTCATCCTCCGCAGTTCGTCGGCCTGGCCGGCCGGCCCTTCTCGGTGAGCGAAAACATCAATGCCCGCCAGAAACAGCAGATCGCCCGCGAGGCGGTGGCGCTTTGCGAAGATGGCGACGCGATCATCATCAATGGCGGCACGACGACCTTCCAGATGGTGCATTTCCTGGCCAATCGCCGCATGCAAGTCTTCACCAATTCCTTCCCGATCGCCGAACACCTGGTCAAGCATTCCAAGAACACGGTGATGGTCTCAGGTGGCGTGATCTACCGCGAGCAGAGCGTCATCCTCTCGCCCTTCGACAATGACGTGACGCGCAACTTCTATGCGCACCGCATGTTCATGGGCGCCTCGGGCCTCGGCCCCCTCGGCCTGATGGAGACCGATCCGCTGCTGATCCAGGCGGAGCAGAAGCTCATCGACCAGGCCAACGACCTGATCGTGCTGGTCGATTCATCCAAGTTCAGCAAGCGGTCCAGCCTCATCCTGTGCGGATTGAAGCGGATCGCCACCGTCATCACCGATTCCGGCATTGAGGACAGGCATGCCGCGATGCTCGAAAGCGCCGGCGTGAAGCTCATTGTCGCCGGCGGGCACGAAACTGCAATCGAGAAATCTTCGGCCATATCCTGAGGAGGGATAACCGGAGGCAAGTCAAACCCCAGGGAGGAAATCATGGAAATTCTGAAGAAACTGCTGGTGACTGCCGCAATCACCACCGCGCTTATGTCGGGCGTGGCGCATGCGGAAACCAAGAAGATCGCGTTGGTCGTCAAGGCGCTCGGTATCGGCTTCTTCGACGCCGCCAACAAGGGCGCGCAGGAAGCGGCCAAGGAACTCGGTGATGTCGAAATCATCTATACCGGTCCGACAACCACGACCGCCGAAGGCCAGATCGAAGTCATCAACTCACTGATCGCCCAGAAGGTCGATGCGATCGCCGTCTCCGCCAACGACGCCGACGCTCTGGTTCCTGCACTGAAGAAGGCCATGGACCGCGGCATCAAAGTCATCTCATGGGATTCGGGCGTCGCCAAGGACGGCCGCATGCTGCACCTCAACCCGTCGTCCAACCCCCTGATCGGCAACATGATCATCAAGCTCGCCGCCGACAACCTGCCTGAAGGCGGTGATGTGGCCGTGCTTTCGGCAACGGCGACCTCGACGAACCAGAACACTTGGATCGCCGAAATGAACAAAGTGCTGGGCAACTACAAGGGCATCAACGTCGTCGACACCGTCTATGGTGACGACCTTGCCGACAAGTCCTACCGCGAAACGCAGGGCCTGATCCAGAAGTATCCGAACCTCAAGGCAATCATCGCACCGACCTCGGTCGGCATCGTGGCAGCCGCGCAGGCCGTGACCGATGGCGGCAAGGTCGGCCAGATCAACGTCACCGGCCTCGGCCTTCCCTCCGAAATGGCCGGTCACGTTAAGTCTGGCGCGTCGAAGTCCTTCGCGATCTGGAACCCGATCGACCTCGGCTATTCCGCTGCCATGCTCTCCTACTCGCTGATCAATGGTGCCGAGGCCACCCCGGGCGCCGAGATCAAGATGGGCCGGATGGGCTCGCTGAAGCTCGACGACAATCTGGAAGGCGCGATGTCCGATCCGTTCGTCTACGATGCGAAGAACGTGGACGAATTCGCCAAGATCTTCTGATCTATCCGGGGCTTAAGCGCCCCTCACCCTAACCCTCTCCCCGTAGGGACGGGGAGAGGGGACTTGCTCTGAAATCGCCTTGTCGTCGCACCCTCCGTCAAGGTGGGAAGACGGTGCCACAGGCCCCTTCTCCCCGTTCTTCACGGGGAGAAAGTGGCGGCAACCGGATGAGGGGCAATAGCCAAACAGCACTTCACCATGGACGCGATGACCATTTCAGCCGCCCCCACGATCACGCTTACAGGGATATCCAAATCCTTCCCCGGCGTGAAAGCCCTGAGCGGCGTATCGCTCGCGCTCTATCCCGGCGAAGTCACGGCGCTCGTCGGCGAGAACGGCGCGGGAAAATCGACGCTGGTCAAGGTCCTGACTGGCATTTACCAGCCCGAGGAAGGCGAGGTCACGCTTTCGGGCCACCCAACGACATTCCAGTCAGCCCACGCCGCGCTGAAATCCGGCATCACCGCCATCCACCAGGAGACCGTGCTTTTCGACGAACTCTCGGTTGCCGAAAACATCTTCATCGGCCACCAGCCGCGCAACCGTTTCGGCCTGATCGACTGGAACGCCATGTATGACGGCGCGCGCGACCTGCTCGAAAAGGCGGGCGCGAAAATCGATCCCAGGACGCGGCTGCGCGACCTCGCCATCGCCTCGCGTCACATGGTGGCCATCGCCCGCGCGCTCTCGGCGGATGCGCAGGTCGTGATCATGGACGAGCCGACCGCCGCGCTGTCACATAAGGAGATCGCCGAGCTTTACGAGCTCGTCGATCGCCTGAAGGCACAAGGCAAGGCGATCCTTTTCATCAGTCACAAGTTTGATGAGATCTTCCGCATCGCCGATCGCTACACCGTGTTCCGTGACGGCCAGATGGTCGGTGAAGGGCTGATCCGCGAGACCGACGAGGACCAGTTGGTGCGCCTGATGGTCGGCCGCGATATCGGCCAGGTCTTCCCCAAGAAGCGTGTCGAGATCGGCCCGCCGGTGCTGACCGTGACCGGCTACAGCCATCCGACCGAATTCGACTCCATCGGTTTCGAGCTTCGTCGTGGCGAAATCCTCGGCTTCTATGGTCTTGTCGGCGCCGGCCGGTCCGAATTCATGCAGGCGCTTTTCGGTATCACCAAGCCATCAAAGGGCGCGATCAGGATCGACGGTGAAGTCGCCGTCATCCGCTCCCCCAGCGAAGCTGTCGCCAAGGGCATCGTCTATGTACCCGAGGAGCGTGGCCGCCAGGGCGCCGTCATCGGGCTGCCGATCTTCCAGAATGTCACGCTGCCGTCGCTCCATCGCACGTCGAAAAGCGGCTTCCTGCGCCTCGCCGAGGAGTTCAAGCTGGCGCGCGAATATACGTCGCGCCTCGATCTGCGCGCCGCCTCGCTTGACCAGGATGTCGGCACGCTTTCTGGCGGCAACCAGCAGAAGGTGGTGATCGCCAAGTGGCTCGCCACCAGGCCCAAAGTCATCATCCTCGACGAGCCGACCAAGGGCATCGACATCGGCTCAAAGGCCGCCGTGCATGAATTCATGGGCGAGCTCGCGGCGCAAGGATTGTCGGTCATCATGGTGTCCTCGGAAATCCCCGAAATCCTCGGCATGGCCGACCGCGTCATCGTCATGCGCGAAGGCCGCATCGTCGGCGAGTTCCCGCGCGATGGCCTCACTGCTGAAAAACTCGTGCGCGCCGCCGCCGGCATCGGAGAAGCAGCATGAGTGCCTTGCTCAAATATCGCGAACTGCAACTGCTGGCTGCCATCGTCGCGCTGGTCTTGCTGATTTCGCTGCGCGTACCTCAATTCCTGTCGCTGCCGAGCCTCGGCAATGTCTATCATGATACGTCGATCCTGATCATCCTGGCGCTCGGCCAGATGGGCGTGATCCTCACCCGCTGCATCGATCTCTCGATGGCGGCAAATCTCGCACTCTGCGGCATGGTCTCGGCCATGCTCAACATCGCCTTCCCTGAAGTGCCGGTGCCTTTTCTGATCCTGGCGGCCGTGGCGCTGGGTGCCGCCCTTGGCTCGATCAACGGCCTGCTGGTCTGGAAGCTCGCCATGCCGCCCATCGTCGTCACGCTCGGCACGATGACCATCTTCCGTGGCTCGATCTTCCTGCTCACCGACGGCAAATGGGTCAATGCGCACCAGATGTCGGCGAGCTTCAAGGCCTTTCCGCGCGATATCGTCCTCGGCATGCCGGTGCTCAGCTGGCTTTCGGTCGTGGCGATATCAATCATGTTGGTCGTCATCGGTCGCACCGCACTTGGCCGCTCCTTTTTCGCGGTCGGCGGCAATGCGAACGCCGCCGTCTATGCTGGCATCAATCCCGGCCGCGCGCGCTTCAGGGCTTTCACGATCTCCGGCGCGCTTTCGGGCCTCGCCGGCTATCTCTGGGTGTCGCGATATGCCGTGGCCTATGTCGATATCGCGCTCGGCTTCGAGCTCGATGTCGTCGCGGCCTGCGTCATCGGCGGCGTCTCGATCGCCGGCGGCATCGGTTCGGTTCCCGGCGCGGTTCTGGGCGCGCTCTTTCTCGGAGTCATCAAGAACGCGCTGCCCGTCATCAATGTCTCGCCCTTCTGGCAGCTCGCAATCTCGGGAACCGTCATCATCATCGCGGTCGCCTTCAATGCCCGCGCCGAGGCCAGGAAGGGCCGTGTCATCCTCAGACGTGCGGAGGCCGCAGCATGAGCATCGCAAACCCGACGCCTCGCCAAATTCCGGATCGCCTCAAGGGCCTGCCCGAACGCGCACTGAAGAGCTGGGAAACCTTGCTTGTCGTCGTGATGGTGGTGATCTTCACCATCAATTCCTTCGCCTCGCCCTATTTCCTCGATCCGTGGAATCTCTCGGACGCCACATTCAACTTCACCGAAAAGGCGCTTGTCGCGCTGGCGCTCGCGCTGGTGATCATCGCGGGAGAGATCGATCTCTCGGTCGCCTCGATCATTGCGATTGCCTCGACCATGATGGGCATGGCGGCAACCCATGGCGCGGGCGCGCCCGAACTCGTGCTGGTCGGCATGGGCACCGGCCTTGTCTGCGGCGCGATCAACGGCTGGCTGGTCACCGGGCTGGGCCTGCCTTCGATCGTCGTCACCATCGGCACGATGAGCCTATTCCGGGGCCTCGCCTACATCATCCTCGGCGACAAGGCCTATACGCAATATCCCGAGGGCTTCGCCTATTTCGGCCAGGGCTATGTCTGGTGGGTCTTTTCGTTCGAACTGGCACTCTTCGAGGTCATGGCGGTGCTGTTCTATATCCTGCTCCACCGCACGGGCTTCGGCCGCGTGACCTATGCGATCGGCAACAACCCGGTGGCCGCCCTGTTCTCCGGCGTGAAGGTCGCGCGGGTGAAATTCACCCTCTTCCTGCTCACGGGCCTGATGAGCGGTATCGCCGCCGTGTGCCTGACCTCACGGCTCGGCTCGACGCGTCCCTCGATCGCCACCGGGCTTGAACTTGAGGTCGTGACCATGGTCGTTCTCGCCGGTGTCAATATCAATGGCGGCTCCGGCACCATTCCCGGCATCGTGCTCGCCGCCATCATCATGGGCCTGGTCACCTTCGGCTTCGGCCTGCTCAACGTGCCGGGCATCGTCATGTCGATCTTCATCGGCCTGCTTCTCATACTGGTCATTGCGGTGCCGGTGATTGTCGGTAGGATCGGCCGGCGCCGCAAGGCCGGGGCGCATTGATGACGCCGGGAGGGGCCATGCCAGATATCCGTAATGTTGCCGTGATCGATATCGGCAAGACCAATGGCAAGGTCGCGCTGTTCGATCTCACAGAGGCCCGCGAAAGCCACGTGCGGTCGATCGAAAACCGGGTAATCCCTACAGGACCGTATCCGCACTACGATATCGAGGGCCTGTGGACATTCTTCCTCGGCGCGCTCGGCGAAATCAACCGCCAGACCAGGATCGATGCGATCGCCATCACAGCGCATGGCGCCTCGATCACCCTGGTCGATGCCGACGGCAATCTGGCGCTGCCCGTCCTCGACTACGAGTTCGACGGTCCGGAAGCGCTGCGCAGCGAATACCAGGCCATCCGTCCGCCCTTCTCGGAAACCGGCTCGCCGATGCTGTCAGCCGGGCTGAATGTCGGCGCGCAACTTTTCTGGCAGTCGAAGACCTTTCCCGAACAATTTGCCCGCGCCACCTCGATCATCCCTTATCCGCAATATTGGTCCATGCGGCTGACAGGCGTGCGCGCCACCGAGCCGACTTCGATCGGCGCCCATACCGATCTTTGGAACCCCTTCCGCCGCGAATATTCATCGTTGGTCGATCGCATGGGCTGGCGCAGGCTGATGCCGCCGATGGGCAGCGTCTTCGACGTGCTTGGAAATCTCAAGTCCGAACTGGCGGAGCAGACCGGCCTGTCCGCCACGACACCAGTGTTCAGTGGCATCCATGATTCCAATGCCTCGCTGCTCACACATCTCAAGGCCGACAATCCACCCTTCTCGGTCGTCTCGACCGGCACCTGGGTGATCTCCTTCTCCGTCGGCGGCAAGCAGGTCACGCTGCCGGAGAAGCGCGACACGCTCGTCAACGTCAATGCCTTCGGCGACCCGGTGCCCTCGGCGCGCTTCATGGGCGGTCGCGCCTTCTCCATGCTGAAGGCGGACGGCAAGGCGGAAATCACCGTCACGGATCGTGATGCCGTTCTGGATCGGGGCATTATGCTGCTGCCGTCATTCCCCGAGGATTCCGGTCCGTTCGCCGGCAGGAAATGGAGCTGGCGCGGCGATCCTGAATCACTGTCGCCGGGCGCCTATCTCTACGCGGTGTCGCTCTATATCGGCATGATGAGCGCCGTCTCCTTGGAACTGATCGGCGCTGACGGATCGGTTATCGTCGAGGGTCCACTCGCCAGGAATACGACCTATCTCGAAGCGCTCAACATCATGACCGGCCGCGACATCATGACCGGCGGATCGGGCATAACCGGCACTGCGGCCGGCGCCGCGCTCCTTGCGTTGGGCCGCGACGCCAAGATCCAGTCGGGCACCCGCCGAGCCGAGCTTTCGCCCGATCCGAGACTCTCTGCCTATGTCCGCCGATGGCGTGATTTTGCGGACAACTGACGCATCGACGAGATTAACAGTGTCCTTCCGTGCATGGTTAAGCGTCAATTAACCGTCCCCGGATACTCTCGCATCATCCCATATGGCGCATGCCCTTGCGCAGATCAGACGATTGCGAGTGACCGACCCATGGCAAGAAGCATTCCGGCGGATTATGACAGCCGATCTGTTCGCTTCACTGTGACCTCATTTCTCTGGCGCCAAGCAAAGGCGATCAGCGGTATATCGCTGCTGGCAGTGCTTGGACTGGCGGTGACGGCACTATCGACATGGAACGTGCTCGATCCGAGTTATTCCAATGCCACTTCGCGCGAGCCAACAAATATGCTGGGCTCGGCTGGCTCCTATTTTGCCGACCTGATGATGCAATTCTTCGGCCTCGGCGCCGTGCTCGCCCTACTGCCGGTCTTTGCATGGGCGCTGATGATGGTGCTTAACGTCCAGGTCCATCGAGTCGGGCCGCGTGCCGCCGCATGGTTCGGAGGGTCGGTGCTGGCATCCGCGGCACTCTCCTGCTTCAGGCCGCCGGTTACCTGGCCGATACCCAATGGCCTTGGCGGCGTCTTCGGCGATCTGATCCTCAAATTCCCGGCGCTCTTCATCGGTTCCTACCCCGAAGGCATCGCCGCGATGGTGATCGGCACGGTATGCGCAACCCCGGCCATCGGCCTGCTCGCCTTCTCCGCCAATCTGGTCGTTACATCGGAACCCGAGCGGGTCGAGAGAGCAAATGCGCCCTCGATGCCCGTCAAGATCGTCAAGCCGCAGGCACATCAATCGATTCCGCAAGATGACAACGAGGACGAAGAACGCGAATCGCCCTTCTCCTATCTCCAGGGCTTTGCCGCCCACGCGCTTTATTCCGCCCAGGCTCGTCTTCGGCGCATGACGGGATTGCCTGCCAGGAAGCCCGCCGCGCGCAGCTTCGACGAGCCCTACGACCTCAACAACGAACAATTCGGCCTGATGCACGAGGACGATCGCAGCGCGACAGTCGCGTCGGTGAATTGCGGCCGCATCGAACCCTCGATGTTCGGAGAAACCCAGAAACCAGCGGCACCCACGACCGCGCGTCGTATTGTCTCCACGCCTCCCATGGGCGATGAGGATGACGACCTCCCCTTCGATCTCGATCTTCCACGCCCATCCGGCATTCTCGCCGATGATGATGAAGATGATGGCCATAACTGGGGCATGACGCCGGAAATCCGCGCACCCCGCAAGGTGCCGATGCCGGCCCGCGCCGTTGCTCCGCAGCCGGCGCCGCAGACCGCCCGGCCGCAGCCAGCGGTGCAGCGTCTCGGCAATTCGAAAAGCGAAGGCTTCGAACTGCCGCCGATCGAACTTCTCGCCGAACCCAAAGCGATCGCCCGCGATGCGTCTCTGTCCAACGAAGCGCTGGAGCAGAACGCCCGCATCCTCGAAGGAGTCCTGGAGGATTTCGGCGTCAAGGGCAACATCATCCATGTTCGGCCAGGCCCCGTCGTGACGCTCTATGAACTCGAGCCCGCTCCAGGCATCAAATCATCCCGCGTCATCGGCCTGGCCGATGATATCGCGCGCTCAATGAGCGCCATCGCGGCCCGCGTCGCCGTCGTTCCCGGCCGCAACGCGATTGGCATCGAACTGCCCAACAAGATCCGCGAAATGGTGTTCTTCCGCGAGATGATCGGTTCGCGCGATTTCGACCAGTCCAAATGCAGGCTGGCCGTGGCGCTCGGCAAGACGATCGGTGGCGAACCCGTCGTGTTCGATCTCGCCAAGATGCCGCATCTGCTGGTGGCCGGCACCACCGGTTCAGGCAAATCCGTCGCCATCAACACGATGATCCTGTCTCTGGTCTACCGGATGACGCCGGCGCAGTGCCGCCTGATCATGATCGACCCGAAGATGCTCGAACTCTCCGTCTATGACGGCATCCCGCATCTCCTATCGCCCGTTGTCACCGACCCCAAAAAGGCGGTCGTCGCGCTCAAATGGACAGTGCGCGAGATGGAAGAGCGCTACAAGAAGATGTCGAAGATCGGCGTCCGCAATATCGACGGCTTCAACGAGCGCGTCAGCAAAGCGATGGAAAAGGGCGAGCAGATCACCCGGACCGTACAGACCGGGTTTGACCGTCACACCGGCGAGGCGATCTACGAGACCGAGGAATTCGATCTTGCGCCGCTGCCCTATATCGTCGTCATCATCGACGAAATGGCGGACCTGATGATGGTCGCGGGCAAGGATATCGAAGGCGCCGTCCAGCGGCTCGCCCAGATGGCCCGCGCCGCCGGCATCCATGTGATCATGGCGACGCAACGCCCATCGGTCGATGTCATCACCGGCACGATCAAGGCCAACTTCCCGACCCGCATGTCCTTCCAGGTGACCTCGAAGATCGATAGCCGCACCATTCTCGGCGAACAGGGTGCCGAACAGCTGCTGGGGATGGGCGACATGCTCTATATGGCGGGTGGCGGACGCATCCAGCGTGTCCATGGACCGTTCGTGTCGGATCTCGAAGTGGAAGAGGTGGTAGCTTTCCTCAAGAGCCAGGGCTCGCCTCAATATCTCGATGCGATCACCGCGGACGATGAGGAGGACGGCGAAGGCGGCGGCTATGACGGCACGCCCGGAAGCGTCGGCAATCTGGTCGGTTCCGACGACCCCTATGACCAGGCGGTCGCAGTGGTGCTGAAGGATGGCAAGGCATCGACTTCCTATATCCAGCGTCGTCTCGGCATCGGCTATAACCGCGCCGCATCGATTATCGAACGGATGGAAAAGGAAGGGCTGGTCGGTCCCGCCAACCATGCCGGAAAGCGCGAAATCCTGGTGCCGACCGAGGAGGATATTCTCGCAAGGTGAACTCCGGGCAAGGGTCACGCGTTACTGTTTTTAAGCTGCAAGCGACGAAGGCGACGCCTTGAAGACGCCGTACTTTCTCTCCAAATAGGAGCGGAAAAGGAGACTGGAATGGATAGGTTCGAGACGAAAACGGCGACGGTAAAGGCTGGTCTCACGCGGCGCACTCTTGTTGCCGGCACGGCTGCCTTCGCGCTTTTCGCGATGCTTCCCATCTCGGTCGTCCAGGCCGCCAACGACGAAATTGCCCAGAAAATCGCCGATCATTTCTCTTCCGTCAAAACCTTGCAGGGGGAGTTCGTTCAGTTCGGCCCACGCGGCGAGCAGACGGCCGGAAAGTTCTTTCTCGAACGGCCGGGCAAGATCCGCTTCAATTATGAAAAACCCTCCCCGATGCGGGTAATCGCCGACGGCAGGTCCGTGGTGATCGGCAACAGCAAGCTCAAGACATGGGATATCTATCCGCTGTCCAAGACGCCGCTCGCCCTGCTCCTTGACGAACGGATCGACCTCAAGAGCAAGATGGTCCGCGACGTGAAGGAAGAGGCGGACCTGATCACCATCAAGCTCGGCGACAGGTCGATCTTCGCCGACTCGACGATCACCATGATGTTCGACCCGAAGAGCTACGACCTGCGCCAGTGGACGATCACCGATAATCAGGGCAAGGACACGTCCGTGATGATCTTCAACACCCAGACGGGCATCACCTTCGACAAAGCGGTCTTTCGCATTCCCTATGACGAGGTGCACAACAAGGGCGGTAATGGCCGCTGATTGCCGCCGTCCTTTTGAACCAACAGACTGCTTCCATTTAACCTTGAAGGACTCTAGTGTCCGGCGCAATTCACGTGCCCGGAGACTGATGCATGCTGCTAACCATTGCCACCTGGAACATCAACTCGGTCAGGATCCGTATGCCGATCGTGGAGAAGTTTCTGGATGAGAAGCAGCCCGATATCCTTTGCCTCCAGGAAACCAAGTGCCAGAACGACCAGTTTCCGATAGCCCCGTTCAATGACCGCGGCTATCTGCATCAGGCAATCCACGGCCAGAAAGGCTATCACGGCGTGGCGATTGTCTCCCGCATCCCGCTCGATGAGCATGACCGCCGCGACCACGGCAATGTCGGCCATGCCCGCCATGTCTCAGCGAAATTCTCCGCCGGCACCAAGACGATCCGGCTGCATAATTTCTACGTGCCCGCCGGCGGCGACGAGCCGGATCCGACGATCAACCCGAAGTTCGCCCACAAGCTCGACTATATCGAGGAGATGAAAGGGCTTCGTTCCAACGCGGAACCAGGCACTTCCTCGATCCTCGTCGGCGATCTCAACATCGCCCCTTTCGAACACGATGTCTGGTCGCACAAGCAGCTTCTCAAGATCGTCAGCCATACGCCGATCGAGACCGATGGACTGAAAGAGGTCATCGCGCGCGGCAGTTGGCTGGACCTCATGCGTTTCTACACGCCCGAGCCCGCAAAACTCTATACATGGTGGAGTTACCGTTCGGCAGATTGGGTGGCCGCGAACAAAGGCCGCCGGCTGGACCATATCTGGTCGTCGCCCGATCTCGGTACACATCTTTCCGATATCGAGATATTGAGGGAAGCACGCGGATGGGAGAAACCATCGGACCATGTGCCGGTGATCGCCCGATTCGAGCTGTGACGACATGAGGAATTACGAATGCTGATTGGCCGCGTCGATGACCTGACGAATTTCACCCTGACAGGCTGGGCCTACAACAAGGAAGCCCCTGGCGAGCATCTGATTATCCGTGTGAATTACGGCACGCAGATCGTTGCGACAGGTGTCGCCAACATTCTGCGGCCCGACTTGCCGAAGTCGGGAATCGGCGCCGGCGACCATGCCTTCAAGATCGACTTGCCTCCTAACATCACCTCGATCACCGGGCTCATGGTCATCGCGCAATCGCAGAAGCATGGCGAGATCGCTCTGCCGATCGCCACCAATGACGACCGGACCACGGATGCCCTCTTCAACGCTTTCGCCAAGCGCTACGACAATGCGCTCGTGCTTCTCAAGCAGGAATTGGATGGGCTCAAGGAGAGAGTTGAGGAACGCGGCTCAACCAGCGATCCGGGAGAGATGTCAATGCCCGAGGATCTGGCAGAGCGTCTTGCCCGGCTCGAAAATCGCATGGAATCCGCAGAAGTCTTCTTTGTCAGGATCGACGAGATGATGCGTCAGCTCGTGGACGAGAAGAACAAGCGCCGGAAGCGCTTTCTCGGCATCTTCTGATGCGGATCGCTTTCGTCCATCAGTATTTTCCAGGACAGTTCGCAAGGCTGGCAAGGCACTTCGTGGACGAGGGCATTGAGGTTACCGCCTTTTATCGAGGCCTTCGGGATGGACGGTCGAGCGATCCGGTCGATGGCGTCCACCTCGTTGAATACGGCCAGGAGATTCCGCCCGAATCCAATGAAAAACGAGCGCTTGCCGGCACGGAAAGGTTCATTCGCGAGGCGATAAGTCTGGCGCGCAAGGCCGAGGAAATGAGGAAGGAAGGCTGGACGCCGGATGTCGTCTATTCCCATACCGGTTGGGGTAGCGCGGCCTATATGCATGACATCTTTCCGCAGGCGAAGTTCATCAAATATTGCGAGTGGTTCTACAATAATACGCCCGAAATCGCGCAATTCCTCAGCGCGGCAGCGCCGCCGGCCGGCATTCGCATCGGCACCAGTCTCCTGAACCTGCCAATCCTCGGCGATCTGGCGGCGGGCGACCTGTTGATTGCACCGACGGAATTCCAGAAGTCGCAGTTTCCGGCCTCCATCCGCCCGTCGATCGAAGTGGCGCCCGACGGCGTGGATATCGAATTTTTCTCGCCGGATCCGTCAGCGTCTTGCGCGCTTCCGGATGGACGGATGCTGACTCGCAAAAACCGTATCGTGACCTATGTCGCCAGAGGCGCCGATCCGTTCCGCGGGTTCAAGCCATTCATGGAGGCACTTGCAATGCTCCAGGCGCGTGATCCAATGGTCGAGGCGCTGATCCTCGGCGACCGGACGGTCTATTATGGCGCCGGGCATGGCACCGAAGACCATTTTCACGAGGTCATGAAATCGGCCACCATCGATCCTTCGCGCACGCATTTCCTCGGTAAACGCGATTATGTGTCTTATCGCGATGTGCTGCGCATCTCCTCGGCGCATGTCTATCTGACGGTGCCCTTCGTACTTTCATGGTCGATGCTGGAATCCATGGCGACCGGCTGCGCGTTGGTCGGCTCCGACACGGCGCCCGTGCGCGAGTTCATTCGTCACGGCGAAAACGGGCGGCTCGTAAACTTCTTCGATCCGCATGACATAGCCATCCGCATCGAACAGGCGCTGAACGGTGGGCCCGAAATCGAAGCGATGAGAGCCGCCGCACGCCGGACGATCGAAGAACGCTGGTCGGCGGAGCTCGCTTTGGCCAGGCATCGCGAACTGCTCGCCCGTGTGCTGGCTCAACCGAAGTAGAGTTTGCCGTAGGCAGCGAGTAGATCGCGCCGCGATGGGATCGGACGGGTCAGGGCGATCTCCGTCAGCGACCTATCCCTGATGACTTTTGCCATTGCTTCGGCGAGTGCTGCGGGGTCCGAGCACTTCGCGATGATTCCGGCGCCATACCGCTCGAGGATCTCAGGCGCCCCGCCATGGGGATAGGCGATTGCCTGGCGGCCGGCATGGAGCGCCTCGTAGATCACCAGCGGCGCATTTTCCCACCAGACCGACGGGAATACCATGCAATCGACACAGGCGAGCAGCGATGGAAGTTCATCCGGTGAATAGCCGCCGAAGAAAGTGATCTTCCGGCCCAGCCTCGCCTTCGCCGCCTCCATGCGGTCCGCCAGCACCTTGTCTTCGAAAAGCTGCTCGCCATGAATATGGATGCTGAATTCCGCTTCGCCACTCTCTACCAGCAGGTCCGCGGCATCCAGAAGATCGGCCAGTCCCTTCACGGCGGAGATATTGCCGAAATACCCGAAGACCGGCCCCGCCGCCGCTGATGTCTCGGGCCGGCTGGTCACGGTGGGGGCGCTGCCCAGATATCCGTTTTCGACGACGCTGATCTCGGTCGACACATCGAGATATTCATCGAGCTTGCCCTTCAGGAAGTAGGACGGCGAGACGAGGCTATCGCAAAGCGAAAGCGCGTTGCGGATGTCCAGGGAGCGCATGGCGAAATCATTCGCGTTGCGGTTGGGAAAGCATTTCAGACACTGGTCCATCGTCGGTCCGGGACAGCGCGCTTTCTTGTCGTGCTTGTAGAGCTGTCCGTTATTGGCGCAAATCAGGTAGAAGTCGTGGATGCTCAGGACGAGCTTCCCTTCGGGCAGCACGTTACGCAGCACATGCAGCGCCTCCAGTCCGAAGTTCAGCACGTGATGGATGTGCACCACGTCGGGCCGGATTAGCTTGAGATATTCACCGAACTCCCGGAGAAACCCGAAGTGTTCGGGCTGCTCCAGCTTGAAGCGGATGAAGGTGTTCACGAATAGCGCCGCTTCGCGCTGATCTGGCGTCAGCGCGATCATCATCGTACCCTCGTTCGGCCTGATCTGGGTGGCGTCGAGCGCACCGAGATACCAGCTGTCGAGGCCTTGTTCGAGTGCCTCGCGATGCAGCGCCAATGCGGTCAGTTCCGTGCCGCCCGGATGAAAGCGCGGATGGCTATGTGCGATCTGCAGTATTCGCTTGCTAGAGGACACCGTTGCCCCCGTCGAAGCTTGACATCAGGCGCTCGATTGCATCGTCCCAGCGGTCGGTATGCAACGCCCTGTTATAGATCGTCGAGCCGAGATCCTTTTCGACGGTGCTCCCCTGCATCGATTGCCGCTCGAAATGGAAGAGCGTCACCTCAGGCATGTAGAGGCAGGTGCCGCCCATGGCCCTGAGTTTCAGGCAGAGATCGCTGTCCTCATAATCGCCGACGATATAGTCTGGCGTGAATCCTCCCGCAGCCAGATAGTCGGCCTTTCGCAGCACCATCAGCGCCCCGGTCACCGCCGGCACTTCGCATTCCCTGTCAGCCAACGGCAGCGCGCGGCCATAGCCCTTGAAGTAATGCATGTTCTGCCAGTACCTGGCATCGAACTTGAAGAAGTACATGCCGGCATGCTGCAGGCTCTCATCGGCGTAGATCAGCTTCGGCCCGATGACGGAGTGAGCCGGAAGTGTTTCCAGCCTGTCTGCCAAGGGTTCCAGCCAGCCATTTCTCTCGGGAATGACGTCCGAGTTCATCAACACGATCGTCTCGCCATCCGCCGCGGCGACGCCGAAATTATTGGCAAGGGCATAGCCGCCGTTGCGCCCCAGCACCACGAGCTTGACATCCAATCGATGGACATGAATCGATCCACTCAGGATATTCCTGACGCGCAATGCGATGAGCGGATCGTCGACAACGTAGACGATCTCGCACCGGGCGCGGACAAATGCATCGACATCAAAAGCGATCAGCTGCGACCGGATGAACCCGGTTTCCCTGTAGAGCGGAATGACAACCGAGACTGCCCGAGAGGACCTCTCGCCATATTCAAACGTCTCGCGAACGAGTTGCCGGCTGTTGAGCGCTTCCTGCAGAGGCGCGAGCGCGGGTTGGAAAATGCCGCGAAGGGCATCGAGATCGAAGGCATGGCCGGCAATGGCGTTGAGAATGGTCTTTCGCTGGCTCAGAAGATCCTGCGGTGATTGCGTAGCCTCCACGAAATGGCTTTCGCCATTGGCGAGGCCCACCCGAAACCGTGTCGATGCCGGAACGCGCTGCTCTTCCCGGCGGGGCAGAAAGGCCGCGAAGCCTGTTACCTGCACCCGCGCGTCCTTGGGGCCGGCCTGCCCAGAATAAAGCATCCATCGATCGGAGACGATCGGCGCTACGAGGCCGTGATCGACCGCCGTCATGGTTTCGACCAGACCGTCGGGATCCTCGAACCAGCCCGCGACGAACAGTCCATGCTGCATGGAGGTCACGGCAGAAAGCTGAAACCGAAGGCCGAGTGCCGACTCTGAGATTGATAACGCGCCGGGCTTGCGGCGTGACAGGATTCCGAGTTCCGCCGCACCAGCGTCGTCGGCGCATTGCAGCAGGCTTATGTGATCGGGGGAGGACGACGCGTGCGCTTTGTGGAAGGCATGAACATCGTCATGCTGCTTCACGGCAAGGTCCATGAGCGCAGGGCCCCTTGCGGTGAGAACAAGCGAAAGTCCCTCGACCGGAGGCAGGGAAAAATCGATCGCGGCCAACCGCTGCCCGTCGATGTCCCGCGCCAGAAAATCCACAACAGACCCCACCCGGCCAATGCCGAGCGTTTTGCCTTGCGATACAATGATGTCACCTTCCGCGATCCGCGCACGCGAAGGCACGGTGACGATCGCCGTATCGATACCGGAGATGGCATCGACATGGGCATGACCACTGGCGAGACCGGGCGTTGCGAAGAGAAGCGCGGTCAGCGCCTTGAACCGTTCGTCGCCAAGCAGCCTGAACATCGGTGCGACAGTGTCGAACATCGCAGCGATCAAGGACGCCTTTTCAGTTGCGGAAAGGCCGGCAGCGGAGGCGAACTCGTCGAGACCCGAGGCCCGATGCAGACCGCCGCCCAGCGCCGCAATATCGAAACCGGCAGCCATCTGGAAGGCAGCCATGGATTTGCTGCCAGCGAGGAAATCGAGACGTCTGGCGTGCCGAAATACAGGTGCAGCGTCGAGGCTGTCAGGACCGGTCCGCCTTGCGAGCAACACACGTTCGCCGATCAGCCAGAATACGCCGGCAGTGTGATCGCGCGTACCGTCACTGCTCACGGAATGCCCTGTAAAAGCTCTTCTTGATCGGTTCTGCAAGGTAAGCGAGCGCAGTCCGATCGCCGGTCACGATGTAAACCTCGGCCGACATGCCGGGATACAGAAACAGGTTCGGTTGCGCCTTGAGTTCCGCCGGATCGATCTTTGCTCGGAAGGCGAAGGTGACCGCGCCGGTCCGTTCGTCGACGATGCTGTCGGGCGCGATATAGGTGACATGGCCGACCAGCGGCCGGAGTTCGGCGGCGCCGAAGGAACTCAATCTGATTTCCGCCGTCTGGCCGAGACGAATCTGGTCGATGTCGATGGCGCGTGCGTGGCCCTCGATGATCATCGGCTGGTTGGCGGGCACAATGTCGAGCACCGGCTGGCCGGCGATGACCGCCGAACCCCGCGTACGAATCCTGATATTAGCGACGGTGCCGTCAAGCGGCGCCCGGATAGCGGCTTTGGCAACGACATCCTCGGCGGCGACAATCTGCTGTTCCGCCCGGGAAATGGTGGCCTGGGTCTGCTGCAGGAGTTGTGACAGATCCCGGAAATATTCATTGCGGCGATTGGTCAGCGACAGTTCGAGCTGCGTCTTGCGCTGACCGTTCTCGGCGAGCGACGCCTCTGCTTCGGCGATACGGGATTCCAGATCCACGAGTTGAAGGTGCTTGTCGTTCAGCATCGCGGTGGTGATCAGTTTCTTCGCTTGAAGTCCGACATAATTCTCGTAGTCTTTGCGCACCACGCCGGCCTGTTCGATGTAGGACTTCCTGCGGGCCTCGATGGCAACGCGCTGGCTCGCCAGCTGCGCGATACCCGACTCGTCGGCGGCGATCTGATCTCGATAGAGACTGGTGCGCTCGGTGAAAAGACGCTTCTCAGTGGCAATCACGCCCTCAGCAGCGTCCTTGTCGAGTCCTTCCGGAATCGGCTCGTTAAATATATAGTCTGGTTTGCCGTCGCGTTCGGCGATAAGCCGGGCCATCTGGGCCTTGGCCGCGAAGAGTTCCAGGCGCACTTGAAAGAGTGTGGACTGGCTGCGTGTGACGTCGAGCGTGGCGAGCAGCGCGCCCGCTTTGACCTTGTCGCCATCATTGACCATGAGATCCTTCAGCGTACCGCCTTCCAGGTGCGAAACCGTCTTCGTTTTACTTTCTACGATCACCCTGCCGGAAGCGACCGAAGCCGATGCCATCTCCGTGGTGGATGCCCAGGCCATGAAGCCACCGATACCGAAGACGAGAACGAGCACGCCAAGCAGGATGGGTCCAAACAGCGTCGCCTGGAGACGCTGCTCTTCCTTCAATACATCTTCCCATTCGCTGAGCGCCGCCTTGTCGGGCGCGGAGTAGCGATATTCGCTGGGTGAAAGCGTCAGCTGCTCAGCCATCACTCGCCTCCCTCATTCGGAACGATGCGGATTTGTTTGCGCCGGTTCTTAGCTTCACTCGATTCAACCATCGGGATGACATCGGTGCGCGGGCCGAACTGCTTGATCGCGCCGTGCTCCAGGATCATCATCTTGTCGGCCACTGCCATGACGGATGGACGGTGCGCGATCATGATGACGATCGCACCACGCGCGCGCGCCTGCTTGATCGCATCGATCAGCGCATGTTCCCCATTATTGTCGAGGTTGGAATTCGGCTCATCGAGGATAAGCAGCTTCGGATCGCCGTAAAGCGCACGCGCAAGGGCAAGCCGCTGCATCTGTCCGCCCGACAGCATATGCCTGCCCTCGGCAATCGGCGTATCATAGCCGTGCGGCAGCCGCCCGATCAATTCGTGGATACCTGCCGCCTGCGCCGCTCGAATGACATCGCGAGGATCGCTGTCCTGCATGCGGGCGATCGTCTGACGAACCGTTCCATCGATAATGGACAGGCTCTGCGGCAGATAGCCGACCGCCTTGCCGAATGAACCCCGCTCCCAGAGATAGGTCGAATTGCCATCGAGAAAAGCGCCGCCGACGGTCGGCTTGACGATACCGGTGAGACACCGGGCCAGCGTCGATTTCCCCGCGCCCGATGGTCCGGCAATCCCGAGCACCTCGCCGGGACGCAGGGTAAAATTGATGCCGCGAAGCACTGGAACGCTACGGCCTTCCGGCAGATAAACCAGATTCTCGACGGAAAGCTCGCCATCACCAACCGGCGCTGGCATCGTCTGTCGCAGCGAGCTTTCGGATTCTATGAGTTTCTTGATACGTCCCCATGCGTGCGAGGCTTCGACCCAGTGACGCCAGCTTTCGATCATATGGCTGAACGGCGATACCGCCTGGCTGGTCAGCACCATACCCGCGAACAGCACGCTGCTCGTGATGGAGTGATTAAGAACGAGAAAGGCGCCCGTGGCAACGACGACCATCTGCAAGCTCTTCTGCAGTGATTTCGAGATCGCAAGCACCACACGCGACCGGACATCCGCCATCTTGGAATATTCCAGCATCTCGCCTTGCGATTTGCGCCAGACACGAACCAGCGCCGGCAGCATGCCCATCGCTTCGATGGCCTCGGCATGGCGAAGCGAATTTGCCACCTCCTGGAGGTGCCGGGCCTGGGCTTCGTTGGCAGCCTGGATCGCAGGGCGTGATAACTGGTCGGTCACGAAATTGAGCACGATCATCGTCACGATGAAGGCGAGTGCCACGGCAGCATAGACCGGGTGGATCAGGTAGAGAGCGATGAGAAAGACGATCGACCAGAGTGCATCCAGGGGAACCGAGATCGACTGGCTCGATATGAAAGCA